>Ga0065711_1008985_pt1 | contig 16042 bp, 10 predicted proteins | sample Hoacrofraction12_FD_59098 | JGI IMG/M metagenome (GOLD analysis project Ga0065711, IMG submission 59098) | Hoatzin crop microbial communities from Cojedes, Venezuela - Epithelial fraction 12 v2 (version 2) | ecosystem: Host-associated > Birds > Digestive system > Esophagus > Crop | place...
AAAAAAAACCCCAACCTCTCAACTTTCCATAAACAGCTTCCCAAGCCTTCTGGGAGTACAAGGTAGTGGCACCCTCAAGGCTGCTGCTTTCTGTGAGAGCTGCATTTAGCTCTGGTGCATAAACGCTGAAAACGTATCCGTGTAGCAAGAAGTGTTGTGGGCTGTAAAATACCTCTGCATCCTAGATTTTAAAGTGCTGTTAAATTGCTTTACAGTATCAGCTTTGACTTCATTATTGGTAGCAAAGCGGTGAATGAGGTGTTTGAGAATTATGTTTGAAGACTTGTTTGCAATTTTTCTAATCCTAATGGAACCGTAATTCTGAGATGCAAAAAAGGGGCCTGCCTAGGTAGTGGCAACTCAGTCTTCCATCTTCCTGTTTAGCTGAAGAGCTCGGCGTGGGCATACTGAGACAAAGCTGCTACCTCTGCTGCGATGAGCTGAGAACAGACCAGCCCAGCCTGCTGTCGTGCATGCGCATCTGAAACGGTAATTCTGTTTCTCTTCACATTTATTTGTGCCGTCTAGGGCCAAAGCTGTGAGAGCCCTGCTCCTGCCTGCCATTTTTCAAGACCTTAGTTTGGTTTTGGTTCCTTGGAAAAGAGCATTTGCCCTTCCAGCAATATCAGGTTTGGAATACATTTTCTTTAGCAGCAACACGTTTAACCTTTCTCAGAGCCATTGCTGTTATAAATACAGGGTGCTTTTCAAATATACAGTAAAAACCACCCTACGAAACATGATTTATTAACCATGTGTGGAGGTCCATTATTTTACAACAGCATTTTACTCTCCGGTTATCCAGAACTCTTCTTTAGCTGGGCAAGAACAGCGTTTGGCTGCATCCAACACACTTGGGAGCAGGAGGGGTCAACGCTTGGCGCTCAACAACTCAGAGGCCAAAAATCTGGCACAGGAAACCTAGGTCCTCGTGAGCAAGCAAGAGATGAGACCTTTCGAAGGTGGTTACAGTTAAGGTACAAAAGCAGAGTGCCAGGTCCTGGGTGGCATCTGTATAACTCTGCTCCGGGAGGAGGGGTGTTAACAGGGACAAGCGTGACCTGCAAACAGGATGGGGTGGCTTGGTTGCGCGCCAGCCGCTGTGCGCGTGTCTGGAGGGCTGCGTGGCTTTGCAGGGAAACGGTGTGATGTCCTGGGTAAAACACGGAGCTGGGCACTGGGAATCCTGTGTGGTCCACCTAAATGAGAACTTCTCAGAGAGAAGGAAGCGCCCTCAGCACGGAGTGGGTTTAAGTCTGGTTTCCAAAGCAAACAAAGCTTGTCCGAGACAGGCATTTTTGTCTGTGTTTGCTGTCACTTTACCAGCTATTCCCTCATCATTTGTCAACTCGCTGCCTAATTTAACCAGATCGACTGGGGGAGGGTGGTGCGGAGGACATGAAGTCGCTGCAGTTTTTGGTGGCAGGGTCACTGGGTGACATAACGGTAGTACTGCTGATAGGTCCAGATGAGTGCCACCACTGAGGGAAAGGCTTACATTTTGCTACTAGTCCTTAGCCACTGGTACATTAGCTGTACAGCCCAGCTCAAACCACCCCAACCAGATGTGGTTTCTAGCCCAGCAAGGAAGCAAGGAAAGGCTAGAAGAACAGCAGGAAAGAGGAGGGAAGCAAAGGGTGCTGTGAGGGACATTAGAAGGTATGAAGGGGTTAGAAGGAACATACGGGAAGAGAAAGGAATGGGAATTATGTGACTGAATGGGAAACCCAGCTTCACTAGTTGTACTCTCACAGAGGTGCTTGCTGTTTGGCTTTACCTTTGGGGTGACAAAGGTTTCTATGTTTCCAGAAGAAAGGAAGAGGACCAAATAATTTAGATTTATTTTCTATTTGACCGGATCCACATTCTGGCATCTGCAAATCTAGGTTCTGCTTTAGGCTGCTTTTCCTGCCCTCGTTTTCCTTTTATGAAGGTCTGCAGAGTAACAGAGACCCTTCACTTGCTGTCAGTCATTTCCAGGAGACTTTTCTCCTGCTTCCTTGCTCTGAAATGTCATTATGTCCAGTTTTTGGTATCTGTGCTACCTGCTGCCATTTTCCACTAGTCTTTTTTTGTGTGTTTTGTCCCTTTTCTTCCTGTCTCTCTTCATCTTTTCTATATACTGTTGTTCCTTCATTTCACACCTGACTTTTTTCTGCCTATTGTCTTCCTGTCATCTGCCACTTCCATTTTGAAACACCTCTCTTCTCCTACCAACTAGATCAGGCTGCCAAACTGGCTTTTGAATTTCTCCAAGGATGGAGAGTCTCCAGAATCACTGGGCAACCTGCTCCAGTATCTGACCACCCTTATGGTGGCATTTTTCTTCCTTAGATCTAAGCAGAACTTCTCATGCCACACCTTTGTCCTTTGCCTCTCATCCTGTCACCGTGCACCTCCAAGTAGAGTCTGGCTCTCATTTCCCTGTGTGCTCCAAACACATAATTGTAGCCAGCACCGAGGTCACCCCGAGCCTTCTTCTCTCCAGGCTGCACAGACATGGCCCACTCAGCTTCTCCTCATGCCACAAGTGCTCCAGCCTCCTGACCATCTTGGTAGCTCTGCATTGGACTTGCTAGGCATGGTGATGTTTTTCTTGCAGTGGGGAGACCAAAACCTGACACAGCCCCCCCGTGTAGTCTCACAGGTATCGTACAGAGGGGAAGGATCACATCTGCTGGCAAGGCTCTTCCTAATGCAGCCCAGGAGTTTGTCAGCCTTCTCTGCTGCGAGGACACACTGCTGGCTCATGGTCAGCTTGTCCACCAGAAGCTCCAGGGCATTTTCTGCAGAGCTGTTTCCCAGCCAGTTGGCCCCAGGCTGTGCGGTGCACAGGGCTACCCCTGTCCAGGTGCAGGACCTGCATCTGCTTCTGTTGAACTTCATGTGGCTCCTGATGGCCCAATTCTCCAGCCTGCGCACGTCCCTCTGAGTGGCAGCCCTGCCCTCCTGCAGGGACTGTGCTACCTCTAGTAACTGATCAGCAGCTTGATTTTGGACCAGGTATCTTAGTCCTTTGAGCACAGTGGCGCAGGTATTTTTCCATTCAACTTACAGTCAGCTTATCAAGGCTGTATCTCACCAATTTTGCTGTAAGGACCACGCTGGAAGCTTTACTACAGGCAAGGAAACAGCATCAACTGCACTCTGCATCCACAGAAGCCAGTCACTGGGTCATAGGCAGTAATCATAGACAGGATCAAGCTTTGGTAAGTCCATGCTGGCTGTTTCTAACCACCTTATTATTCCTGTGCAGGGATTTGCTTTGCAGCCTTCTCAGGGATGGAGGTTGGCTGACTGACCTGTGTGTCCTTGGATCGTCCTTCCTGCCCTTCTTGATGATAAGCATGTGACACTTCTCTTTTTTCAGTCACCAGGAACCTCCTTGATCTCCAAGACAATAGGTGGTGATGGAGTGGCCTCATAAAGATATTGGCCACCTCCTTCCTTATCCGGGGAAGCTGATCTTACTTTTCTCCTCTTTTACCCATTTTCTGCCTCCATTTTTGTGGTTTTCCTACTTAAAACAGTCTTCTGATTTTTTTCTCCTGTTTTTTCCCTCCTGCATCTACACAGTTTCCCTCTCTAATTTCTCATTTCTCTCTGTTTTTTTTTCTTTTCTATTTTATTTGTCCTTTCCTCAGGTGTAAGATGACATCCAGCCATTCAAAAAAGAACTCCTACAGAGAAGTCAGATTTAAAGCTTTCATACAAGATTTTTTCTCATGCTGGGCACTATACTCAAACAGTTGTTCTTATTCTTAAATATGACCCCTCTTCCTCTCCAAGGAGCTATAACACGAAAAGATGCTTAAACAAACAGGCACCCACCTAAGCACTACTAACCTGGTCTTATCTCCACACATCATACTTCTTTGTTAATGAAAACCTGCTGGCCGCCTCAGAAGATATTGTCTAAACGAGCACAGAACAGCTCCTTAGAGAGATGATCTCTCCAGCTTTACACACACAAATTTATTACTGAATCATACTTCTAAGAAAAGAGTTTTTCCTTATGCTTTTCTCTTCTGCAAAGCACTCTTCCCACAGATTATTTTTAAATTTTCATTACAAAAATAAACTTTAAAAAAATCTATAAGACTTTAGTAATAAAATTAAATGATCCTGATTTAGTCACGTTAAGGGGCATATTCCAGCTATGTGGAATCTCATCTTGAAAGTCTAGCCATGGTGTGAATGCTTAAGGAGATCACGTAAAGACAGGTCAAGCAAAAAAGGTGAGAGGAGGTGTGCATTTAAAAGATTTGGGAAACACCACCCCGGGGAGATATCTGCTCAGTCAGCTGGGGACCCTCACATTGCCCCTGGTGTGACGGAGCTTTTCTTAAGGCTGGCTGCTCTCAGGGTAGGTTTTGGGGATCCACACACCCCCACGGTATTCTTGTAGCATCATCCCCATGCCCCCATCTCAATGCACTCCAACCTCTAAGGACACTTTCAAGCTTCTTCAGCGCTCTCGCCCAAATGGGAGAAATCAGAGTCCCAAAAGGAGCTGCTGGGTTTTATGGGCTGTCAGCCTGGCCTGGTGGTAGGTAAGGAGCTGAGATAGCAAGTCAGCATTAAATCTCTTCTCTCCTTTAAACCAGCTCACCTCTTCATTGTCTCAAGATGTGGACAGCTTTATGCGTAGCCAGAGAAAAGAACTGGGGATGTCAAGTATCTGCACTTTTAAACGTTATCAGTCATTTCCCCTAATCTAATAAATTCAATTGACGTTGGAGGAAAAAACACAGGATTTACCTGCACACACATAAAGAATATTTCTACTACTAACTTTTTCATACCTCTGAAGATTTGGCTTTCTTCTCTCTCTCTCTCTTCTTTATCTGAAATCTGTCTTCTTTCTCTCGGCATTGCCTTTGGTGCCTAGACTCTCTCTTTCATCTTTCATTACGACAGTGTTGTTTTCCCTCACCCGCTGGTTATCTCTTTTCACTTCCCTACTGCAGAGAAGAAAGTGGCTTGCCTTTGGAAGGAACTCCAGCACTGAGACATCCAGAAGCTCCTAATCGATAGGACATACAACCCAGGTTTTTAGGTTTTTCTCCCGCTTCATCTAAAGATTTGCAGCCACCAAAAAAGCACTGCTCTTCTATGGGAATGCAATTCACTCAACTGCCAGGCATCGCCATGCCCCACCACTGACAGTCCGTAGGTGAGTCAGAGACTGCATTGGTGTATATCTACCACCTTGTACTGAGAGACCCATAAATACGAAAGCTAAGAGCCGAGACAGATTACGTTTGGGAAGTGCTGCCTTGGGTGTGAATCAGCCTTATAATGTTGTTTATAGTAATGTTTCTATGTTTCTATTGTATTTTAGGGATAAATGTGACTTTTCTTGTGGACACAAATATCTGGCCATTTTGTGGGAGCGTGGGGCACCCACAACCCCTCCTTCAGGAGGAGGAACAGGCCCCGACGGTGAATAACGGAGGAGCCTCTCTGTGACGCTGCGATGGTTGCACATGTAGGAGGTACTGCTGCAGATGGGCGTGTTATGGTCCCTTCTCCTCCTCATGGACTCAGAAGGGAAGAAAGGATAACAACACTGAACTGCAGAGCTCCTGTGAAGATACCACATATGCTCTTCTGCCGGGTATATTTCCCTCCTACTGTCTCTTGGCCTGCTTTTCTCCACCATTGTGGTCTGTGAGCTGTCATGTAGCCTTTGCTCAAGGACATGACCTCAATTCCAGTTCCTCAGACTCTCTCACTTCTGTAGATGTCTCCAAACTATCTACATCCTCTCACCTTTTGTTTTCTGTCAGCAGCGACTCCCTGAGGGCTCCCAAGGTGCACATCTGCTCTGCAGTGCTTTACCGCACTCCAGAGTCTCTCCAGCTGTCACTGGCTGCTGCAAAACAGCTCCTCCTGGCACAGCTTTCCACCCGGCCAGAGTGTCCTCACACCACGATGTCTCACAGCGGGAGGGATACAAGCACTCTGGAGATGGGTGAGGGAGCAGGAGGTGGCTGATGCCCTAACACAGGTAGGAATCGCTCTGCCACAGCCCACCCTCCCCTGGGCTTCAGACACAGACACAGCTCCTCCAGAAGGGATGCAGAGCACTGTGAGCATGCACATGCCTCCGTGCCGACTCCCGCCCCGTGGCCTGTGTTTTGCTTTGCTCATCTCTCATGTGGCTTGCCTTCATGTTGGATGTTGCTGTGAGAGGCGTTGGACTCGGGACCTTTTGTAGAAGACATCTCTTGGGAGAGCACGTGGCTCCACGATATCACCACAGAACATCAGGCAACAGAGCATGGCAGGCTTGGGATTGCTCCCTCCTTTCCGAGCAAATTCCTCTTCTATTCAGCAGCATATGTCTGCATTCACCCTGCCCAATCTTTCTCTGCTCCCCCATAGTCCAGATGTCCTCTCCTCCCTCCTGAGACCCACTCTTTTTTGCTGTGCTCCAGGTGAACCGTATCGCTTTGGGGACGAAGGGGCAGTGGGGTGGGTCCTGCCACCTGCAGTCACAGGGCAAAGGTGTCCATATACCCAGAGAGACCCAGTCTGCCATATTGTTGTAGCAGAGCGCAGAGGGCAGTCAGCAAGCTGATGGGAGATGACTGTGAGTCGGGAGCTCAGTTAAGGCCGTGCAGCAGTAAAGGACATCGTTCTTTCCCTGCTTGCTTTCTGTGCAGTAAGAGCCGGCCACCAGAAAGCTGCGTGTAGCTCTTGTTCAGTGCAATGCAGAGGCAGGGTAGGCACGCGTGCGTTTTGAACATTGCAAGACACTGCCATACAACAGTGCTTGGCGTGGCACTGCACGTCTTGACGTGGTACGGAGCTGCTGTTGGCACTGGAAGAGCACCTGGGGATGGGCTCATCGTGTTGGGTGTGAATGCAGGCTTGGGATGCTTGAACACACAGCTGAGCTCCAGAGTTCTTTGGGATCCCTGTGCAGACAGAGCAGTCGTGCGCCAAGTTACAGAAGGTCACAATGTGCCTCGGCCAGGACCTCAGAAGAGCTGAATGTGCGTGTGCTTTTCTGTTTCAGACCAGGATTAACGCAGCGCGGACTCTAATTTCGATTCCAGGAACGAAGTTCAAGCGTATATCCTTGCATGGCCAGGAGGGCTACTTGAGGCAAAAGTGAAATTGATTCTGGTTTAAAAGGGCTGTAAAGCAAGATAGGAGTAAATATGGAGAAAAATCATCTGAAATTGGTTAGAAAAGAGCCATTACCCAGCAGGCAGTAAACCACTGAAGATAGGCTGTTGAATAACCATGAAAAGAAAATGAGAATGCTCTGGCATATACAAGCAAAAACCAGAACATTGCACTCCTGCAGCAGTATTTTTTGCTTTGGTCCACGTGTCACTCTTCCATGGTTTAAAATTAGCAACTGCCTTGAAAGACTAGACATGTGCCCCATAACTTGGAAAACACTCTGGATCAGGGTCGGTAACTATCAGAGGGATTTATCCCAAAGTTCACCCTAGAAATGCAGCAGTGGGGACATATTCTGGGAGCTGCGTGCAAGCAGGACTTGTGTGCCAAGTTACATCACAGATAGCAAATTGAAGGACAAAAGATGGATTTTGTACTTGGTGCTGGCATGGAAAAGGAAAATCTGGCTGTATACTTGCAATATCTGGAACACGAAACTGTGGCAGTGGTTTTAATTACATAGATGGGACTTACTGAATATACCAGTCTGGAGACTGTAGAGAAATTCCCAATGAGTGGCTGTATCACAGACAGCGAGTTACTGTACGAATTTCAACTGCTTCTTTACAGCCGTACAGTGGACTTTGCACCCNGAGTGATGTGGTCTGGGCGTTTCTACTTCTGGTTCTCTGTTCAGCCCAGATTTGATGCTGCGTATAAGGCATACCTAGTATCTTAATGAGAAAATAAAATTATTCATTCCACTTTGTCCTTGGGAATTTCTAGAGGTTGTATTACCAAATATACCCGTGAACTCCTTAGACTTATGGATTAGCTTCCAGTCAATGAAATAAATAATGTCTCACTGAGCTATATATGAGACAATTAAATATTTTAAGAGTAAGAGCCTAACTTCTAGTTCAACCATTCAACTTGGCAAGAGTTCAGGTTTAGAATATCATGTGTAATCTTAAATATCACTCACAGAATTCTTGATGGGAAGTGCTTTTAGGATAGTCCTTCTAACAACCAGGACATGAAGTTTAATCTTGCGCCCAGCTGTAATAATGTCTACTTTTCAAGTAATTATTTTAATATCAACAGTTGCATAGGTAAATTATATATCACACCTGCATGCCATATAGAATGACTTTTTTTTTGAGATAAAGGTTTAGGAAAAGCAATGCTTGAGATACTGCCTCCGTACCCGAAGGGGTGGGTACGGCTCAGTGTTAGTTTGGACCCTGGCTGGTCAGAAGAGGCAGGAGCCACAAACAGTCCAAAAGTCAAGGTTTTTTTACAGGTTTCTTAAATAGACCTTCCTGTAACACTGTGGTGTGGTGCCTTAGGTGTGGTAAGTGGTCCACATGAGAGTATCTAAGATGTATAGACCTATGACTTCAGTTTGAAGAAAAGCGCGTTCTCCATCAACGCAAGTCAAGGCCTGAATTCCTCTCAGACACTGGTGACCTCCATAGCATTCATGCTGCCACTTTATATTAATGTGCCACAGGTGCCTGCCACGTGTCTCACTGCATTGTGATAATTAGGCAACGAATATCTGAATGTGCAATGATAAACCTATACTCGTAGCTGTTGCTTGTCTCAAAAAAAAATCATCTGGCTCGCAGCTGGATCCAGCCTCTGCACCTTCCCTGTCCTGCATGTTCCCATCGAGGTCTTCTTCAGCCCATGGAGTTGTGGTAAGTCTCTGCGGAGACCAGCTTTTCCCTGTACAAAGGAATGTGCTGTGGGGGGATCTGACTGAAGGAAAGGCATTAAAAGCCATGGTGGTGTAGGACAGAGAAGCAGGGATTCTGTCTTTTGGGATTCTTTTGTCTTGTGAGACCTTAGGTTTTCCTTCAGTCCTCTGTGTCTAAAATCCTGTGATTTTACACAAGAATCTCAGCCTTCTGAAAAGGAGAAATTATGGTTTTATCCAACATACGTGCATATAGAGGGTCTGAGGAGGGAGTTTTGAAGGGCCTTAATTTCCTGATGGTGCTGGGACAGAGAGGCTGACAGGGCTGTAAAGAAGACGACATTGCCTCTTTCCGAGGAGCGGTGAGAGCAGGTCTGAGGAAGTTAGGCACAGACATATATATCTACACTTGCCCTGATCTTCCACTCTTTGTTATATATTTAGTTTATTATAGCTGCTGGAAACAAAAAGCCAATATTGGGTTTGAAAACACGACTTGTATGAGATAGAGGAGCCCAGAAATACAATGCACATAAATATGAGAAAAGGGAATTGCTTGCTCTCAGCAATGTGGAATAAATTTGCAGAGGCACAGTAAAAGATGAGAGATTATAAAAAGGCATTAGGGCTGTCACTGTAAAGGAGTCGGGGAATTACGGAGCGAGCTCACATTACCAATTCAAACTGGAGTTTGCTGTAAAGAATGGCCTGGTCTTCAGAGGTAACAGAATAGCAGTGCCAAGTGCATTGAAATCTGATATTCTCTGGAGAATTTAGAAGGATCGTATGGGCATAGAAAAATGTAAATGGGAAGCATGAGCTATGTAGATGTAGCAAGCTTCATAAAAACTCAGAGATAAAGAAAATTGTAAAAACGAGCTATTTGTTCAAAATATCAGCTTAAAAAAGAATAGAACTCGTGCTGATAGATCAGGACACATTACAGCCATGGTTTGAAGTAAGTGTAGATATATTTATACTCTGCTTTTCTGGCACAGACTACATTGCAGTGTTGGATCATTATTTGCATTTCCCTGTGGTAGTGCTACAGGGAATCTAGCATTAGAGCGTCTCACAACGCCCATCATATCTGCATTTGCCAGGCAGAGAACCACAGAAGGGAGATGAGTAACGAGCCGTGATTCAAAAACCAGGATTTTCAGCCATTTTCAGGGGCTGATGGGGAAGATTCTACCGTGTAACATCTAGTCCCAGACATCCTGTATTGAAATGTCTACTGAAAAATGGCATTAAGATGCTTGAGATTTCTTTAAAAAGCTACTGGAACTATAGAGATTCTTCTAATGCTGAGCTTGGGAGACTGCCTTTAAAGTACAGTCGGTCTCCCTTTATTTTAAGAGGTGGTTGAGAACCAGACTGGCTAATACAGGGGCTAAGCTGGGTGCTTATAAATACGGACGAAGATATCCCCATTTTATGGGGAGCAAGGAGACACAGCCTGCATACAAAACCAAGGCTTTGTGGACTCACGGAGCTCTGCCTGCTGCGGAGCTTGCTTCTTTCTCCTTCAGAGCACAAATGGGTACAAAGGACAGGCTTTGGCAGATAAGGAGAATATGGAGATGAAGCCCAGGGAAGTAGCATCTGAAAAGACTCTGCTGAGATCAGGCAGAGATCTGTGGGAGCTCCTGAAAGACGTTTTTGCATGCTGTTAGAGCAAGTAATGCCATTTTAATTTTTTTTCTTTACAAGAACCATAGCGAAAAAAAAAGGGGGGTGGAGAAAGAGGTGTAATATGTGCTATTATTAAAAAGATCGGTGAGAACTGGCCTGAGAAGATCAGACTGGAGAGAAACTGGTGCAGAGGTGCCCATTATGGGTACCTATACTTGCTTACTGTATTATATGCTTGTATTAACTTTCCCTATCATGAACTCTGCTGAAGTTCTGCCTCCCAAGGAACACAAAGCTACTGAAATGTTATTTTCAACTTGTATGGTTCGGTGCTCTTGGTCTGGTTGGTTGGTTGTTTCTTTTTTTTTAAGCTGTAATTCAAGGGTTTAAAGAGCAGCTAAAAGTAACTTTGCAAGTGTTTGTGAGTCTGTATCTTTCCCCTTGTGTGAATGCCACTAACCCACCTCTAGCCACAGCGGTGTGCTCCTCAGCTGTCTCCCTGGAGCTCCTGCCCTACTAGGCAGAGGACAACAGCTCCCAGGCGTCTGTCCCAGCGGATGAGTGGCTGACCATAAGCCCCATTCCTCTCACCAGCTGGAGTTTCACTACGCTCCTGAGCTCACATGCACCCATGAGCAAATGCCCCAGAGCTTTGGGAGCGACCGGTTTGTGATCTCCGGGTACCCCTCTGCTGCTTCCACTGCCTGTTGTAGGGAAAGCCCGTGCCACATTGCCCTCCCATGCCCAAAAGAGGGTGGTGGCTGTCTAGCAAACCCTTTGGTCACCCCCAACCACACCTACCTCCACAGCCATCGCCCGTTTCACCTCCTCTGCCTTCTCTTTGCATTTCCTCTGGCCATTCCCAGTTCCTGGACTCCCACGTCTCTGCCCGTGCAGCTCACAGGACCAACCCAGCTCTCCCACGAAGACAGGACGCTGCTGGGGGAGTGCTGAAGCAGGCAGATGTGGTGGGTAGGCAAGCTTTGGAAGAAGTGGGTAGGAGCTGGGTTGGGTTGTGTCCAGTGCAAGTGTGCCAGCTTGGTAAAATAAAAGAACCAGTGTTTTGGGTTCTGTGGCTAGGTGTTAGGGTACAAAAGTCTTAGTAAACACTCTACTTACCGTAACACTGGGATACATTTAAATTAAGCCTGATTTTGCTGTCTCATCTTTGGTTGTGACTGAATGGTGGCGTTGTTTATAGCACTTGTTTTCATGTGTCAGTAAAGCAGCTCATGTGGCGGTGATGCTCAGGTGAGAAAGGGTGAGTCTTTCTTGATGGGGGGGTGCAGAAGGAATTTGATGGGGATTGTCATAAAATTGAATTCCAAGTGTGTTTTGAACCTGGTGAGACTTCAGCAGCATCTCTGATCTTATTTCACTTCGGAGAACACCTACAGAGAAAAGAAACTATGTCCATTTGTACCAGGCTGTATTTGGGTACCTTTGTTTGATAGTGCTGAGAGATGAACTCCGCGGCCACTGCGTTGTACAGCAGCAATATTCGGATGAATGGGCTTTTTGCCATGTTAGACGTGAAACTCCAGCAGAGTGTTCACCTCCCCTTTCTGTCTCGTGGCTTCTCTTCCTTAGCTTTGGAGTGTTTAGGTCCTGAAGGCACTCATTGCCACCTCCACGTGTGGCCTCAGGAACTCTGCCCTGCCTGCTTGTCCGTTGTCTGTAAGTTTTTAGAACAGCTGCACCTCACAGATGTGAATACTTCAAAAGAAAGAATTTTTTTTCCCTCTTCCCTACTGCCCTCTTGCGCTTAATATTCTTCTGCGACACATTTAGGAGACTTACAGCGTGTCCTATTTCTCCTACAAACAGCTCACTGACCGCTTGCTAGAGACAACCTGCTTGACTAGGCGGACCTTTGCGTTTGAGACTTGGCCTCACACCTTTTCCTCCTTACCTTAAAAGTAAAGAAGACAACAACAATTTTGCAGGTCACAGTTACACGTGAATATACAGGTCTTTGGGTTTACTGCTCTCGTGTCGACAGGTTGTCTTTCAGCACCGTTTTCTCCCCCTTGTACGACTTCAGAGCCATGCATGCAGGTGTTTGCGAGGAGGACCTGCTCCCTAGTTGGCTGCTGACACCTCTATAATCAGGGATCCGTGGTCATCACGCGGCAGAATATGAATGCCTCATAGACAAGTCAGAGATTTACTTTTCTATTACTTGTGGAAGTAATGCGACTCCTCAGCTACACAAATAGAAGTCTGGAAAAAAAAGGCTTGTTTATTTTAAGGTTATGGAAAAATAAATCTGACTTTCTCCCAGTCCTCAAAGCATTGGTCTAGGAGAGTAAGGTCTTTGGGAGACTTTACTGCTTGTTTCAGAATGTCTTAATGCTTTGTTTTCTTTGAAAGTTACCTGCAAAGAAACCAGTTGCTTGTTGCTTCTTCCACATATCTCCTGTGGAGATGTGTTTTCTGAAAATCTCTCCAGCAACACACCTGTAATTACAAAGTCAGATCTTGTTTGCTTTGAATGGCTGTGCCTAATGGGCAAACAAGTAATTAAGATTTCCAGCCAACTTCCACTAACTTTAGCCACAAAACATTTCAGAGGGAGCTGGAATAATTGATTCGACTTTAGTCTGCTTTGAAAAACTTACACAGCTGTTTCGGAATATTGGCAAAAAAAGAAAATTAAATTGGACTCACTGAATTGGTAATTGTTGATTCTGGTTTCATGTTTCAGAGTTATTAAGGTATTCCTTTCCAATATATAGTGGGCTAGGCTTTTTCACCTCTTAATTAACAAAGAATGTTTTTTTTAAGGACTTGAGTCCTTAACTGAAGGAATATGCTCTCAAGATGTGTGAGACTGCCAAAGATCATAACCATCAAGGAAGCTAGAAAACAGTGACCCCATTACCACTGAGATGAAAAAGAAGAGGAAAACGAGGGTGAGGACTTGTATGGCGAGACTGTGAAATACAATCTGAGAAGACTGATCCGGACATTTTTGTACAGTCACGAAGAAGACTTGTTAACCTGTTTCATCGATTCCAGTTTCCGTTACATTTAAATTGGAATGTGTAATGTTTCCTTTTTTTTTTCACTACTATGTAGTGTAATACAGTCGCTATTGCTATTAACCTTCAGGCAGACAGAAAATCAGTGAAAGCTGATGTGTGATACACTTCTATCTGGAATTAATAGCCCTTGCCCTCAGTTTCACAGAAAATATTGTAAGACTTGATTTGTGATAAAGGTGGCAGGAATGAGAAGTAATGTGGCTCAGAAAAGCCATTTTCTGTTGTCTGATGGCGAGCTCTTCCTTTGGCCACAGGTGTCTCATGGTGCGGAGGAAGGAGTTGGAGAAAGCAGAGATAATTAAACCCCTACAAAAGCTTAATGCTCCATAAATGGCACACGGAGAAAGCGCGACGGCAGCTGCTCTTGAGTCCCCAGTGACGAAAATCTCTGCCTGGTGCAACCAGCTGTTACCTGCGCAGCGGCTGGAACAGCAGAAGTTTGATAAAGCTGTCAGGAAGCCTGCTTTATCGGGCTGCACTCCGGTGGGACCGGTGGTTATGTGCCCCCAGTGGGACCGCTGTCGGAAATTGTGTTGAAAAGATGCAGAGGCACCCGCTGCCCAAAGGGGCGACAAAATTCCTTTGTTGTGGAGTGAGTTCCGTGGGTCTTAACATTCATATGCAGACAGCAGCATCTGTGGGGAAAGAGGTGGAGTTTCACAGGGCTAGTGAGTGGGATGACTCGCACAGTCACAATCTCTGCTTTCATGTATGCCTGCAGCGTCACTCACGTCATACGGACGATGCCACGCTGGGCTGCTGAAGATACAGCTGCCAAAAAACATGGTGCAACTGATTTAGTATGGAACCAGGTTTACAGAGCACACTGGGGCAACAGGCGAACGGTAAGAGGTAGGACCGTCAGGTCCTTATTTTGAGCTTAAAAACAGAGGGTTTCTGAGTGGCGTTTAAACTAGTCATGCTATTTTGAAAAATTCAGCTGACAGTTCTACTTAAGATGCAAGCCAGTCAGGTACAGGATACTCACTGAGGTATGGCTTCAGGAAGCAGAAAACAACATGCCAGCAAAAGGCAAGAACGTAGACAGGGTGGAAGACTGCAGCACAGGCCATAGGTGACAACTGGGCTTGGGCTCATAAATCACATGGCAAACTCTTATAATACCAGCGCTCTTACTGTGGAATATTGATTAGCACAACGTAATAAGCGACAATTTAGCTCTTTCATAACTTGCTTTTGATACAACTGTTGTTGTTGAAACAGATTTTTTTCCCCTGTCCCTTCAATTTTGTATCAGAGCTGTGCCTTTTGCAGCGCTCTCTACAATAAAAGGTAGCTGAGATCTCGCCTTGCCCATCGGAAATGCCTCTTCCTCCTCCCTCCTTCACCTCTCGCTATTAGGACCTATGCTCTGGTAGCTACATTTTTTGCACAACAGGCTTTGTTTTTGTTACTAGTGGTATTAATTTTACCTGCCTATCCCACAAGGGTGTCTTCTTCCAAAGAAAGGCACAGGGAGCTGGGGCAGGGCTCACGTGAAAGAATGTGCGGTCTGTGCAAAGTCCTTCCCTCTGCGAAGGGAAGGCTGCAAAGTCTAGATTTGCTCAAGCTTCGTGTCTTACCTTTGGAGTCATCAGCCGCGTTGCTCAGGCCAGACTTTGTGTTTAGGAATAACCCCGCACTCTCCGCCTTTGGAAAAGTTGCTGTCCACAGGTAGGAAGGGAAGACAGCTGGGCTCTTGTTGCTAAGGTGGAGATGAGAATCCTCTTTACTGTTGCTAAGGACAATTAGAAATAAGAAAACAGCCCAGCATTTACCAGGTTCCTGAATCATAAATTTCATTTTCTTGAAATCACCTTTGGGGCATGTCCTTGTTCTTCTCTGCTTGTGTGATCAGTGCTTTTCTACCTCCCGAGGTTACGAGACCACCCCAGGAGTTAGCAAACCAGCCACTGAGAAGTCAGTTGCCCTATGAAAAATGAAAAAAAATTGCTGCAGCTGCATGCGTGGAAGGGCTTGGTAAACACCTTCCCATCACGCTTCTTGAAAGCCTGTAGAAAGTGTTTCAGTTGTTGCTAGAAAGTCACTGCCACGCAGCTCAGCGCCCTCCTTACTGCTGGATCTCATTCTCAGGGAGCAGCCAGCCCTGCGCTCCCCTGGGGAAAAAGCACCGAGCTCAACGCCCGTGCACCAGCAGCACATGCAGGACGTCCAGCAGCAGGTAAATTTTGCCTGGGGTGGATCTTTCCCTGCGGCACAGGCTGCATGCGTGGATGCCCTGGGATGCATTCAGCAGCACACAAACAGCAAACTTTTAGAATTAATTTAGAATTTAGAATGGTAGGGGTTGGAAGGGACCTCTGTGCTGTCATCTAGTCCAACCCCCCTGCTGAAGCAGGGTCACCTACAGCAGGCTGCACAGGACCTTGTCCAGGCGGGTCTGGAATATCTCCAGAGGAGGAGACTCCACAGCCTCCCTGGGCAGCCTGGGCCAGGGCTCCGTCACCCTCAGAGGGAAGAAGTTCTTCCTCATGTTCAGCTGGAGCTTCCTCTGCTT
>Ga0065711_1041575_pt1 | contig 16042 bp, 6 predicted proteins | sample Hoacrofraction12_FD_59098 | JGI IMG/M metagenome (GOLD analysis project Ga0065711, IMG submission 59098) | Hoatzin crop microbial communities from Cojedes, Venezuela - Epithelial fraction 12 v2 (version 2) | ecosystem: Host-associated > Birds > Digestive system > Esophagus > Crop | place...
GCAACAGGCACAAACTGAAGCAGAGGAAGTTCCAGCTGAACATGAGGAAGAACTTCTTCTCTCTGAGGGTGACGGAGCACTGGAACAAGCTGCCCAGAAGGGTTGTGGAGTCTCCTTCTCTGGAGATATTCAAGACCCGCCTGGACAAGGTCCTGTGCAGCCCGCTGCAGGTGACCCTGCTTTGGCAGGGGGGCTGGACTAGATGATCCCCAGAGGTCCCTTCCAACCCTAATATTACATGATTCTGTGATTCTGTGTTTTTATTTAGATTTCATTAATTTAATTTCAATCATCTGCTATACAAACTGGCCAGTGCATTTACAACTGAATCAGTGTTTACTAGCTGGAAACACTATATAGAAATTCACAATTAATATGACTTGAATATGTAGTTTCACATACAATTTTACCCAGAGATCTGCCAGATTTGATATCACTTCATCTAAAATTTAGATCTAATGAGTACATTTATTTCTCATTTGCAAAAATTCAGTGCATTCATTTCAGTCAGTTCTCCAAAGAATTCCTTTGTTTGTCATCATCATTTCAGCACTATTTTATCATCATTTGTACATAACAACAGCAAGTCAGCTTGCCAATAAAGTCTGTTTGGAGAATGAATATTAAAACTGATATTAAAACACTCACTCATGAAACAAAGCATGTAGAATTGAAGCCACCCTTATTGCTTATGCATTTATTCACATCTTTTTTAATAAGATAACTCATTTAGAATATAACTCAGAGGAAGGGAAAGACTTCCACTGATTTTGCTGGAACTCAGCTCAGTTTTATTCCTGCCTCTTTTCAACTGGTTGTATGCATTAAGTAGGAAATCATGGTCTTCAGGTTTGCTTTTCAGTGAAGAGAGGCAACCATCATGTCGGTGATCTGGCCTGGAAAGAGGCATTGATGTATTTCCGGATTTGGAATTCTGTTCAGTAGAGTGAGGGTATTCATTTTTTTATGTGCTGTGGCTGCAAGCTGGCAGAGAGCAAGTTTCAAACTGCACCAGAATCACTACTAGAAAATGTGTGGGAAACAGGTCTTGAATCAGTGTTGCTTTTTTGTTCCAGCATTCTCAGGGAATCCATAGATCAGCCCATGCCTGTAACCCTCACCCATAATTTTTAGATGTAATTTTTAACACTGACCATCATATTAGAATATTTCAATAAAAATGAAGAACTTCTAAAACTTCCTTTAAAGGTGAGATTTGTCCTGTTCATGCAACCTCTTGGGAAGAAATTTCCCGTGACAGAGATGATACAACTCTTTGGCAGCAGTGCCCATACTACGTTGACATACACGGAAGAGGAACTCCTTCAGTCTAGAAACCCTATGGGATGTCAAGGCAGATGGAAGATTCAAAACAAAAGTATATGTTTCTTCCCACAAAATGTGAAAATGCAAACCTCCTTCTGGGAAGAGGCTATGGATGATAAAGGTTTACATGGGTTCAAAAACGTAACCACAAAAATTCGTGGAAGAAAAATCCATCAGCTGTTAATAAAGAGACTCCTATTCTGCTTCAGAAAATTCTTAAATCACAAATTGCTGGAGGTTGGGAATCTATTATGGAGAAACAGCCCTAGATTATTTTTCTGATCTTAGTCTACTTCCTCAGATCTGTTGTTGTTTGCTGTGAGAGATTGTTTGTGCTCTGAAGGTTATCACAATCCAATGCTATTTCAAATGGATTAAACTAGAACTTCATACAATACGAAAAAGGAATCCACAATCACGTGGAACCATTGCACCTTCAGCACACACTTCACACCAGAAAAATGTTACCCCTGCTGTACATAAGTTCTGCAGAACTAAAGCAGGGGCTCATATTCATCCTACACACTCTCTCCTGATCATTCCCCAGATTTAAGCCCAGTAGAAGATTCAGTATCTTGGAAGCAACCTGCGATTTAATGCATAGCTTTCTATCATAATAAATATCTTAAAAGAAAAATAAAGTCTACAGCAAATAGAATCACCTTTCAGCAATCCTCTCACAGCTTCCTGGGGCTAAGCTTCAAACTATCACATCCCACCAATGTGTCTAAACTGAAAATAGGGCAATAAACTGCCAGATAATAAAATGGTAGGACAGACAGTTACTGCTCTTCTGATTGACACACTTGTGGGTCAAATCACTTGGTTGCACGCGTAGAGCAAGCGAGTTCACAACAACTGCAGTTAGAGTGCTACATATGGAAATCTGGCAGCGTAGTGGAATCTGAAGTGCAACATTTAGGATTCACGTAAAATAACATATATTTTTAGGTTCAAGTATACTCACGCCATATAATCCACCATCTGCACCATTCTTATGTACCGACAGGAAAAGGCATACTTCATTTGGCTGATTTTAATAAGCCCACTTCTTACACAGTGTTCCTGCAATATTACAATGAACATTCATCTAATTTAAATCTAAATGTCAGAAACAATGAAGATACATACACATAAAAAGCCAACTGTTTTAGTGTAACAGTAATCAGCCTCTAAATAACGAAGATAAAAGTTTCAAGTACAAAGTAAATTTTCTTAATATGCACTATGAAAAATATAGTAAAATTTTCATAATGGCTTACAAACAAACATAACTGAATGAACTGAAGACTCTACTGACTGTGATAAAACCCCGTATGTTTCGCATTTTAGCAGCATGGAGCTTGTGAAAGCTACCAAATGGATTAAAGAGGAAAAGCACAGAGTATGATTTAAGAATAAATTACCCTACAGAATTTCTTGATTCATGTCTATTACATGTGCACTTTGTTGAGCCCTGAAATCTGATTTACTTTGGTTAGCTGGAGACAGGGATTGAGACAGCGAGCTCATGAGCCTGGAAAGTTATATCTGCCTCATCAGAAACAGAACAATGGTAATTCCATTGCCAAATTTGTATTGTCTTCTAGGTTTACTTACTTTTCTGCTGTTGTACATCAGAACTGTGTAGAGTTTATCACATATTTCCACCCTCTTTGGTGTTGCTATGACAATGGCAGGTGCATAATATTCATTTCCTGTCTGTGTCCCAGTTCTGGCAAACACATAATCTCCAACCTACATGCCACGAAAGCATCCGTTTGCAAGAACAGTGTAACTTGTATGTTTTACAAGATATAAAAGGTAAATATTAAGATATTTTTACATGAATCATCATTCTAACATGTTACCATGCTTCAACATGGATCTTTAAAAGAAAAGAAGAACTTGGTCCTTGCATGTACTGATAACTCACAATTTCCACTGATTCAAGGAGAGGACACAAAGCAAAAATAAAGCACAGAGGCCTACTAAATATACCAAGGCTCAACTAGCAAGTTAAACAGAATGAGGAAACTTACAACTCTTCAGCCCCTTGAACTTTGTGCCAATTCATATTTTTTTAGCAAGCTTTTAAAGCAACCTTGAGAATTTTAGAGAATTCCATATGCAACTGACCTATACAAAATCATTTAAAAAATGAACACAGAAGTCACAATTTACTATCAAATTCTGTAGAACTTCTCTAGAATTGGATGGTCCCCTTACAGAGTAACAGGAACAAGCTGATCAAGATTTGCCTTCATTTCAAAGGGAAAATAAGGCACATCTCTTGTTTAAAGTGTAACAAAATAGTTATAAAAATGCTTTTTGTATTCATAACAGCTGTATCCATTCTGTATCCTTTCTGTATCCATCATCACTGTTGTGTGTAAAATAAGAATCACCTGAAAAAACAACTGTGATTACAGATAGTCGGCTGATAAATAAAATGAGAAATGGAATAAGAAATTTTTTTTTTACTGTTATTTGCCTTAGTATAAGGGTATCTGCTGGATTTAAAATATGCTGTGAAAAACAAAGGATTATAACCTGCTGTACATTACACTGCATATAAAAGGCTTTCCTTCATTCATAATCTGTGTGCCAGGAAACAATCATTCTGCTGGTAAATAGCTCAACTTTCTTCTATAGGTGTCCAAATATTCATGTTTTATAAAGAAAATAATAAAGAATTCTAATAAACAAAGGAAAAGGATTATAATGAAATCAAGCTCCAAACAAATGAAAAATAGCATGTTGAAAATTGCGTGATATTACTATCACTAAAAATTCTTCCTTAAAATAAACAGATGTATTTAAAAGACTAAAAAAATCATCTATCCTTTATTCTACGTGTGACCAAATAAACAAAATTAAAAATACGTATTTGCTGTCATAAAAACCCCACAATTTTTCACCTGCAGATATGGGCATGGCATAGCACCTCCCACAGGTATAGCGAACTTCACAGGTACAATTGAGGTCTCCCCATTGTTGAAGTCAACAAGTGCACAGGTAGAACTGATATTCTTTGTTATAGTTCCTAAAAAACCAACATCATAAAATATTCAAGTGCTTTTCTTTTACCCCTTGTGAAAATTTGCTTTAAAAAGCCTATAAGCTGTTACACATCACTGTGGTCAAAGGTAATCTACACTATACATTCTTCATCTTCATTTAGCTAGGGTAAGCTGTGCTAGGGCAATAGAGAAAAAAATAGAATCTTAGTAACCATTCTTAATAGTGCCATAAAAAGAAGAATAATTTTTAAGCCCAGGTCTGAAATTTGCAGTCTGATCAGGCGGATGATTGTTGACACAATGAAGCAATTATCATAGTTAAAAAGATGTAATTTAAAAAAAAAAACAACAAGCAATAAAGGTAATGCAAAAACACACACACACACACGATTTTTCTTAGCAAACAACAGAACACCATTTTACCTAGTAATCATTCTGGCTCAAAACTCAACAAAAACGTAGAAGCATTTAATGAATTGTTTGAACACATGCAAAAGCTCAGCTTTTGCCAAATGCTCAGCAGAAACATTCAAGGGAGACATCAAACAGGGATAGGTTGATGCTCTCGGATACTCAGATTACCTTCCATACTCTTCTTATATAAACGTATGATTGCTTTCTCACTTTAGAAAACATCCGGTTTTTTACAAATGTATATATGTCACACACAAGATATATATTCATTTTTCATGAACATGCACATGTATTATTAAGTCTGTTTAAGGCAGGAGCAGTTAATTATGATCAAAACTAATGTTTTATCAGTATTAAGAAACTCTAAAAAATATTTAAAATGTAGACAAAAATATATACCTGGATAATAAAATCCTGTGACATCTGATCTTGCAATGACCTTTTGGCTTTTGTGAATCACAAATATATGGCCTTTTTGTGTTTTTTTAGACTTTGACTTCCCAGTTTCTTCTTCAAGTCTCTGTAATTTGATACAATTATTCTTTCCACAACAACTAAGCAAGTCAGTCTCAATCTACCCTTTAGAATTAATTAAAAATTTAGGCAACGTAATGTTATGACCTCTGCAGATAATTCACAGTAAACTGGAATTATTTTAAACATTTGAAATGGTTATAAACAGAGGAAGCGGTGTTACTCATGGATAAGATCATCTAAGAGTTTTCACTGTTAAATCCTGTTTTACATGGTCATAACAATACCAATATTTTCAAGAATTCAGGCAGAAATTTACCTTGATGAATTATGGCTATGGCTAACATTTTCCTAGAAAAAAAAATGTACAGACTTGTACAATTCATATTGAAGGATGGGGTAAGGAAAAATCAACTGATTTTGCCGAATAAGTGAAGGTGCTATACATGTCCATTTAGTCCAGATAGGTATGTCTTCACAATAATCTTATTTTCATGAAAAGTACTACACTGTATGGAATGACTGATTAAAGAAATCAAATACAGAATCAAAATTAAAAAAAAAAGTCTAGCAAAAATGTTTCTTTACATACTATAAAGTAAAAATTAAAATTTTCAGCACTTTTAAAACATTCCAGCTTAGCAAAATATTAAACCATATTTTCCAGAGCTGCCACTGTCCATCATTTTGCCCTGATAGTTTAGGTTCTTCACACTCTAATTCTACTCTTTGGGGGGCAACTGCCCAGACTACAGTTCCTGTAACGTATCACAGCCACACAGAACACCGGAGCTGACTGTTAAATCGCTCATAAATAAGCCTGGGGGACCACACACCGGATGGTGAGACCTGAAATACTAATGGGGCTGGCTGGCTGTGGATCGACTCAACTCCTAGTTGAAGTCAGTGACTACAATTAGTAGTAACTGAATGAAGGATGCAAAGAGCAAAACGGATCTCCAACAATAATTGAGGCAGGGAGCTGTGGGAAACATGGTATGTGAAAAAGAGTCAAAGACTCACTAATCACAAATGGCTCTGTGTAAAAATATACTGTCAGGCTTTCCAAGCTTCTGCGTACCTGACTTTACAGTCACCACATTCTTTCACCTTAAAGCCTTTTATAGCTCACATTAACATTTTATGCAATCTCAGTGTTGTTTGACTTGAAAGTAAATTATGTTCCTGAATCTCTGTTTTTCTAGAAGAAAGAATTCTTTTCCTTTCAGGGCATCTCTCTTACAGGAAGTTTTGAGAGGTTCAGTGCATTATATGTATACATCAGAATGTGAAAGACCACTTTATATTTTGCTTTTCTGAGAAAATTAAGAAAACTGATGATATAAAAACATTTTCTTTCTAATATTAAAAAGTCTGTAAACCCAGTATTTTTATAACTAAATTTTAATAATCCTTTAGAATAATGATGTAATTTGTATTTGCTACAATAGCAAATTAATTATTGAAAAAGTCTATTATTTTCTCCATACTGCTCACTATAGTGCTTCTAAACATAAATGGTAAGCATGCAAAGTTAAATAAATTATTGTTTCCCCATTAATTTTTAAAACATACACTTATTAGTTTACATCATAAACAATTTGCAAGCATCCATCTCTTATACAGTTGCTTTGAATCACAGAAACACACAGCCTGAAATCTCAAACTTTTCCACACATTTGAAAAACGATAACTCATAGACTCCTAAAAATTCATGCTTGCTAGGGTGAGTATGATCTGCTTCCTTGTCTGATGGCATTTCTCTTCCTAAAACGACGTATTTTCCCTAACAGGCAACAATGACAGAGAAGATGGGAATAATCTTTACTAAATAGTTTGTTCTCAGTTTCACTATAACTATCACAAATCCTTTATTCCAATGTCCCCCACAAAAATCAGAAACAACACTAAAAAAAAGGCTTAAAAATAAGCAGAACACACAGAAAAAAAGATAAGGAGATCTTTTAAATGGGAGATATGCGGGGTTTTTCTAGTTTATTCTTTACTGCTATAGAATATAAATTATACCAACACTTCTGTTTTTCAGACTCAGTCTAAACCAGAGGCTCTTCATAGCACTCCAGTCTTTGAAGTACAACCTAACAAAGGCTGATTTGAGTGCCAAGACTTACAGCTCCACAGACACAAAAAGGTATTTGGGTAAACCATTTACTTAATTCCTCAGGCTCCAAAGAGGCAGCTGCTGCTGAATATTTATTATCAACTAATTTGTAATGCTTGACTAATAACTTGGGCAACTTCCAGCACTCTGCATTAATCCGAATACTAAAGACCGCGCAGGCATCCACAATGAGGACGCCGAGTCCCGCAGAATTCAGGTGGCTCAGAAATACTGTTTAAATTCAAATCCATCTCTCTTTCCTCTCACATAGCCTTTAGGTGTTCAGCACAATTGACCCAGACACCGTCAGAGTGCTGATTTCAGGGTTAGCGTTCTCCAGCATTTTTATTACGAGAGTGCGGTCTGATTCTCAGGATTTTCACCCTGTTTAGCTCTGCTTCTGTTGAAGGCAATGCATGAGGTGAAGGAGACTTTCTTTCCCCCTGCCCGTACCTGCTGCATTTTAAAATTCCCTCTCAAAGAGGTTAGTTTTGGCACTTTCCTACTGTAAGTGAGAATAGATTGGAAGACTATCCACAGATCTCCATGTATCTCTGCTCTAATTGTGACATTTCACAATTCTGACACCTCCAGAGCCAAGCAACCACTGCTTTTCCCAGGCTGTCAGGGGCAACAAGCCCATTCTGTGTAGACCACAGTTCATTTTTATGACAGAGACTAATATTTTGTAGCTACACACTGTTTGTCCAACAAGTTACCTCATTGATAACAATGGAAAATTTGACCAAACATTCCTAAGTGGGTGTAACTTTGTTGTTGTTGTGCTATTTGGGATGCTTGTTTTGCCTTGTCTCCCTAAAGAGACACAAGAGCAAAGGCAAGGGATGCCAAGCTGTTTAGGAAACATATGAATGCAAAAAAGGTATCAACAGACAGCGATTAGTGATCCTTAAACAGTGCGGAGGAACGAGGAGTGTAAGAATTAGGACACATGGAAATAGAGGAAACTGTCAAGGGAGATCCAGATTTTCATTCTTGTAAAGAACCAACTCTCAGCTATAAGTTTTTCATTAGGAATAATTAAATCCATTGTATATGAAATATATTTTTCAGAATGAACAGACTCGATGAGCCACTAGAGGTCCCTTTCCACCCAAACAAACATGCTTTACAATATTTGTTATGCTCATTAACCATTTTATTTTTATCACATGGTGACCATTCAAAAGGGTCACAAACAAGCATAAGCCTTGCACATTCGAGCTCATCCTAAGGGAAACACAGTACTTTAGAAAGTATGTTCTTAACCAGAGTGGATCCTTAGCAATGAATGAACTTTATCTCTGCACAATCTGAAATCGATTCATGTGCAGACAGTGAAATATTCACTCTGAGATGAAATATTCTCCATCACTCTTAAAGGCCAGATTGCGACACTTGTGAAAGAAATACTTTACGTGAAAATGTAATGGCCATTAACGGAACATACCAAACTGTCCTGGAAGCTATCATGGTTGGGGAATAGTAGTGCCATGACCCCAGCAGACCTGAGATGGTCTAATGAGAAGTGGGTAGGAGACCCTGAAAAAGTCCTTTTACTAGGTGACTTCATGTTGTAAACAGCTTTGTAATTTAGTGAGGAAAAAAAAACATAATAAGAAATGATGGTTGACTGTTATATCTGACAAGTTCAAAGTAGAAAACAGATAAAATATTTTAAGACAAAGCAGTTACTTATTAGAAAAAAACCAAAGTAAACAATACATTCCTCATTTTTAATATCTTTAGATGAAAGCTGAGTGCCAGCCTGAAAAGGAAGATTTTTGTCAACCTATGCTTTAACCTGTACAGCTAAAAGAACTAAGCTGAGTAAAATACAGCCTACAATTAAGTAATCATCAACATTCAGTGTTTTATATTTTGCCTGATAACAACTAAATGTGTTTTTGCTCATTTCCCAAAGCATTTACTTCTTGCATCACCAGAGATCTTCAGTCATCTCACAGGACTGTGGAGATGGATACCTACCCCATCCTCCTCCAGTCAGGCACCGGCACACTGTACCTTTCACAGATATGAACACAACTCCCAGAGAAGGCTAGAGCACAGAGGGAGGATAACCAGACCATTAATTCAGTTGCAGGCTTAAACAGAAAGCTCCCATAGCAAGGACATCCAAAAAGGATTATTCATTTTTTTAAGAAGTCCTGAAGGTAATAAGGAACCCTTAAAAACTAAAAACTAAGGTGTTTTACTTTGAATTTAGTGGAAAAAAAAAAAACCAGGAAATTTAAAAATTTGCTTTGTTGAGTGGCCCTCAGGATAATTGTGATTTTTCTACCATCTCACAATGACAATTTTAATTTGGTGCCATATTAGCTATTTCCTTGCTGCAATGTATTTCAGCTGGCAGTTTATTTTTTTATGCTCATTTTGTAGACAGAAATCACAGATGCAAAAACCTCCATCAGCATTTTTAAAAGGCTCCCCATTTTTTTTCCATTTTTTTCACTGTTTTTCTGCCACATAAACAGAACTCTAATTACATCTGAATTTCTGCCTCTCACCCTTAAAGCCTTTCAGCTGCAGATTAGGAAAAGATGGTGCTCTGATTAGGCTCCTAAAGCAGGTTGACTCAGGATAAGTGATTGCACAATGTTAATCACATCATGTCTGAGAGCACACATTGGTTGTTTCAAGGCAATTATTACCGTCAACAAATGAAACACGAACACATTTCTGCTGCTCTTGTATTGGGACTTTACATGGCAGCAGTAAATCAGTGATCGAAACAGCTGCATGGGCAATGTAATATTTTCAGACTAGTGTAATATGAATCAAGATCATCTGTTTTGAAGACCTTAAAATGTTTTCAAATGCACATTCTTAGTGGAGCCAATTCTCTAAGATTACAGAAAACTGAATGTGATCCTGCCCATAATAATTTATTTTCATGCACAGCCTGTGTTATCATAATAATTCTATTCAATTTAGCACAAATATTTTTTTATAACTTATGTTATGTAAAATGCCATAGCTCAACGTGAAAACTATTTTTGATCTGAATAGAGAGGTATATCTCAGTCACGGAGTGTCAAATAAAACAAAAGATTGACTTTTTAAAGAATACTGGCACATTTCTAGGCATCACCTGCTAGGTTGAGTGGATATGGATACTTGGCATAATTTAGAATTGTAAATTCCAATTGCACATTCCCATTCATGGCTGAGAACTCACAGTATAGGTTTGCACTTTGCTCATTTGAGATTCACTTAGCTTGCCCTCCAAACTGATATATGTGTGTGTGTATATATATATATTTGTATACATGCCTATGTCAGGGCAAAAAAGAACTATTACGATAATTTTATTATGTTTCCTACATAATACAAAGTATAGGCCTTTCCTCAGCATTCACTGCAACTAGGCCAATCACACCTTCAAGATCAGTCAAAGAGTTGTTTCTTTCACTCAGTCACACAAAACAATGGAAAAGAGAAGGGATATATTAATATATGAGTGTTATGATGAATTCTCTATTTGTTTTTAATTATCCTCTAGTAGAACTTAGAGGCCTGAGGGAAGATTTGCATTCTTATTAATTTCCTAGAGAGCTTTATTTTAATATTATCACAGTACAACTGCACCTAGACAGCAGTTCTGCAGAGGCAGCAGTACTCCCAGTGAAGTACTGCTTCATGAATCTATTACATGAAAAAACTTGAAACCAAATAAGAGAAATGGCTTGATTTTTTCAGAGGTAAGTACTTTGAATTTTAAAACATCATCAGTGTATACAGAAATCTTTTCATTTGGGAAGGTTAAATGGCTTTTTAAAACTTAAAAATCTGTTATTCATTTCCCTGAGAAATCATATTCATAACTTGAAGAAAAAAACACTAAGGTACAATCAATTCATTTTCAAGAATGTTCTGAACGAGTGAAAATAATAATAGAAGAATACAACATTGTAACCTAGGATACGTTTGTTGAACATATATATCACCACAGGAAAAACTAAGATGAAAAAATGCATTCTCTCTTCCAATAGGGCAGCCTAAAATAACTTACTAGCCTTATTTTTATACTTCTTGCTTCATGTATTTCCATAGGCATTTCACTAAACCTCTAATAGCATTCCAGGTAAAATCAGAGGTTCATCTGGGGGACATATATATACATATATCTCAATCAAAAATCTCAAACTTCAATCACAGTTGCAGAGGAGCTAGACTACTTTCTGCTAACGTACTACTGGAATGGAGAGAGCACTTGGGCTCGCCAATAGATGAGCTACACAGCTTTCCAGATGCCACTGACTGCCAGCTAGGGCTCTGTTCACAATGTTGTGAGATTTGCCACCGCTTTATGTATGCCTACCTTTTATGGATAGCTAAATTTCAGTGCCCAAATATGAAGCTGAATCCCACCCCTTCTTTTCATCTTTTCTCTTAGAAGAAAGATACCACAGAAGATTGCAGTGAATTAATCCAACATTACAAGATCTTTTAGTTCTGTTTATCAGATATTGACGCAAACACAAATCTTACATCATAGCTCTTCTTTAATATATATCTCTGCTATTGTTGCAGAGGAGGTAAAGATACTGTGCTCAGATTTGTTTCTAAGAGGCTCAGTTTCTGTGGTCTCAGCTCCAGAACTTCTGCTTCCCCAGTAGTTCCAAAAAGTCATTGAAATTTTGCTCTCTTTTTATACTTCATATAATTTGTATAAAAACACCATGCTAAACAACTAATTTATCAGCTATTACCACAAAAGAAAATTATTCCAGAAGCACATATTGAAGAGCTACATCTGTAATATCTATTACCTTTTTATTGTTGCTTATATGTGCTTCTGAGCTTTTCTCAGTTTCCTTTTTGATAGCTTCCTGAAGATCAGAGGCTTGTTGTACATATGTTAATCCTGTCAGTATCTCATCTTCTAACAATATTACATCTTCACAGGAAATTGGCCATCCCAAATTCTCTAAAGCCTCTAGCAAAGCTTCTTTATGCTGCATATATTGGACTGGTCGATCCTCTTTAAATCTTTAAAAAAAAATTAAAAGAATAGTAATCACGAGTAGGAAAAATTTTAATTTTGGCAGTACTTTGTAAAAAGACTCACAAAGCTTAAAAGCAGAATAGTACATCAGCTTCATCCAATCTTTCTTCTGTATACCACAAGTTCTTGTGTTTCATCCAGCTACCATTCTGTTTACTCAAACAACCACATCTGGCTTAACCATATCTTATAGAAAGAGATACACAGAGCAATTCAAGTGGCTGAGCATAGATATCTGGTGCCATTTTAGATGTCCTAGAATATGTGAGGCATCAATGCAGAACTTGCAGATATGATTGAGAAGTTATGGAAATCCCTGGCCCTTCTGGAGCAGCAGCTAGGGTGAAGCGGCAAGCATCTAGATGTCTATGAAGTCCTGATTTGCTACATCTGTCTCGACTGATCACATAAAAAAAGATAGTCTCCTGCTCTTTAGTATTTATTTATTATTATTGATTAGATTCTTTATTATTATTATTTATTCTGTCACTCCTGCACTGCTTAATTTTCACTCAGTGATCAGGAGTTTGCTTCCATCCATGGTTCAGGTTATGTCAATGTCCACCGGACTAAAGGGCCATCTTGAACCTATGCACTTGTTATGGTTTAGCCTGTATGAACGCCAGGTGCCCACCAAAGCTGCTTTATCACACCCCTTCCTCAGCTGGACAGGGGAGAAAAAATATGATGAAAGGCTCGAGGGTCGAGATAGGGACAGGGAGAGATCACTCACCGATTACTGTCACAGACAAAACAGACCGAACTTGGGGGAAAAAAAGAAAGTTTAATTTATGACCAATCAACTCAGAGTAGGATAATGAGAAATGAAACCAAATCTTAGAAACACCTTTCCCCCCCACCTCTCCATTCTTTCTGGAGTGAACGGGGAATGGGGGTTATGGTCAGTTCATCACACGTTGTCTCTGCCGCTCCTTCCTCCCCAGGCGGAGGACTCCTCACACTCTGCCCCTGCTCCAACGTGGGGTCCCTCTCACAGGAGACAGTTCTCCACAAACTTCTCCAACATGGGTCCTTCCCACGGGCTGCAGGCCTTCATGAACAGACTGCTCCAGCGTGGGTCCCCCACAGGGTCAAAAGTCCTGCCAGCAAACCTGCTCCGGCGTGAGGTCCTCTCTGCACAGAGCTGGCTGGCATTGGCTCTGTCAGAGGCAGGGGAAGCTTCTAGCAGCTTCTCACAGAAGCCACTCCCTTGTAGCTCCCCCGCTATCAAAACCTTGCCACGCAAACCCACAACAACACTGAAGGTACCTATACACAGAAAGGTGAATCGGATACAGTCATCTTGTTGATAAAACCAAACTAAAGCCCCCAAATCCAGAACAGGCAGAATTCTTTAAATCTCCAGTTGGAAGTAACATACTTCTTTTTAGTATGCAAATAATTCCTGTGGCTCTTCTCTATAGCTTTGCCAGCATTTAAAAAACATGAAACCTAGACCTGGAGGGAGTATTTAAGTGTCTGCCTTACCAACACATACAACCATAGTGATGCCTACCAGGTTGCCCTACTCTTTGTCACTGCTCGTATCTCTTCTCCTCTAGGAACTACTTTGTATTGAAACTATACTGACTGGTATATTTACCTAGAATTTGTTTTCTGAGTCAATTATTCATCTATAATCTATGTCAAGTTAACTTATCTCCTTAGTTGGATCTCTCAACCATTTTGAACACAAGCAAAATATTAATGCTTCTCTAGTAAATCTGAATTTCCCTAGTTATCTGAGGTGATAGTCTTTTAATACACACTAGTGAACCAGAGAGCTCCTCAGCCAACTCTTTCAGGGCTTCTGTGACCAAGTTAGTAGACTTCATTACCCTCTCCCTTCAGATTAATGATTTTGAAAGTATGTTGTCATTCTTTTGTAATACATGAACATGATCATTCAAATTGTAAATTTAGAAAAGAAATAGATCAATTATTTCAATTTCTATGCACCAACATAAATAATTTTAATATGTCCCTCTAGCAACAGACTGTACAATTGCGAGGACTTTTTTTTTTTCCTTATATACATAACTGGCCATATGTTACCAACAATAAAATATCTTGGATACCACCTTGTCAACTTTGCATACTCTATAACTCATTCCCTATCAACAGACTTTTATTTCCTTCTTTTAATTATATGCTGTTCTTTTGTTTAACAGCCTTCACTTTCTCTCTGCACCAGAATGGGGTTTAAGTTCTCCTTACTGATGATAGGATTGTGTATTTTTTGCTCATTAGCTTAAGACTTCTTAAAAGCATTCTACTTTTCATTACTATTTTTCTGCCTAAAATATTTCACACAAATTCAGTTTTCATTAATTGATCTTAACTTTATTCTCTGAAGTAAACAGACACTAACTTTACTGATGTCTGTCCTGTTTATACAGTCGCTACTTTTCAAAATCAATATACCGAAACAAGCTAGTTTAAGTAGTACAAACTTCCAGTGTGATATACAGTTCCAGCACATACTGTAAAGGTGCTTGTTATACTTTTACAAACCAGCCACTGAAGTGCTCTTTACCAGATGAGAGAAGTTTTACCTTGATGCCAAAGGCAACAATGTGCTGCCCTCCCAAGGCCCTGCCACTTGGCACTGATTAAGAATAGACCAGCACCATTCAAATGGAGTGCAAGTCCTTTCCTTTAAAAATAATCAGCACTGCAAGAAGGAGGTCCAGAATTTAATATTGCTCCATGTTACATACACATTTCTGAAAGTAACATATAGTTATGAAATACTTGAAAATAAAACCAGTTGGTTACAGAAATGTTGATAAAAAGATATCAAATATTTATGACCAGCCTTTCAGAGGTAAGTTAGAAAACCAAACGGTGATGGCTTACTTGTCTCTTTCCTCCTGAGATAGTGCTCTCCAAACAACTAGGTTTAGGCGCCTATTAAAGAAAGCAAAGCAGTTTTTGAGGGAATGCAGTTCCTTGTGCATCTGATCATATCAAAACTAGCAAATAAAAACAGTTTCTTAAGATATCTGCACTGATCTGTATTCCAAGAGCACTGCATCATCCTTATCATTCAGCTATGAAATTGTCAACTGCAAGAGAAGATGGGAAAACAGCATCTTCCATCAAGTAGCAACATGACTATTTCAGGGTCACAGAAGGATTAATGGCAATCACTGCTTCTTCTTGCCAGGATTTTCTATGGATGGTTCTCTTCCGCACCAGCAAGCTAAATCAAAGAACAAAACTGACTAAATGCCCGTTAAGGTAAGCACAGTTCCTCCAACTAAACAGTTTCAGAAAACTGTAGCCTGAAGACACATGGAAAGCAATGCTATTATTTTTTTTTTTTTCCTGCTAAGATAACCCCTCAGTTGTGCCATACATGTTTCCACTTTATTAAACTCTGGCTAGGAAGAAAAACTACTCACAAGAAAACAGAAGTGATTATCCCAAAGCAATGCAGTTCTGAGATCTTTTAAAAGCACCACTGAAATTTCTGCTTTTGCTTTTTAGACATAAGTTATAAACTCTCATTAGGTCATCTAGCTTACAGTTTTCTCTATTAACATCTCTGCGGAGAGGGACCTGGGTGTCCTGGTGGACGACAGGTTAACCATGAGCCAGCAGTGTGCCCTGGCTGCCAAGAAAGCCAATGGGATCCTGGGGTGCATCAAGAAGAGTGTGGCCAGCAGGACG
>Ga0065711_1041582_pt1 | contig 16042 bp, 8 predicted proteins | sample Hoacrofraction12_FD_59098 | JGI IMG/M metagenome (GOLD analysis project Ga0065711, IMG submission 59098) | Hoatzin crop microbial communities from Cojedes, Venezuela - Epithelial fraction 12 v2 (version 2) | ecosystem: Host-associated > Birds > Digestive system > Esophagus > Crop | place...
TGCTTCGGCGGGGGGGTTGGACTAGATGACCCACAGAGGTCCCTTCCAACCCCTACTATTCTGTGATTCTGTGATTCTGTGATTCTGAGCTTTGCTGCCCGAGAGGTGGGATGAACAGACGCGCCCATGCTTCATTCCTGGGGTTCAAATGAACTCAAAAACTGAGCCTGAGACTGAATTAAAACTTCTGGGTTTCCCTCAGCTGCAGTCATACAGAGGCAAAGCCTCCCACCCCTGCCCAAGTAACGTCAGATTGGTCTGGGATACCACACTGGGCCCAAGCAACTTCTAGATAGCCTGACCTAGAGCCCAAAACTTCCATCAAATCTGAACCACGTGCAGTTTGGAAGGAGGTAACGCACGCTGCAATCGCTGCTGTGCACAAGGGATTTTGTGTGTAGCAGCCTCTATGAACAGGGTGTTATTTCCATGCGGTGATATCCTTTCCCATTCCCAGTGCAGCATCAGTATGCACCTTGAATATTCACAGCCTTCTCCCCTCTGAAACAAGCTGCCTTTAGCTTTCTTTGTACTTCTCTGTACTTACCACTTCATGAAAAGGAATAAAAGACAAAAAACAAAACAGGAGAGTGGCAAATGAGCTCTTCCCTATGAGTATTAACCCTGTAAAATACGTCAGTCCTAGTTTATTCATCTTCTTTCCCTACAGATTAAACCCCATCACTTCTCAATGCACAGAAGAACGACATGCTGCTGATCGCTCTCATTTTTTTTCTTATTTGCGCCACCATTCCTCTTCTCAACAAAAGGGTGCTCAGGACGGAATACAGCAGGTGGTATAGATGAAGCATTAGTTCATTGGATTATTATTAGCCATATCATTATTATTAGACACAGCTTCCTCCACCCGTTCCTTAACTCAGCTGAGCGGTCCTTTCACCACTGCAGGCCCCCGCTGCGTACTGCGTGAATCCCTTCTTTCAGCTATTGGCAATGATGTCTCGAGGTCTGGAGGGTTAAAACGAATGCAGAAATCATCAGCATGTATAAAGCATTTAAATCAGTCCTTTCAAGCAGCATTGCCTTGTGCTTGGCTATATTGAAATTCATGTTGGCAATTTTTGAGGTTTATTAGGCCTTTATTGAGTTGCTTTCATTCCTCGCTAGTCTTCATGAACCTGATTCTGGGCGGACTTTGTTATTAACCTCTTCCCATGCTGAGAATTGAACTCCTAGCCCTCATCTTTCTCTCCTTTCTCTTCAACACTGCTGAAGCTATGCCTCTGCCTTCCTTCTCCCTCTACAGTCACCAAATCCCATAAATAGCTTCTTGTAAGGTGCTTTTTCAAAACCATCTTGAAAATCTAAATTAACTTTATTTACCAGTCGTCCTTTATCCGCTCTGCTCTTAATCTTACAAAAAAAAAATTGAGGGATTATTAACATTAGAGGCATAACTTATTATTTGTATTCAAGTGCTGCAGTGTTTAAAGACACCAGCAAAGATTAGGTGGCAATGTGCTGAGCTCTGTCTACACCAAGTGAAAGTCTCCATCCCTGTTTGTCCATGATCTTAGCAGATACAGAAATGTTGGTGGAAGGAACAATGCTTACCTTGAGTCTAGAAAATATGAATGAAAGCATGCAGACTTTTACCTTTAAAATCCATGGAGTTTTGCTACTTTCAGCTTATACTTACCCTGGTGTTTTATTGCCTGTTCTTTAATTAATTTCTCAGTTATTCTTTCAGCAACAGAAATAAGACTGAGAAGTCTGTAATTCTTTGGATCACCTATAGTTCCTATTAAATAGATGGATACATTGGCCTCTCTCCAGTCCTCCCTAGTCAAATTATTCATCATAAATAGTATTTATGAAGAATAAAGCCTCACTTTGGTTAGCAGAATGTTTGGGAACAATCCTGATTTACCTTTAATGTATTGATTGTTTATAAGCACTCGGCAAATAGACTTCAAGTTACTTGCAAACAATTTTCCTTGACTCTTCACTTCTAATGGTTGGTTCCTAGTTGGTTCCCCGTGTCCATGATCTTCTGTAACTCCTTTATTAGAGAAGCTACACACTACACTGGAAAATCATTGTTCAATGATAAATTGATTTATCATGACTGAAATTTGGAGACTGGAAGACGCTTTCTCAAATCCTTCAAGGCTCGCAATATACTTGCAACCAGCAGAAAATGAACTAAGCAAAGCATAGTGAAGTCAAAAGCTCAGTCACAAAATCCAAAAATTCTATTTTAATTGCATTATTATTCTGTTTCTCCAGCTTGTTTTGTTGCTAAACAGCATTGCTACCCATCTCCCATATAATACTGAATTTCTTAGCTCATTCAAGACACCTAGATTTTCCCCACTGCCCTGATCTGGGCCTCTCCCGTGGGACCTGGTCCCTAGCAACAAAATCCTGCGCACAGCCGACTTCAGTGGGGTACAACAGAGATGTGGCCACGACATGCTCCTTACTGTGCTGCAGCCTTATGATCCCCATTTTTTCCAATGCCATGCTGATTTTGGCTCCCTTTCTCAGTCTCTGCATCGCCTTCTGCCCTCTAATTATTCTATTGACAAAGGAAGAGCAAAGAAGAAAAAACTATCCGAAATGGGATCCTGGATTACCTGCAATCCCAGTGTCAGGACAGTCTTTTAGTTGCTTCAATGTGATGCACTCACAGGGGAGACGTTATGTCAGAAATACTCTGGCTCACAGAGCTTTGCTTGTGGGAATAGTTCAATGGTGCTCAGAAACTAAAACATAGAAGAGGAAAGGGATTCCCTCCCACACATCTTTTCTCACCCTGCCGCCCAAACCCTTTCCAATTCAATATGAACACAGCTTTGGAGTGAAGATTGATGCAAACAAGTAATTGAACTCCTCTGCAGTCTGTTCATTGCCCATGATCGCCTCCCTTTCACCTTGACGATCTAGTATTTAGAGTCATTGCAACTAGCTTGTAACTAGGAAGAAGGAGATGAATCAACTGTTTATTAAACCAAGCAGGAAATGAATTTGAAAATGATGCATCACTTGGAAGCCCACAAAGCTTTATGAGAAGCCAGTTCACCTCCACATGAATGAAGCCAGTAGGAGGGGTCCCCACCTCTATGGAAAGGGGAGCTGTGGTTTCTGGCTGCCTTGATACAAAACTAGAAGTCAGCAGCAGAAATGCTGTATTTCACATTCATTTTTATACATGAATTCACTGATAAATTGGGGAACATTTTACCACCACCGATTTATTATCATAGTAAATTTTGTGCCTGCAGAATGGAAAAAAAAAAACCCAACAGTTGGGAACTTCATCTTCAGAAAAGTGATGTCATACAGCCTCCCTCAATAATTCCTTAAGGCAAAGCACATAGGCTGGAGAGAGAGAGGGAGAGAAAGGGACATGGAAGGAGGGGAAATGCTTGGTCTTGTTTCCATGCTGTTCACTGCCCCACCAAATCCAAAAATCCTTCAGGCTCTGATTGATTATTATCTCATACACCCAAGTTTTCCCTTGACTTCCAGCAGCAAAATGTTTGAGGTCTGTGGTCACACAGTTCAGTGGAAGCCATGCAATCTATGCTTTTATTAGCCAATACTCAATCAGCGTGTGTTAGGAGACTTTTTTAGCTGGATCACTCACACCTATCTGTTTGATTTACCCTGCAAGTAGATGCTCTGTCTTTCACACAACAAACAGCTGCCTGACTGCTACCAGGGCTGGAGACCGTTAATAAGATCAGTTGGCTTGCGTTGTATCCTTTTGCATCTACTTACCCTCTGCCAAGCAGCACAGCCAAAGTCTCCGGTACTAGTGCCTTGCACACCAGCTGGAGACAACCACCTTCTCAGTGCTGATGAGTGTAAATTGCCAGCTAATGGACTCCAAAGCGTCAGCTGGATTTGTTTTCTTCTATCACGGCTCGATGGTGCACCGGTGAGACAGTGCATGGTGGAGACGGGTGCATCTCAGAAATGTGGAAACAATCTTTGTGTCCAAGAGCACACGCAGAGATGGGGCCAGACATGTGAGACAAGGGACTTCTGTTTCCACTACATTCATTCTGCAGAGAGAAAAAGGGCTCCCTACGGGCTATGCTCTGAAGATCCTGCTCAGATTTTACTCTTCACTTACACCATCTTTACAGTGGAAATGTAAGTATGTACGCATGGGGTCAGCTCTCCCCATCTCTCTCTCTACTTTTGTATAAGCAATTTTAAATCAGATTAGGCTTAAAATAAGAGTGACAAACCATTGTCACTGGTGTTACAGCTTACGCAAGATGGTGGGTTGTTAAAGGAGTGAAATATCACTCAGCCTTTCACTGCAGGATTTCCAACATTTTACAAACACCAGGCAACTAGACCTTCAGACTCTGGCGAGACAGTGAGCAATCTCCTTTGGAGGGGGAGGAGAGTGCTTACACAACCTTCACAGCAAGTCAGGATCAAAACTGGGAGGAAGACACAACTTGAACACTTTACATTAGTATTCGTCTAATCGAGCAGAGCTGGTGAGTCTTCCCTTCCTTCAGATAAACAGAAGCACGCTCAGCAATTACATGAAGAAGAAAAAGCATCAATGAAGGAAAATAAATGTTAAGCAGTTACAATGTCACTGCTATGTCAGAGACCCCTGCCTGACATGAAATAGGACATTATTTTATGACCTTTTAGAATAAGATATATTCTTTGTGTTTCCAGTGAAGCCCAAAGTTCGGCAGGTCCAGCACAGAGACCACTTAGACCCCACCTTCCTGCCAACCCTCCAGTGAGGCCTTGCCTCTGAATTTTCCGAGCAAATGGATCAGATATCCAGCCATATTCAAGATGACACCAAGCGAGACACAGAGATCAACAGATCCTAGAAGAATGCTGCAGGGAAAGCAGACTGACCATGGGCACCTGATCTTGCTCCTCTGCAAAGGCTCGGCATCTACTGCCTGGCAATGGCATCACGGGCTCAGGGGATTAAGGTCAATATTTTACAGCCTGACAGGGGCTCGAAATGTTAGCTTGTGAATTTTTCATGGCCTATCCACACCTCTATCAGCAATGCTTCACTGGCCTGCCCTGTATTAACCTCTCAATCTAGAAGGGATTTTTGTCTTTACTGTTACCCTCCCTCCCATCAAAACTCATTTCCCATTATTCCGCTGCACTACACGGTGCCAGGAGTTCAGACCTCTCCAGGAGACTATCAGTGGGTTTGCAGATATTATTTAATTCCCACTGGGTCACCTGCAGTGTTGCACGGTGTTTCAGAGGCCCATAAGGTGAGTCACATTGTGTTGCTATTTCGGGTACGCTGTAAAGCTCCCAGCAAGCCCACTTGGGATGGAGGTTGAGAGTTTGCAGCTTCACCCCTTGGATGAGGACGTTGCCGCTAGCCAGACCTGAGGTGCTGCCAGGTTTCCCAGCTGCAGGGAACTCCCTCCATCAAAGCCCATTTATGGGAGCAAAGCATAGTGAAACATCACTTCACAGAGCCTGTACCTCACCAGCCCGCACATCCTTGTCCCATAATCTGGGCTAGCTTCATGTCTCCAAGTGGACCTCTAGAAACTGAGATACCCTCTACTAAAGATTTCTCGAACAAAGATATTCATGTGGTTGTACAGCTGTGGTTAGACAGATGTAATTCCTTCTCTACAGTGGGCAAGGTCTGTCCTTGCAACAGCTGCCAGGTGTGAAACATGCTCTGTTTCCCATTTGGAATAGTTAAGATCTGGTTTTGGTGAAGCCTGCTTCTCACCCAAGAAAGGCAAGGCCAGATTTTTGCTTTTGAGTAGCATGCAGGCTGAAAAGTCAGGAACCACTCACAGTTCAGGAGCAAGGCCAGCTGAGCTACAGCTTTTGGAAAATTGAACCTTTAGTTTTACAAAGAATCACAGAATCACAGAATGGTTGATGTGGGAAGGGACCTCTGGAGGTCACCTTGCCCCACATCCCTGCAGGGCTACCTAAAGCCAGTTGCGCAGGACCATGTCCAGACAGTTTTTGAACATCTCAAAAAATAGAGACTCCACAATCTCCCTGGAAAATCTGTCCCAGCACTCAATCACCCTCACTGCAAAAAAAGTGTTTCCTGATGTTCAGATGGACCCTACTGTTGTCCTATGACTGGGCAGCACCAAAAAGAGCCTGGCTCCATCCTTTTTGCACCCTCTGTCCAGGTATTTATATACATTGATGAGATTCCCCCTGAGCCTTCTGCTCCTCAGGCTAAACAGTGCCAGCTTTCTCAGCCTTTCCTCATAAGAGAGATGCTCCAGTCCCTTTGTCACCCTTATGGTTCTTCGCAGGAGTCTCTCCGGTATGTCCGTGTCTTGTACTGGGGAGGCCAGAACTGGACACAGGACCCCTGAGACTTGCCAGGACTCTCGAGACTAGCCCTATCTGAATACCTAGCAGAGCCAAATGAGTGACCGACCCTTGAGAAACCACCATCATCTCCCACTGTAAACTACTCCTGAATCTTCCCATCCCTTCATTTCTCAAGAACAATGATACATCCCGTGTCTCACAGGCTTTGCAGAACAATTTGGTATGTGAGACAGAGGATCAGGAAAATCTGTCACCCCTATCCTGCAGCTTGAAGAGAAGTTGAAGTTTCTGAGGCAGATTCAGCCATACTTGTGCTTTTCATTTACTGGTTGGTTAGAGTCACTTTAATTTTTCTGTCTGAGACCTTAGCTTTGTTGCAGGTACAGATTCTTGCACAGATGCTTCTTTTAAACAAAAGGGCACCCAAGGCATTGGCAAGGCTATAATTCTGTCATCTAACATATAAATCAAAATCAATCTTTCCATCTCTTTGCTCATTAAATGAAACAAAACAGAAGAGAAAAGTCCTCAGGTTCTTCAGGTGTCTAACCCAGGTGGGAGAAGGAAAAATCATGAATGTCCTTGCTTTCATGAATATCAGCTAACATTTTCCCCTTCAGTCCTGGCAAGCTTCCATCCACCCAAGGAGATAGCAATATGACTCTGATATTGAACCCATCCATGGCACTTCCTGGAGCCACATGCAAGGCTGAACATATGGACGGGATTCTGTTTTCACGCTAGCACACATGAGGATTAACCTCACCAAGGTCACACAGAGCTTTAGCTCCAGCAATAAGCTATGCGTAGCATTATTTGATGCAGGTCCTAAATCACCAGGAAGAATTAAAGCATAATGGGACACTGGATCTCCTACGGGAGAGGTAATCCCTTCCCAGTGCCATTTTAGTATAAGAAGGGGTGAGGTGTCAGCAAGCTTCAGTCACAGGCACCAGCCTGCCCATTTTTACACTAGATTTGGTTCAAGTTTTGGTATGGATGAGGCTATGTCTGGTTTAGACTACTTTAATTTTGTCATGTCAGACAAGTGCAAAAGAATTAAGACTCTGAACTGTGCAAAAGAATTAAGACTCCAAACTGTGCAATGAAATACCGCAGTCACAAATTCAGTATAAAAAACATCAGTAATGCCATGAGGTTAGCTTTCATTTTTATCTGTCTAGTGGGTTGGTAAAATTCTACCAAAACAGATCACCTCTGTGATTTATGTCACCTTTTGTACCTGTGTAAATGATGGTACAAAGTGAGAACCAGGTTAACATGCACTGATTTAGAAAGATTTCTCCCTCAATTGCACAAAAGATGGGAAGCTGCTCACAAACCTTGCACTAATCAGCACAGCTCAGATTTATTAGTACCTCTGAAGGGTCTCTAATTTTGGCTCACCTTCCATTTCACATTTCCTTCTTTCCTGGAATCATAAAGACTCCAAGAATATTACCTGTCACTCACCTCACATCTATTTCCCCATAATTCATGCCTAATTCTGTGCTTTCCTGTAACCCCAGGTAGTTCAAGGTTGGATTCTGTAATAACTCTTTTCTAGTTTAAATACTTCTGGCACCTTAGTGTTGATCTCAGGTCAGTTACATCTGAATAAAAATGTTTTCAGACATGTTACAAGAAGGAAGGAGCTCTGAAGGGGGAAAAAAAAAATTAAGTCTTTAGGAGACTTGAGGTTTGGGAATGTGTCAATGAACTGGTTTGATACCAGGAAATCTCTCTGAATTCCTGTTAAACCCACAGAAAGACTGTGTGATTGAAAAAATATCTTCTCAGCAAGCATCTCCCTATAGTAAGTAGCAAAAAGTGGTGCCTTGCAAATTCACAAAAGTTTCATTCACCCCAATGTGCTGCAGTTCTGATCCTTACTCAGACATCTGACGGTCTTGATTTTGCCAAAGTGACCAAAAGAGAGAGAAGTGGGGGTTTTTTTAAGCGATTTTCAGTTTTTCTTTCCCCATTTAAAAAAAAAAAACAAATAAACAAATCCTAAACAAAAATATATTATTTTGCAGAACAACCCAAATTCTCCTGTTCACAAAGCACAGGCAAACCCAACTCAGCTGATAACACTCTGCATGAAGATCCTTTTCCATGGAAGCACTTTTGACATATCCCTAAATATGTCACGCAGTCTCTGAGGCTGAGGGGTAAAGCCTTTGACCATCTTCATAGGATCCCACAAACCCATGTTCTAGCAGTGGACTGCTGGCTGCTGAGGATGTCTTTTCCAAACCTACCAGCAGCAACACACGGGCTGAAAGCATTTTTTAAAAGCCATTTTAAGAGGTGTTTACTGTGCAGAAATCCAGGGGAATTGATTCCAAGTAACCAGCATAAGATTAGTCCCTTAGGATCTCCAAATGTAATCACAGAATCACAGAATGGTAGGGGTTGAAAAGGACCCCTGGGGATCATGAATTCCAACCCCCCTGCCGAAGCAGGGTCACCTAGAACAGCTTGCACAGCACCTTGTCCAAGCGGGTTTTGAATACTTCCAGAGAAGGAGAATCCACAATCTCCCTGGGCAGCCTGTTCCAGGCCTCCATCACCCTCAGAGTGAAGAAGTTCTTCCTCATGTTCAGATGGAATTTCCTATGCTTCAGTTTGTGCCCGTTGCCCCTTGTCCTGTTGCTGGGCACCAATGAAAAGAGTCTGGCCCCATCCTCCTGACACCCACCCTTCAGATATTTATAGCCATTTATAAGGTCCCCTCTCAGCCTTCTCTTCTTCAGGCTAAACAAGCCCAGCTCCCTCAGCCTCTCCTCGTAGGAGAGATGCTCCAGTCCCCTCATCATCTTTATAGCCCTCTGCTGGACTCTCTCCAGTAGTTCTTCATCTTTCTTGAAGTGGGGAGCCCAGAACTGGACACAGTACTCCAAATGCAGCCTCACTAGGGCAGAGTAGAGGGGGAGGAGAACCTCCCTCGACCTGCTGGCCACTCTCTTCTTAATGCACCCCAGGATACCATTGGCCTTCTTGGCAGCCAGGGCACACTGCTGGCTCATGGTCAACTTGTCATCCACCAGGACACCCAGGTCCCTCTCTTCAGAGCTGCTTTCCATCAGGTCAGCCCCCAGACTGTACTGGTGCATGGGGCTCTTCCTCCCCAGGCACAGGACCCTGCACTTGCCCTTGTTGGACTTATGTAATCCTTACAGGGATGGACCAACCAGGTACCTTTGACTGTAAGGAGGCTGAAGAATTGGCCTGAAACTCAAAACATGCTAGAGTTTGATTGTTTATTTATTGAGGAGTAAAATTCAGGAGTAAAACTCATGAGTCCCTACAAGAAATCTCCACAATCTGCTCCGAAATTAATACACACGTCATCCTTATATTACTAAGGAAAACAGATAAACTATTCTCTCTTGGCTCATCTCTCCCTCATACGCTGTTTCTTCTTACACGATTATAAGGAACACGATGACATTTCGACTGAGAGCCTGCAAATCTCACGATCTCTAGCTACGGAGTAACAGCAATTAAAAAATGGCAATTCAGTTGCTCTGAATGACTTTTTCACATGCTGAACAGAGAATAAAATAGTTTATTTGCTTGTGGGAAGTAACTCCAGCAGGGCAAACAGCCCCTTTCTCAGCACAAAATCTGCGCTGGGCTGGGTCAGAGCTGGTCCTGGGTTGGTATGGCCAGCACACAGGGAAGGCAAGCATCAGGAGATTTTTTTTACCACAGACCTTGCTCTCCTTCAGAAAATGACTGAATTCAGCTTCAAGCCTTCCCTCAGAGCTCAATTAAATCTTCACAGCCTGAAACAGCTGAACTGCTCCATTTGCCCATGAGTGTAGCTGTGACAACATCCTTAAAACCTTTTCAGCAGCTGTTCTTGGAAGAAAAGACCATGCCTGGCCTCAGATTACCAGGGAGGATCAGACATGGGCCTAATGCCTCTTTTGTACCAGCAGCTGGGGGGCTGAGGCAGAGGAAGCCCCATCATATGGGTCATCTCACATTGGCTTGAAAAAGCTGGTATGGACAAGCCCAACTGCATGGGTTTCTTTGTTGAAAAACCAAGTTGGAGCTCTGCAGAGCAAACGCTGAACTCAAAGCTGGGGGAAGACGGGGGTGCGAAGGAAAGTTATGGTAGAGATGGCTACAGAGGAAGCTTGCTACTGCTACCTCACCCAAATGATGGAGGTGGTTGAGGCAGCAATCAGTGTTGCCAAGCATGGCAAAACCCCAACCTCAACCCTTTTTTCAAAGGACAGTTAATCCCACCTCGGAGCTAAAACAACCTCTGAACATGTCTGTCACTGCTTACAGCCGTGCAGCACCACCAGAGAAACAGGAGCTGGGGACAGAATGGCAAAGCCACTTAAATGGAGTACACGCTATTAATATGCAATCAAAATGGTTGGCAGCCACCAAACAGCTGAGGCATTCTCGCGTGGTAATTGGGCTTGGCTGCAACTTAGAGCATTACACCCGTCCTGTCTTGCTAACAGAGGCTTTGCTGATGCATATTCGATGGCTTCACTGCGCAGTACATAACAATACGCAGGGCTAATAATTCAATGGCTGATAAACCCAGCTCAGCAGGACCTTGGAGTGAATTGTTCTGGACATTAGCTAGTTTTGCCACTAGCCAATTCATCCAGCAAAAAAAATGAATTATTGTGCACAACAGCATTTCATCACTTGGGCTAAGAATTAGCACTTTTAGAGGTATTCACTCCCACAGAACTGGACCAACATAAACTAAATAATCCTCAGCAAGGATTCAGAAATGCAGGCAGTGGGTACCTTTGCAGCTAGAGGAGGAAACCAAGGCAGCAAATTTAAGCCAGTTGCCCAGAACGACCCAACAAAACAAAGGAGAGAAGGAGCAAAACTAAGAGGATCTCCACCCTAAATCTACCCACTGAACCGGATTGTCAGGTCAGGGACTGACTTTTCAGGGAGGATTGTCTGTCCCTCTAAATACTTCTAGAGAGAAAAATAAAGCCAACTACACCAGTGTGGCTACTCTGTCAGTTCTGACTTCTCACATGGCTTCCAGAAGAAACCTTCTCCTTCCAGCCTTTGAGCACTAGTTTACTTTTGCTATAGGTACAGGAGGCTCTTGTTACAGGCAGGGGCAGATTTCCTGGAGCACAGAGCAGCTCCAGCTGCCCCCACATTCCTTCACTAGTCCTACAGTCCCGAGAGAGGACTCCATGGGATGCAGCTGTAAGGCCCAGGAGGCTTCCTAATCTAGGCAGATAGTGCCAACAAATGAAGACTATAAGGTAACAATGAATTAATCACACATTTATGTTAGAAGCTGCGATTATTATACATACAAACTGGGGGATGAGATGCTGGAGAGCAGCCCTGTGGAAAGAGATCTGGGGGTTTGGGTTGATGGCCAGTTGAATATGAGTCAACAGTGTGCCGTGGCAGCCGAAACGGCCAGCCATGTCCTGGGGTGCATCAAGCACAGCATAGCGAGCCGGTCAAGGGAGGCGATTGTCCCACTCTGCATGGCACTGGTACAGCCCCACCACGAGTACTATGTGCATTTTTGTGTGCCTCACTATAAGAAGGACATCAGACTATTAGAATGTGTCTAGAGGAGGGTGACTAAGACTGTGAAAGGCCTCAAAGGCAAGACTTCAGAGGAGCAGCTGAGGTCACTTGGCTTGTTCAGCTTGGAGAAGACAAGGCTAAGGGGTGACCTCACCGCAGTTTACACCTTCTTCAAGGGGGGAAGCGGAGGGGGAGGTGCTGATCTCCTCTCTCTGGTGAGCAGGGATAGGACACGAGGAAATGGAATGAAGCTGCATCAGGGGAAAAGGTTCTTCACTGAGAGGGTGGTCGGTCACTGGGACAGGCTCCTCAGGGAAGTGGTCACCGCACCAAACCTGTCAGAGATCAAGGAGCATCTGGAAAACACTCTTAGTCCTATGGTTTAGTTTTGGGTAGTCCTTTGAGGAACAGGGAATTGGATTCGATGATCCATATGGGTCCATTCCATCTTGAGATATTCTACCATTCTGTTCTGTGATGCTATGTCAGTGCAGGCACTTCTAGGACTAATGATCCCATGTGTGTGTGTCTGGTTCATACTGAGAGCTTGGGATGGAAGTTAGATCATGACTGACTGATACTCCTGATTGAAAGAGCAAACAGCAAGTATTGTTTCAAACTTACACATCTCATAATTTTCACCTAATATTTTAGTAGCACCTTCGCTAGAAAAAAACAAAACAAAACTCCTGTGTTTGTCTTCTTTAGCATTCACTATTTCATTCCTCTTCCCACCAAACATCATTTTGCTGAAGATACTAAAAATGGTCTCTTATGATTATGATAAAGTAATGGCACTTCTGAATAGTCAAATCAAGGGAAAAAGAAGAGAAATGAATCTGTTGATGAAAAGTTGAATGATTCAGACAAGGGAATTGATTATTTGAGTCAATTCCATCAGAATGTGAATATCACTGTTGTGCTTCAATTTCACTTTCTTTTACTGAAACCTTACAGTCTGGAAAGTTGAAAAAAAATTCATTACCTTAACAAAACATCAACAGAGACTAATTCTGCACCATTCCTGTGGAGATCTTTGGTCATCTTGAACATGGATTTGACTATATACTTAACAAAAGTACTTTGGTTTACATTTTCTCATGACTTCTGGTAATAAAACCTCCTTGAGGTAGAAGCACTGCATCTATCCAAAACACCCGTGTGTTTTCCACAATGTTTTATGCTTTTTTGTAGTCTTCTAAATATAAAGTATAAAAGCAGCATTTGCTTATCCTGTTTTATAAAACATCTATTAACCAGAACATAATATGATTTGTATTTGCCTACTGACACATTCAATGAGGTACAGGGGTTTTTATTTTCTAGGTTTTCCATAGTCAATAAACAGGTCAAATTTAACTTGATGCTGGCTAAGAAACAGCATATTTTGAATGTAACATTTTATTACGAATGAAATCTACACATACTGAAAATATTTTACATGTTATTATTGTCCTTTTAATCTAACACAGCATTACTACTCATGGCATTTGGAGGACTTAGCCACTAGCTATTTATTTCTTGTTTACACATCACTGCCTGAAACTTGTTAATTTTTTATCGTTGACCAAAAACTTTGAAATTATACATTAAAGAAGAAAAAGAAAGGCACTCCGATTCCATCCCCACTGAGCTTAATGGTTACAGAGATGGAGGCAGGTTTGTTGGTAAGAAATGTCAGACCAGCCAATTTCAGGTCAGATCTGCTCCAGATCTGTGCCAAAGCCTCTCTGATGTCCATGAGTACCATTCTGCTGACCAGTAGCTGCAGTGACCCCAGGGCACAGCTCTTCAGGTGAGCCGAACTGACATAGAATCATAGAACCATAGAGTCATAGAATCGTAGAATGCTTTGGATTGGAAGGGACCTTTAGAGCTCATCTAGCCCAATCCTCCTGCAGTGAGCAGGGATATCTTCAACTAGACCAGGTTGCTCAGAGCCCCATCCAACCTGGCCTTGAACACTTCCAGGGAGGGGGCATCCACACCTTCTCCTGGCAATCTGTTCTAGTGTTTCACCACTCTTATGTAAAAAATTTCTTCCTTATATCCAGTCTAAATCTACCCTCCCGTAGTTTAAAGCCATTACTCCTTGTCTTATCACAACAAGCTCTGCTGAAAATATTTTCCCCATCTTTTCTACAGGCCCGCTTCAGGTATTGAAAGGCTGCTCTAAGGTCACCCCGCAGCCTTCTCTTCTCCAGGCTGAACAGCCCCAACTCTCTCAGCCTTTCCTCATATGAGAGGTGCTCCAGCCCTCGGATCATCTTTGCAGCCCTACTCTGGACCCTATCCAACAGCTCCATGTCCTTCTTGTGCTGGGGGCTCCAGAGCTGGACGCAGGACTCCAGGTGGGGTCTCACCAGAGACTCATCAAATGTAGTTGCTGAAGAACTTGCTCCAGTCTTTAGCACTCAAGCTATAAAGGAACAAAAAATTCCTACATAAATCCCATTGATTAGAAAAACATAATGCCTAAAAATGTACCTACTCTTTCCTCTCTTGCTTATGGAGAACCTCCTGACAGCATGTTAGAGATTTACTTTGGGTGACACGCACAGCATGGAGCAATCTCCACCACGAAACACCTCTTGCCGTATGAAACATGCAAGTATCCTGAGAATATTTTCACTGACAGTGTTACTCAGGGCCTGACCTCAGACTTCCGAAATGGTCTCACATTGGTTCTCACTCTGCCTCAAGCCTGGAATAAAAAAGTTTGCTAACAAATTAAGAAGTTCCTCACCAGATATGAAGAAACCATCTCAAATGCTGCTCCCTGCCGATCACAAGCAGTTAAGTGACTTGACTCTCATTGGGTGAGTGATTTCAAGCTTGTGCTAAAGCAGGACGGATACAGTCAGACTGCATAAAATGAAGAGGGAAATACCAGAAAATAATCCTTAGTAAGTACATAGCCCATTCTAAAAATCTAGACCAGGTGCCAAAAAGAAATCCAATAGAGAATTCATCAGTCTGTGCATGTCCCAGCTGAATACGTAATAAATTTAAAAGAGGGGAAGACTGTGTCTACGGAGTGTCAAGCAAAACAAATAGAAGCTGAGAAAGGACAGTCGAAAAGCCACCATCCTGAAATGGGAACTCTCTACAAATACATTGGCATCCCCATAGCTCCTCAGCTGCACATTGTTTTCAGTTCACTGACTCATCAGGGCTTGGCCAAGGCCTTGCTGACAATGCAAAGATTTCTGTCTTTTCCTCCTTCATCTTGGAGAGGCTAAAGAGACCATCCAAATGTCACCATAACACTAACCAAACACCGTAACACAGGCCTGGGAGATGAGTTCTGTCAAAGCATTAGCATGTCCTCCTATAACCCCTTGCATGAAACCCATACAAAACACTGGTTTAATGCCTGTATCATCCCTCTCCTCCACAGCACCCACTCACAAGGTTGACCAAACAGTCCTCACACTGCATTCTAACTGAGGTTGCTGTTCCCTGCCGTTCATTTTTCTTTAGTGCCATAACCCACCATTTTGGGGAGGAAAGGAAGAAGAGTGGGATGGAAGGAGGAATCAGTCCAAAATTCCCCAGCAAAATCAGAAGAAAAATACAAGCTTAATGAAGCACACCCCTCAAACCTGCAGAAGTCCAAACAACTCTGCCAGAAACAGGTGTTACCTAGAGACAGGAGACTCTGCTCTCAACAAGTGGGAGTTGGTTTTGGCCAGGAATCCAGAGTCAGCAGGAACATCCAATATGAGGATGCCCAGATGTCACACAAGGCAAAACCCAAGCACAACTACATCCCTCGAAGGAGGATGCGCAACTGTCCCTTCTGCCTTCTATACCCTCTCTCCAATGATGGCTTGTGCTAAAACCGACAGCCTAACGGAGAAGTGTTTGTACACTCTCAGACTTCTGCAAATCTCTTTTAATCTGAAATCACTCCTAAAAAGCTAATGATAAAAATAAAGCAGTTAAAATTGTTTAAAATAGAATTTCGAGGGTGTTCTTCCTTTCCTTTCCTGTTTCCTTTCCTTTTCCCTTTCCCTTCCCTTGCCTTCCCTCCTTTCCCCTCCCCTCCCCTCCCCTTTCTTTTCTTTTCTTCTTTTCTTTTTTCTTTTCTTTTCTTTTCTTTTCTTTTCTTTTCTTTTCTTTTCTTTTCTTTTCTTTTCTTTTCTTTTCTTTTCTTTTCTTTTCTTTTCTTTTCTTTTCTTTTCTTTTC
>Ga0065711_1041585_pt1 | contig 16042 bp, 10 predicted proteins | sample Hoacrofraction12_FD_59098 | JGI IMG/M metagenome (GOLD analysis project Ga0065711, IMG submission 59098) | Hoatzin crop microbial communities from Cojedes, Venezuela - Epithelial fraction 12 v2 (version 2) | ecosystem: Host-associated > Birds > Digestive system > Esophagus > Crop | place...
TCCTCATAGGAGAGGTGCTCCAGCCCTCGGATCATTTTTGTAGCCCTCCTTTGGACCCACTCCAACAGTTCCATGTCCTTCTTGTGCTGAGGGCTCCAGAGCTGAATGCAATATTCCAGGTGAGGTCTCACCAGAGCAGAGTAGAGGGGCAGAATCACCTCTCTCGACCTGCTGGCCATGCTTTTCTTGATGCAGCCCAGGACACAGTTGGCCCTATGGGCTGCCAACGCACATTGCCGGCTCATGCCCAGCCTTTCGTCTATCAGTACCCCCAAGTCCCTCTCGGCAGGGCTGTTCTCGATCCTTTCATCCCCCAGCCTGTATTGATACTGGGGATTACCCCGACCCAGGTGTAGGACCTTGCATTTGGCCTTGTTGAACCTCATGAGGTTCACACAGGCCCACCTCTCCAGCTTGTCCAGGTCCCTCTGGATGGCATCCCGTCCTTCTGGTGTATCAAACATACCACTCAGCTTGCTGTCATCTGCAAACCTGCAGAAATAGTTCTCTGTTTTGCATTGACCTGGACAAATGCCAGGTGCCCACCAAAACCACTCTGTCACTCCACTTCCTCAGCTGGACAGGGGAGAGGAAATATGATGAAAGGCTCGAGGACTGACATAAGGACAGGGAAAGATCAGTCACCAGTTACTGTCTCGGACAAAACAGACTGAACTTGGGGAGAAAAGGGAGCCCAGGAAGAAGGGAGGGATGGGGGGTAGGTGTTTTAAGATCTGGTTTTATTTCTCTCTCTCCTACTCTGATTTGACTCGTGAGAAATTGAACTCCCTTTTCTCCCCAAGTTCAACCTGTTTTGTCCATGACAGTAACTGGTGAGTGATCTCTCCTGTCCTCTCTCCTGTCCTTGTCTCGACCCTTGAGCCTTTCATCGTATTTCCTCTCCCCTGTCCAGTTGAGGAGGGGGAGTGACAGTGTGGTTTTGGTGGGCACCTGGCATTTATCCAGGCTAAACCAAAACATTCTTCTAGGCAGCAAACCTGTCACAAGAGACATCCTGATTATCTACATTTTACCTGAAGTAATTAAATAATGGAACACTAATAGATTTAGTGCAGCATGCACTGTCAAGATACGTTAGATTCAATAATGTAAAAATAGAAAAATCAGTTCACTTTTATTTATAACTTACATCACTTCCTTTATCTTCATATTCCTCCACGTTTAAGAATTGTTCATTTTATGCTTTGGCTGTGCTTATGCTTCTGAAAGTTTCCTGCCAATTGAATCCCATTGACTTTAACAACATCGCTTCTAGTGTGTGGAAGTGTAACTTACGTCAACACTAATTCTAATTAAATGCAAGTGATACTATTATTTTTAATTAAAGACAGCTAGGGAAAATCCAGTAGTACTATTTTAAAACAGAAAATGCAATTCTGAAATAAATGAACATAAATGTTTGCTGGAATTGCACTTTTAGACTGATACAAGTGAATAAATTCTGATAATAGTAAGATCTCTACATTTTCAAAAGGTAAATGTTTTAATTTATATTTCAGGAAATTTCTTTGACTTCTTTGGCTTATTTTCTATAACATTATAGCAGTTTGTATTATTTACAAATGAAAAATATTTACAAGTATAATAAAATAATTACACAGTGTTTGAAATAAGTGTTTTATCTGAACTGAAAACAAAGCTCCCCAAAAAATTCTTCTTGGGTAATCCTGACCTAGGGGTGAGGAAGAGGGGTAGTCTGAGCTGAACACCACCAAAATCCACCAGGAAAAGGACTTTTTACTCTCCCTCCAGGTTTCATCATGAGTTATGTGCACAAAATGCTGAAAGATATAAATTACACATTGGTTGTTTGTTGTGACTTTAAGGTAAAAAAGGAACCAAATGTCTATAATTTGTCAAGAGAAGGAGCCAAAAGAAGACTTAGATGTGATTGCATACTGCAGATATAGTATGTATTACAGAATACAATATTTTGGACATTTGAGTAATCTCCTGTGGCATATTTGTTGCAACTCAGGTTGACAGATGTATCCATTTTAAGAAAGACTTGAGTTTTCTTGGCCTACCTTAAATTATCATTGCAGGAAAATAGTCTCTATGGAGATATTCTTGTTACAACATCATCTGCCTCCCCTCTCTCTTTCTCCTTACTTTAAATAACATGATTTAGGTTTCTTTGTTTTTAATAAAAAGAAGAAAGAGATGACTAATTAAATGAGAATAACTCAATATGGATGTAGGAATGAAAGGGACCTTCAGGGTTATCAAGTCCAGTTTCTAACTATAGAATTATGTTCATAATGGTAAATAAAATATGCCCATAACTGTTCTATGTTGTTGAGGCCACCTGACAAGGAATCATTCATGTTTATTTCGTGCTTATTCTTACCCTCCAAAAGAGACTGTGTATTAGGAGTGGTCCCCAGTTGATGCAAACTCTCCATCTGTACTGGGAATTATTTGGGAGCATGCTAGAAGGTCTGGGCCAGAACTGTGCTAGGGATCAGTTCTGTACTGTAGACAGCTGAGCTTCCATTCTCAGGAGGGTTTCTTGGTATCGAGTCAACCACTAGTCTAGTTGTAACAAACACATTTATAAATTGATTTAACTGTCTTAGAACTACATTTTGTTTTTCTTTTCTTAGGTCTATTGTGAGGCTCTTCTAGAAGTTTGTTTCTTTACTGAACGAAAATCTTTGTCTGATTTCCATTATAAATTCATTTCTAGATTAATTGTTTTGGTTTTGATAACAAAGCTGTACAACAGTAAACCAGATCATAATCTGTTTTATCAAACTCCTGTTTCATGTAAAGCAAAAGGAAAATCACGAAAAATGCTGTTAACAAATTCAGAATCAAGATATTTTGCATTGAGTATATGACTAAGACTGCTGCCAACATTTCCTGTAAATCAACTTAGCAATAATTAATCATATGCTTTGTATCATGATCAAGCGGAGTACATTATTGAACCCTGTGGTTTTTGCCTGGGCTTGTGGACCCTAAAGCCATGATGAAGAATGATGAAGTTATGTAACTATTTACTAAAGAAATCTATTTAACAAAACTGTTCATGCAATGGTTTTGCAATAAGTTGTCATTCTGTTTTATTTTGCATGGCTTTAGACTCAAAATTATTGATTATGAGTATATACAAGATTTATACGGATTTAAAAGTGATAGAACTGAGTAACTGATTCCTAGCCTGAATGTGCATTGCTCATTTGAATATCCCAATTAACATCAGTGGGATGTTGATGTGATTAAGTGCCACTGAGTATGTAGAAACATGTCCAATGCAACTTTGCCAGCAATTCACTACAGTCTATTTAAAACAGTATGAAAAATGCATAAGCCCTCAACCTGAAAATAAACTCTTAATCCAAATTGATCATATTTTGGTGAAATAGCTTTTACTCCCTGATGTATTGTATGCTCATTCATTTATCAGCATCTGCTGAAAACACACTGTTTTGATTTGTCTTCTGGCTGTTCCATCTTCTGTAATATGAAGAAAATCTGAATATTCACACATATTCATGTACATATATAGCCTTTCCTCAGCCTCTGTGTTAAGCCATAAAAATATAGTGTGTCAGACTGAAACTTAATCAGAAGCTATTCTGCTGTGAGAAGGAATCATGGCTCTAAAGGTGCTACCCCCACAACCAGAGCCACCAAATCTTCACACCCAAGGAAATAATTCCAGTGGTCTTTGCATGCATGCAGGTATAGACCTTACACCACAATAGTTGTGACTTTTTTGATGTAAGCAGAAAAAAAGTATATCTTCAAATTCAGTTTTCTTGTCCAAAGGAAGCTCTTTCAATTTTACTTCAATTTTATCATTTTAATTCATTATACAGATGTAAAAAGAGGACAGATAATGAAACAGAAACTTGTTCAAAGAGCTGAAATTAAACTAGCTACAGAGATCCTCATCCAACACCACTGGAGTTCCAAAAGTCCCTACCAACTGAAGGAAAAGGCTGAGGCAGTAAATCTGACTGGGTACTTTACAGTGCAATATAATAAGGTCAAGAGAGTCGATACTCAGATTCTCATCTCCCTGCATGCCAGTGGTTCGTGTTCCCATTATTCCTATGGATTCTGGTTATTATTTCTGCTTGCTGTCCCGCTGTATTGCTCTCCTGCTGTGCTACATTAGAAAACTGAAGTGCATGACGAGTTCTCACAAGGCCCTCATCCTCTGGTTTTTGCCTCAAACAAAAAAAAGAACAGAAGTGCTTTTCATAGGGATGTGGGAATCATGGTAGCTACAGCTGAATACATTTTTTTATTATTCTTTTAGGGGCTGCTAGAGAACTACGTATTTAATTCAAGGAAAAGAAGAAACCAAACATGTCTTATTGCTCTCAATATTTTAAGAATTCTGGTCATTTAAAAAAAAAAAATTCCATTGTCTACCTTTATTTACCATCTGAAGAAATTTCAGTTTTATCACAATGTAGTTTTCCTGGCTTGAAAAAAAAACATTATCAGATGCAGTTGTTAGCTAAATTTAGCACAGTTGCTGCAACTACTTCATGACATTTCACAGGCAGACAGAAATTTTCTGAAATTTCTTGGAGATTTTGGAAAAGCTATTGTAACAATTGAAAGCCGCAGAAATGTTACTGCATGAAAATTGTCCTTCTAATTTACCGTTCTTTAAAACTACAAATTGAATGTAGTTGTGTCACACATTTTAAAACACTGGCCTTTTTTGAGAGCTATTCCTTCTCAGCAGTTTGGAGGATAGCAGGTATTACGAGGGGTCAGTTTGGTTTAGTAAGAGAAATAGACCATAAAAGTCATGAGTCACCTTATAATGAGCCTACAAAGAACCTTTGCATTCTGGTGGAAACTATCTAAACTGTGCCCAGAGAACCTGGAGTGCTGACCCTGTACCAGCTTTTAGCACTTTGACAAAAGGTAGGATTCATCTGATGAAATATACTGTTCTGAACTGATCAGCCCGTGATCTTTATAATCTGTGAAGATCTGGTCAATATACTCCACGCAGTCCCGGATGCAATTCATCTCCTAAGTAAATATCAGTCTGAAATAGGTCAGATGAATCACATTCCTAAGGCATCTATTTCTCTCCTTTGACTATTGAGAGAGATTTAGGTCACTGGCTGTGATGTTAACATCTGCATTGTGAGTGTTGAAAGGCAGGTGAGACAAAATCCAGCCAATGTTTTCCTAATAAATTTTGTTCCTTTTTCGCGGTTTAAAAAACAGATGAGATAAATGTTCACCGACCTGCCAGAGAACTGTTACTCTTTGATTGCCACAAAACTGCTATTTGTCTGGCTTCCTGAAAATAAAGAGAATTCTTTTTACAGTGTACTTCCCTTAGACATGCTGGGTAGCAATTCATGCTTGACCTTACTTTAGCTTAGTTTATCAGTGTATTTTATGAGTATGATGAACCGAAAGTTTGTGATTGTAGATTTGATGAACTCAAGCAATTGAGTGATATGATAAAGCTGATCAAGATTCAAGTCCAGTGAGAAGCTTGCTTTTCATGTGCCCTTGAACTTGAGGGGAGAATACATACAGCACGAGAACCGAAAGCTGAAAATAATCTGACTGGCCAGTGAATAATTTGATTTTCAGGGCTCCTGAGTGCAGAATTCTTTGATTCTGTAAGGGGAAAATGCAGAAAACCAAATTAAGATGTTTTTAAAACTCTGTAAAATGTGTTTCCACAAACACTGAAATGCCATAATTGTATAGCTATTGGCTGACATGATTATAAAACACAGTCAAGATTGTTTGCCTACTTTAATTATATAGTTCTCACATGAGTTCTTATACATAAAAACTTAATTCTCCACTTCATCTACTCAGATACTCCTCTCTAGATATGTCTTTTGAGATACCTTTATGTTAATATTTTTCAGAGACAAGCTATTTTCAATTTCTGTAACAAATAATGGTTAGTTAGTCTCTTCGAAGCATAGAAGAAGTTCTTCTGGGAAATTGGAATGAACAGAAGATAACGGCTATCCTGACCAGATTGAGAACCATGGCTTATACATGAGGAGCACCAGAAAAGGAAAGAAAGAAAAGCCTGGAAGAAATGGATGAACTAAGGGTTGTCACCAATGTGGAAAATCAGGGTATTAAGAAGGATAATTTTCCACAGTTCTTCCCTGGAGGCAAGTAGGTTGATCTCACTGTTAAGATTGCTCGTATATATTTATCAGTCTCATCACAGCATAACGGATTATTTACCTCAGAACAGCTACTGAGTGGTAAGTTTTGTAACCTGCATTGTTTTCTTAATTAACTCTACTGATTCAATGCAGATGCAAAGAATGGCACAGATATACTTATGAATAAATCACAAACATCATACTGTTACCCTGGGTCCTTCATGAGCTTCCTGTGCCTCTCCTGAAAACTCTACTGTCATTTAATACATTCAAAGGATGTTTCTGATATATAACCTTCAAAAGCTGAAAATGCACATAAATGTGATTGTAAAAATAGACCGGGTTTGGATAACAAAAAAAGGCATGTGAAATATTTTTCAAGTAATTTGTTGTTTTCCATCTCTCTCACCCCTTCTCCATTTCGTTTTGATCCACTCATATCCTTCTCCTTCTCTTTGTCTATGTTTTTTATCCCTGTCACTTTTACTCTCTACCACTCTCTCACTAAGATCTTACTCACTGAATGTCTACACAGAGTGAATTTTAGGGCATCTTACAAATCCCTCAAGGTGTTTTTATCAGGGAAAATCTGACAGACCATTAATGACAGGAACACACAGCAGGCGCCACCAAAATTAAGGAAACAGTTCAAAAATGTAAATTGCAAGTGATGACATTCAAAGAGTTTAAAATGGAAATTAAATAGACACATCAGAGATGTGTGTGTGTGTTGTGAGGCAAGGATGTTTGTTTCTTTCTACATCATTCAATTTTTATGGAACCAGAGACTGGTTTTTTGCTCCTGCCTCCTCACTTTGTGCAGGGGGTGGGGGTCAGTAGATCTGATTTATGATGTGCCTTCACAGGTAGAAACACTCACTCTGGTAGGGTGGTCTGATCCAGATTATTTATTCCAGTTTAAACATGCCTAAATGTGAATCTTATTTTACTTCATCTGACTTTCACTCAGATATCTTCGCCATAAGCACTTGGCTGTCTTTTGAATTTACATTAAAGCTCAACTAAATGTTTTATATGAAAAAAATCATAAAATACATAATTACTATAATGAAGATGCATTGCTGCTCTTTGGGATTTACATCAACAATTTTGTCCAATTTGTTTAAGCATATAGTGCTGAAATGACAGTGTACCCCTCAAGAGAAATAAGTAGAGATATGATGATCTTTACATGTAAGAGATGAAAAGAAATAGGAGGATAGTTAATTATCTATATACACACAGTCTGGGGCTTGGTACGCTTCAAAGGGAGGACTTTCTCTTGCTTCCACCTGATAGCATCATGTCTCTACTGTCTATGTTATTAATACTAATGCATTGATTTTTTTTCTAACATTTTTCATTCAAGAATCTTAAAAAACATTGTTAGCATTAAAAAATAATCTTGAAAGCATCCTCGTTGTGCAGTTTATATTAGAGACAGTCATCCGTGAATATGAAAAGGCCAGGTCTTCCTCTGGCCCTCTCTTGGGATGTCATATTTTCAATGGAAAATGCAAATCAAATGAGAATAATTATGTTGGGTTTATCAAAACTCAGAAAGCGCCTTTGAGGCTCTTGCTATTGTTGAGACTTCCCATTGACTCCCATTTTTGGGAGGAAAAAATAACTTGTGAGAATTTTTTATGTTTCAGGATTTGTCTTTATTCAGCTCAACCATGTTTTCAGCTGTCTCTCCCATGGCTGAAAAGCTAGAGACAAAGGAGAGATGCGGGAGATGAAGGTGGGAAGAAGATGGGGAAGTAAGATTAAGGCTAATAGATGAGAATGAGACAGAAAGATGGCATTACCTTGGCTACTCCAGGGACATGTGAATGATCCAGCTACAAAATTCTTGGGTTTTTTGCCATACTGGCAAAACAAAAAACTGAAGCAAAGCTTCAGTGCTACTTACCAATTTTCTCTATTACAATTCACTTTGTCCATTCCTTGCTGATGACTCCACTCTTCTACACATTGCTTTGTTTGCCAGTTGCTGTTAAAGCTGGCCATTCCTTTTCTGCTTGCAAAGATCCATGGAGCAAGTTTTCTTGTATCTGTTGGATTACTTGCTCACAACATCAAAGAAGGAATAATTAGGCTGTTAATGTAAGACTGAAATAAAGACGTTACCTGAAGTCTTGTAAAACTAGGTAAGTTCCAGTTTGGTTGATGTCTGAGCCTACAAAAGAGAGTTGCTCAGAACACCTAGCCAGGAAGAGTTTGGATGTTACCCTTCTGGTAAGAATTCCTGATAAAAATAGGAAAGGAAGTCAAGCAGAGGAAGAAGGTTGCCCAGAGAGGCTGCTCAGTCTCCGTCCTTGAGTGTTTTCAAAGCCATGAGTGATCTGGTCTGATCTCATGTCAGACCCTGCTTTGAGCCATGGATCGGACTAGAGACCACCTGAGGTCCCTCCACACCTGACTTATCCACTCATCCTAGGTGCATTCCTAGAAGCCACTGGTTTGAGAGGTGCTATACTCTCCTTTTGCGGATTCCTGTGCAGCGTACGGCATAGCAGAGACATGAGGGACACCAGCTGGGGCAGTGCCAAAGGAGGCTGTACACAAAACAAACACAAACATTCCACAAACTGAATATGTAAAATAAATGAAGAGTGGAGCTAACAAAGCAGAGAAGCACATTAGTAATTCTCTTGCCAGCACAGTCCTTCAACATTTCCTCTGAAGGACAAGGGGTCAGGAGATAATACTGCATTTTGACACAAACTGGAAGTGTCAAATTTGGATTCTTTTCAGACTCCAGCAACTAAATGAATCCTTCCTCTCCTGCCTAGCACATCTGAGAAAGATCCAGCTTCCAGAAACATCTGTTCATACCTGACTAGTCCACGAGGCCAAGCTGGTAGTAAATGAAGTCAGAATTTGACTCGTTCTGTGACCGTGAGAGAATTGCAGACACTGGTGTTGCAACAAGGATACTACTGTCCCTTTTCAAATTTAAACCCAGATTCCTCATGGATTTTCCCCATTCTATTTATATTTGCAGGCATGAAAATAGAATTGTTTTCCACTGTATGGAGCATTTTCCTTTTGACCTCCGGTTGGACATAAGAGCTGTGCTGGTGAAATCTCAGCCAGCAGGAATCCCCAGGTCTCGGTGATCCTTGGGCTGTGTCATCACCAGGCAAACCACAGGGAAACCTCCCACCAGCAGTTGTCCAGAGCATTATCCTAAGATCCTTTAGACTCTAGTAGTCATACATGTAGCACAAAGCAGGTTGGAGCCCACTCTTCCCTCACCAGAGCAAATCAAACATAGCTGCTCAAAAGCAAAACTGCATATAAAATACAGGACCCAGAAGAACAGAATATCCCTTCTTGATATGAAAAGTCTTCCTGCAGCTCGGTTTATGCATACATCTCAAAAGAGTTTAAGCGGGATGAAAGAAGTGTAGAGTTCTTGAGCTGTCTCTTTTGGCTCTTTCAAACAAGACATAAAGTCATTTTTATGAGAAATGGGGAACCTGAGGCAGATATCGGTAAACACAGCAGGTTAACGGCTTAGATGGCTGCAAACAATTAGAAATTAGTTTACAAATGTAATATAGGCTATTTGCTTCTGCATGTCACTTGATCCATTTACTTATATTGTGCCTTTATCATCTAAAGTTTGGGAGTTTTGTCATTATAGAATAGAAGATCTTTAGGCAGGGACTGTGGTTTTTATTGTAGTGAATATTATTAAAAAAAAGGTCTTTCCATCAGTGGCTACATCCTTGCATTTAATTTTTCTGTATAGTGTTGTGATAAATAACTTCTTTTCATGTCTGAATAGTTATTATATCTAATGGTTATATCACTTAACTGTAATAATCAAGGATGAGAAAATAAGTCATAAATAGCTAATCATTTACTCATGCATTTTTCTTCTTGTAGTATTTGTGAATTGTCAATGACATTTTCATGGGCATATTAACCTATTGGAAATAAGTCATCAAAGAAATGCAATTATTTCTTGGTGTGTAATTTGAGGCGTAAGGTTGAAGTTCCTTTGCAACTGCCGGTGGATTTTTTTCCCTCATATTTTTTTCTGCTAAACAGTGTGAAGAAACACCTGCTGTGGTAAGAAAAATGTCATGCATCAAAAGCCAAAATACTTCATGCAAAGGTCCAAGTATTTCATACAAAAATCAGCGCTTTGTCTTATAATTTAAAGACTCATTTTTCACTTTTCATTAACAATTTTTTACTTTTGTGTACTTTTTCAGCAGAAAATTAAATTCTGACTAGCTCTGATATTGTGGTAAATATTGACTCTTCAGGTGTTACTTAGGCACATTTGACTAGCCACAAGAAAAGACCCTCTACATCCTCAAGGAAAGTCTGCTTTCAACTTCACATTGTCTCCTTAGGTAGAATTTTTTTATTATTAATCTAACATGTTACTGTTTCAAGATGCTCCAATGAAGAAATGAGTCCTTTAAAGCAGGCACAAAATGACTACAGCAAATTAACTTGTTCACTGGGAAAAGAGAGACAATATTGTTCAAAAATATTTGTCGAACATGAAAGTGAAAACTCCAGCAAGGTGGAGAGAAGACCACTTTCTTTTATGAAGTCTGCATAACCGGAAGCTCCGTAACAGAATTCCTGTCTTCACTGGGACTTCTGAGTAACACTGCATGTAAGGTAAATGCTAGGAATAATACAAAGAAAAGAGGAACGTTTATATTTTCTTCCTGTCACTTCCTAGTATTGGCAAATATATGAATTATTTTACAGGACTAATAATTGTAACTCGTGGGGTAAAAAAAAAAGAAGGAAAATGCTTTTGTACTTGTGTAAGGAAGGAAAGTCTATTTATAGCACAGCTGAATAATCATGGTTGCCATGCTACGACAATTTGTTGACTAAAATAAGCCTATAAAAAAGTGACTCTGTTATCAATGTTCATTGATCCATCCTGCAAGCAAAAATCAGCTGCTAAGCCAAATAATCTCTTATGGCATTGTTCAGTGAAAAAAATGAAAGCAGCAGCCACACTGCTGAGTCAATGTTTACGACTCAGTGGGATTCAGTTCCACCAGAGGTACAAACGTGGCGTGTGTCAGTGGCCTGGGGACCCTGCCGTGGTGCCACAGCCAGCCCCACACTGCAGGCGAGCGGCCACTGCAGGTGCCTCCTGCCCCGCAGGGAACAACACGGTGCAGAGTGTCTTGCAGAGTTGTTTGTCTCACGGACTGCTGTGAATGATGCTAACGTGAAATAGCTTTGGTTTAGGAAGCAGAATAGCTCATGTTTCTACTGTTCCGCTTGCACGGCACAAAATAGGCAGAAATATTTCTCAGATGATGTAATGAAGTGCATTTGAATGCATTGCCCTGGCAAATTTTTTAACTCTTTCCAAAGCCCTTATTAATTTGATACACTGTGCTGGAACATCATCTTCAACTTTCCATGACAGTGTTTCACCTTCTCTTTGAAATTGCATTTACTGATATGTTTTATGAATTTATGGAATAATCTAAATGTAATCAATAGAATTACTGTGTGAAATTTTGTCACTTTGCACATTAGCAACACAGCTTGTACAAGCAACACAGAATTCCACAGATTTTCTTGTGTATGCAGATTGGCAGGACCTGGCAGAACTGGCGTATTTCTGCCAATAAGACTGAAGAAACAGCAAGTATTTGGGGTCATTTGGTGGTAGTTTTATGGAAGAAGAAAGCCCAAATTATGCCAGAAATATGTCTATAAAGCATGATCAAAACCAGATTTTGAATCTGCAACTTCAAAATAAGGACAACTGTTTTTTTAAGACTTTGAAAGACTACGGACTTTTTTTTTTTGTAAAGTGAAGAGTAGTTGAGAAAGCAAGAACGAGAGGTACACAATGACACTGCTGAAGGAACCTTGGGCGTAGTACTAGAAACTAAGCCGTGGTCACTAATTCTTGCCGAACTGTACCTGTTCATGCAAACCTGAATTTTACCACCTCATGGATGAGGAACTGGGATCTAATTAAGGTTGGGATTTTCCTACCGATATAAAGAGGGAAAGGGCAGAGCATGAGCCAAGGAACAGGTGGGGGCTACAGGGAGCTGTGCTTGTTGTTGCAGCTGACACCTGACTAGGGGGTGACAGGAACTGTGGCTTTGGGAATTTGCCATCTCTTTCAAGAACATGTTTTAAGCAGAGGAGCACAAACACTGTCTGGATGTATGATCACTGCTACAGCTGTGTGTCCAAACCTTGCATGCCTCAAATCTGTCTGGACCGCAGGCAAAAGTGTAAGTGCTAACAAGTCGCTTGCCCCATCTCCATCCTCTCCTCTAAAATTCTGACAAATCTCCGTGATGCACTTTCTAGTCAGAAATATCAAATGCATGCAAATATTTTTAAGCCCTTTTACTTACTGCCTGTGTTGCTCTCACCCGCAGAGAGGATGGAGGGGGTGTGTGGTGCTATTTGCGAGCAGTTGTGCTCTGCTTATGAGAAGTGGAGTAGCAATGGCTTTTTCTTGTCTGTCTGTTGCACTAATTCAGTATGATCAAGACTTCAGAGTTAATGTCAGGCTCCTTCTAGCAGCCACAGAGCGTCAGGACTGATGGATCAATAGTGTCAGAGGATTCAGGTTAAAATCAAGAGCTACGGAATGTTTTGTAGAGTTTGAGCCATTTTGACACTGCCTGAGTAGAGTGGGTTCCTTAGTCTGAGCCACTAACTTTCTACAGTTAGTAAAGGGAACAAATTCAGACATCAGTTGGTAGCAAAACACTGAGGTTAAATAAAGAAATACCAGCACGGAATACTTGTGGGTTATCGTGTTTAGGTCTTTTACATGCTGACAGTGGAGGTAATTCCTTTTAATCTGAGTTATTTCTCATTTCTTTTTGTCACTGAGCTATGAACATCCACTGGCACCTTGGAAAGCAGTAGTTTAAACATATTTAGGAAATTGTGAAGGACAATGAGATTTAAAATTGCCTGTTTCTTGGCCAAAGGCATTATTAGAGGTTATTTTTGATGGAGAGAGGGAATCTTGTAGTTTCCATAGCACAAAATACATTTTAGCAAAACATTGTTCCAGGGAGATCATCACCCCATTTGCAAATGGTCATGCTATCTCCCTGACAAACAAAGCAGATGATTTTATGATGGGGAAAAAATAGGGAAAATATATCTGCGATAAAGTAAAAGCTTTTCAGAAAAGACCTATTGGAATTTCTGCAGGAAAACCTGTTGGAAAAAATAAGATAAATTTCTCTAAATGATTTTTTAAAATTATATCTGATAATACCTCCTCATGTTTATTCAGTCTGTGGACCAGAGACAGTGCATAGTAAAACTCCTGACATACACAGAGGCTGAACATCAGCACCAGCTGGTTTGGTCTGTGAGTCCCTTCGTATTTGACTATAGTACTTGCCAATATAGACAAGTTTCAGTTTCATGTGAGCTCTGACAGCTCAGCAGTGTGCACCAAAGCATAGTAAATTGGAATAACAGGAAGGTTTACTTCAAAATGTTACTCCTGATTCAAGCATAAACACACAGACACACCCAAGGAAGAAAGCTATATGTGCTCTCTGCTTTAAAATTTCATAAAGACTATTCATATTCACCTAATATTCTTAAGTCCAAGTGGCTCTCATTTCTAGTAATTATGGTGAGGCTATTCAAAAGCAATTTTAGTATTCCTGGCTAGAGAGTTTCTCTGAACTGGAACTTCTGAGTCTTTATATTATAATAGGTTAACATACAAGTTAAACTGTAATTTGTAAGGTTGATATGCAAGTGAAGAAGATACACATATCTCTCTCCCGCTCAAGTTTCTGCCTCATTTGTGAGAAAAGATCTCTGCCTGATGACCAGTTTAAGGCAACAGCAGCTCTCCACCAGACTGTTCCAGGGGTGCTACCTCTAGCTGTAGTATTTTAAAGGCTACTGGCCTTTATATGGAAATTAACATCAAGCTGTCCTCTGAGCTTCCTGTCACATTGACCTCCATCAGGAGAGGCTTTTAGGTGACCCTGGGATCTTGCCTGGTGACAATGAACCTTCGCTCTGTTTCCCAAATACCTGAAAATTGCAGCAGCCTGTCTGATGCTGAAACAAAATCTTCTCTGCCAGTAGCACCACACCTAGGAAAAAAACTCACTTGATTTCAGAGATGATATCCAGATGTATGTATAGACAGACTGAATAAAAGGCTTATGCATTCCTGATTTCCATTATTAGCACAGCAGGCTGTAGTCTGGAAACAAAGATAAAAAGCTTGGAGTGTTCCTGAATTGGAATGGGTCCAGTTACACAGGAGATAACTTGCTGTTCAACCTGAGTGAGAAACGTCATCATGGCTTTATAGTTGTTTTTCTCATACATGTATATACACACGTGTGTGCAGGTATGTATTTTAATTCAAGCAGGAAGCTGAAAAGAGAACACAGTAACACACCAGTTAATGTCCTTTGGCCAGGATGATATATCACTTAAGCCAAACAACTGTGTTTATATGAAAAGAAAAAAATGTCACCTATGCTCTGGAAGGAAGAGGGGAACACTGTCTGTCATTAGGTGCTTTTAAGAGCACACACAGTGCTAACTGAAGAGAGGTTGACCACCGACTTTCCACTTGCTCTCCTTCAAGACCAGAAGGTGAAGCACCCCAAGCCCAGGCATGCAAATAAAGGCATACCAAGAGTACAGCATGATGGGGAAAGCTCTCACACATTTTTTGGGAAAGCTGCAAGCCTGGGTGGCTCTCTGGAGTGCCTGTACATTAGCGCATGCAGCATGGGAACAGACAAGGGAATTCAAGGTCTGTGTGTAGTGGCAAGGCTATAAACGCACTGGGATGAAAGAGATGTGGTGAGGAAGGTCACAGAAGTGAGAACTGCCGTGAAGGGATATAGGTTCTTTAGGAAGGACAGGCTGTGAACGTGAAGAGGGGGTGTTGCCTGTTACATGAGGGAGCAGACTGGTCTGCTCTGGAGCGCCTGGTCCAGTGCTGGTTTCCCCAGTACAAGAGAGACCTAGACATACTGGAGAGCACTAAACGTTGTCTACCTTGACTTCAGCAAGGCTTTTGACACTGTCTCCCATAACATTCTCATAGCCAAGCTCAGAAAGTGTGGGCCAGATGAGTGAACAGTGAGGTGGATTGAGAACTGGCTGAATGGCAGAACTCAGAGGGTTGTCATCAGCGGCGCTGAGTCTAGTTGGAGGCCTGAAGCTAGTGGTGTTCCCCAGGGGTCAGTGCTCAGCCCAGTCTTGTTTAACTTCTTCATCAATGACCTGAATGCAGGGACTGAGTGTACAATCAGCAAGTTTGCTGATGACACAAAACTGGGAGGAGTGCCTGACACACCAGAAGGCTGTGCTGCCATTCAGCGAGACCTGGACAGCCTGGAGAGTTGGGCAGAGAGGAACCTGAACAAGTTCGACTGCACCTGGGAAGGAAAAACCCGATGCAGCAGTACAGGTTTGGGGTGGACCTGCTGCAGAGCAGCTGTGTGGAGAGGGACCTGGGAGTGCTGGTGGGTGACAGGTTAACCATGAGACAGCAGTGTGCCCTGGCTGAAAGAAGGCCAATGGCGTCCTGGGGTGCATTAAGAAGAGTGTGTCCAGCAGGTCAAGGGAAGTTCTCCTTCCCCTCTACTCTACCCTAGTGAGGCCCCATCTGGAGTACTGTGTCCAGTTCTGGGCTCCCAGCTTCAAGAAAGATGAAGAGCTACTGGAAAGAGTCCAACGGAGGGCTACAAAGATGAGGAGGGGACTGGAGCATCTCTTCTACGAGGAAAGGCTGAGGGAGCTGGGCTTGTTCAGCCTGAAGAAGAGAAGGCTGCGAGGGGACCTTATAAATGCTTATAAATATCTGAAGGGTGGGTGTCAGGAGGATGGGGCCAGACTCTTTTCAGTGGTGC
>Ga0065711_1041586_pt1 | contig 16042 bp, 9 predicted proteins | sample Hoacrofraction12_FD_59098 | JGI IMG/M metagenome (GOLD analysis project Ga0065711, IMG submission 59098) | Hoatzin crop microbial communities from Cojedes, Venezuela - Epithelial fraction 12 v2 (version 2) | ecosystem: Host-associated > Birds > Digestive system > Esophagus > Crop | place...
GGGCCGGGCCGGGCGGGCAGCGGGGCTGCCCCACCGCTCCGCCGGGCCGGAGCAGCGGCATCCGGGGCAGCGTGCGGGGCCCAGGCAGGGAGGCAGCGTTGCCCTTGGCGGGGACGGCGTACCGGGCCTGGGGCGGCCGGGGAAGGCGCGGTGGCCGCTCTGAGGGCAGGACGGCTCTGAGCTACGTGTTGCCCTCCAGACGGAAGCCCCGCTGCCGAACTCTTCGGGTGCCACTCAGCAGTCCGTTTGCCTATTTTGATGTAATTTTAGTGGTTTTTTCAAGTATAGGTGTGAAATCCGTTTTCACTCAGCCATTGAGGTACGAGTTTCATCGCTCAGTCCAGGCAGGCAGCTCTGCGGAGTCTTGGGAGAGCTCTTTCCAGCGCCATTTGTTCTCCAGGGCATTGTGCAGCTCTGACAGCTGATGGCAATTTGTTGCATTTTGGGGACCCACGTGTTATTTTTATGTACGGTGGTTGTATGGTCGCTGTCTCTTGAGGCCAGAACGCTACTTCTACACATCTCTCACCCAAGTACACCCTTTATATCCAATTTCAATATCCAACGTAGTTACTTTTAGGTTAACCTTTATGTTTTGCCGACATCTTTTTGAGGGAGTTTTGCAAAATCTTTAAAGGATTTTTCATCTGATTTTTTGTCTCTTTTGTGCTTCTTCCTTCCCCCCCTGTTTCTGAATGTGCGTAATTTATATTGCATGCTGATTTTCATTCTGACAGCTATTCATACGAAAACAAGAATGAAGATTGAAATAAAGGCCTGCAGTCTGGATTCAAAAGTTGTGCAATAAACTTCGGTTCCTAGCATCTCACAAAAGGAAACTTAACAAAATAATAAAGAAACATTACAAATTATCTCAGCAGTTACAATTAATGCTAATGTTTGCTGTCCTGAAATAGACCAATTTTTCCTGCAGCTGTCAGACCCAAAGATGTGGACAACAAGAGCTGAAAAGTGACATTCAGCTTCCTGTTACATGGAGCATGGTGTTCCTTTGCTGGTATCTTAATGCCAGGTACCACCACACTTTTGTGATAAAAGCTGTTACTCTCTTTTTTTTTTGCAGTGGTATATATGGTATGCATGTCAATGGCATTACGCAGGTTAAACTTAAAACTGAGAAAGGTGCATGAAGAGAAGGAAATTCAAGCAGTGCAGACTAATGCAGAAAGAACCTATTTGCAGATACGCACATTTCTCAGTGATAGAACGTCCGAGAAAAATGATGGAGCTTTCAAGTGTTAAAACCCCAAAATACCAAGAGGTGTTTTTTTCTCTTTTTTTTTTTTTTTTTATCTAGTTAGGGAATACATTAGTAGTTACACTGTCCTGTCTATGCAAATGTTATAGAAAAATAAATGTTATCTCATACTACTGCATGCTTCTTTGATATTGTTGGCTGTAATGAATACAGTAGAAGTCCCTGCACAGTAACAAAATCACTTCCTCCTGGATGTGATGTGATGAAGTTTGTGTGAGCCTGTGCTCCGTTTTTAGAACTGGTTGCTAAGATAAGCTAATCTACACAAACACTAATGGCTGTGAGAGATGTTACGCTATAAACATACACTGTTTCAAAACAAAAAGTTTGTATTTTTGCAGAACGCTCCTTGCCTTGCTTCTTCTCTGTGTATGCTGTGGTTTTGGCTCTCTGAGCCTTGTATGCAGTCTGTGGTCAGTTTTTTTTCTGTTAAGTATCAGGCCAAATTCTGCCAGTCTGGAGTCAAGAGCTATACACACACATACACTGTACCATAATCCAATCTATAGGTTTGGGTTTGATCACTGATACTGGTGTTTCCATTGCATCACAATTCTCTGTGGCCTTGAACCTTACCACAGAATCATCAAAAAGAATGGAACCCTCTAATCCAGCCTCATATCCTGATGTCATCCCTGACGTAGTGTCAAATCTACAAATGTACAGTGCTGGAAATGCACCAGCCTCCCTGGGCAATCCATACAAGAGCTTTGCGGTACTTACATTCAGATTCCTTTTCCTAGTCTCCAGTCTAAATATTTGTTGCTGGAATTAATCATGTCTACTCCATATGGACAGCAAGAGAAATGCATTTCATACTGTTTGCAATGAGCATGCAGAAGTTTATCTGCTTCTCCTCTGCAACGGTCCTTAGTGGCTGGGAAGACTGCTGTCACATCTCTTTTCACCTTGCTGTTCTGCACTTCTGATCCTTCTGCCTCGTGGCATCTCATCTAATTGAGTCAACTCCTTTGTGACTGGCTGTTCCCCAAAGCAGGCATTCAGCTGCAGATGAAGCCTTTACCAATGCTCTGTGAAACACAAACATGGTGCGGTATGTGCTGTAGGCTACCGACCTGTTCAGAGATACCAGAGCAGTTTTCCTTTTCTTTGCAACTAACGACTTCATTGAACTGCCTTCAACTCTGACCCATTATCCATTTTTTTCCTTCAGATTTATGAAGCCAACTATTTTTTCATCCTGTTTTTATTTAACTCATTATTCCTGAGTGCATTACCTTTCACTTCTTTTTACTGACCTGCATTCAATCTTTTTAATTATTGCTATTGCTATGATAATTTCGAATTCAAATCCCGTCCTCCAGCATACTTGTATCTACTTCCAACTTCAAGTGGTTGTCGCTGAATGTAATAAGCAGACGCTCTGTGCCACTTTAACCATTTATAGCATTATAAAATATTTATAAAACACAAATAATGGTAGAATTTTACACCCATTTGAGACTTGTGTTATACTGACATATATTCAAGCCTAGTCTACTCCATTTAGCACAAAACTGCTAGCTTACTTTGTGTCAATAGAAATGACTGTAAAAGGTACAGAGAGTTTGGCCCAAGCTGCTTAATTTATCACTGTACTCTCACCTGAACTGTTCTTCACATCACAAACCTCAAACTAAATTATAGCCAATTAGATGCTCAATAAATTCATAAATTAAAAGGACCAAATGGGCCAAATAGATGAAATAAAAGAGAACTTTATCTCTTAACTCAAAACAGATGGATAGAAAATGGTTATCATGGGCTAACATCACACTTTTCCTATTGCATGTCCCTTTTCCCCGTGCTTTTAGTCAAGTACCTAGATCTACCTCTTCAAAAGCATCTTTAAAAGTTGGTAACCTCAACTTTGGGGCCTATTTTGAAGAAGTAATAGCCTCCACATCACCCAGTGGTTGTGGCTGCGCATGCTTTTCTAACTCTGCCTTAGGCTATGTCACTACAAGATGGCAAATCTGACTTCATGAACATATTGCAAAAACACTATAACCATGTATGTATACAGACTCACTGTAGCAGTTCAAATTTTGCTTAAAAATCTAGAAGTAACCTAGCAGCAGCAGAGTTTTGATTAGGTGAGTACTGCTTGTCCTCAGTAAGCCAACATACAGCCAAGATAAGAGCCTTCATAAAAACAACGCCATATGCTCTGGATAATTTGACAAACATGTGCTGCGATTTCACACTTCATCCACTTCATCCAGATCAAATTTCATTGCCATTTGATCCAGTATTGTACACGTCCTTTGCAATGGACATGAAGCCTTGATGTTGCATGTTGCGCTCAGCACGAGAGCTGCTGCCTCTGGGTCAACTGATCACAGCCTCCTTACTAACCTGGAGGGGACTATTGAAAGGAATTTTGAAAGACATTATTTAATTGCTTTGCTTTCACATAGCATCGTATTTCATCCTGCTTTGTCAGCAAGAATAAGTAACTTGAACACAAATGTTTAAAAAATTCTAAAAATAATTCTAATTCCCCTACATGGAATGAATTAATTTAGTTTCTTGAACGTTCTGAGCAAAACGTTGTTCTGGCTTCTTCAAGCAGTGTCCAGCATTGCCAGAAGAACAGCAGTATTGGACTAGAGCTAGAGAACCTTCTTGAACTGAACTTTGTTTTGCTGAAAAAAGTGGATGGGTCAAGAGAGAATTTTTAAGAACTTGCATTGAATTTGTTAAATTGCAGGGAATGAAAATGGTTCCCACTTTTAAAAACTCCTCAGATCAACATGTTTTGTTCTAGAAATATTACAAACTACCAAAAATATAGAATATATTCTCAATTCAAGACATCCTGCTTAGAAATCTTTGGACTGAACATGAGGAAGCGTTTCTTTACCAAGAGGGTGGTCAAACACCGCAGCGGGCTTCCTTGAGAGGTGGTCGATGCCCCAAGGCTGGCAGTGTTCAAGAGGCCTTTGGACACCGCCCTCAACAACGTGCTGCAACTTCTGGTCATCCCTGAAGGGGTCAGGCAGTCAGACTGGACGGTCGCTGTAGGTCTCTTCCAATTGAAATAGTCTATTCTATTCTATTCTACAAATTCATTGTGTTCATTTCTATACCAAAAGGTAAGATTTAGCCTTTTTGTTTGGGTTGGGAAAAAGAGCAAGCTGTTTTACATTTTTTTCTTTTACCTGTGGCAGAAACTTACTAGCGACTTGTCCATATAGTCTAAGGCACACCATATATGGCAGTGGAACTCAGAACTGAGAATTTCCCCATGGTTACAAGAAAATCTGGGCATTTTAACTCTCGTGAGGACACAGATGGTTGTACTGCACCGTCCCAGCTCACACGAGCCCACCGCCATTCAGAGTTCCACTGAAGTCACTGGGACTATTCACACAGAATAGACAATGCAGTGCTACTACTAGAAGTGAAAAAGGTTGGCACAATATGACCCTAACTCATCTTCATTACTGTAGGATACTGTATATTTTTTCTGGAGCTATAATGATGTGTTTTGATATCTCTCACTATTAAGACTTCGATGCTCGGCATATGTGATTTCAGAGATGCTACCTTGCATGCTATAGTCATCCATGCAGCTTGCCAACAGTTACATTCGTATTTTAACAAAGAGATTAACACAGACCTTCTTTTGACAAATTCAGTCAATCATGACAATTTCAATTAAAAATCGTCCTTCTAAATTAGTAAAAAAAATAACCAAAACAGTCCCCTGAGCCCCCAGGTCCCACTTCACTTGGAGATCAAGCATTACTGGCTTCCCACCACATTCAGAGAAGGTGTTAAAATACAGCTGGCTTTTTAACTGAAATTTCTGTGTATATGACTCAAAAAATAGAACATGAAGCGGGCATGGAGTACAGCTTTATGTTGTATTGCATCTAGCCCTGTATTTACTCCTCATTTTAACATTCCCCCTAAATTGGCCCCCTTTCTTATTTTAACACTGCCCTCTTAGTCAGGCAGGAGCAAATCTCTAGTAACTATATGAACTTCAATGATATTAGTTGTTCTAATATCCAGCTGAATTTGGTCCACTCCCGTCAGAGGCAGTACAAATCCAATTACATGACATCTGCTGGCTTTACTATTATAATTCAAAGTGCTAAAGAAGTGTGAATTTGTTATGCTTTGAATAACAAAGAAACATATTTCCATACACCTCAATGCTCAATGACTTACAGACTTAACTCTATAAGCACTGAGATCAGAAAACACTGTGTATCACTTTCCTGCTTTCCCTATGTTGCTCACCCAAAATATTAAAACTATACTGCCAGTTTTATCTTACAGTCAGAAATTGTGTCCTATCATGCTTGCAAAAAAAATCCCTTAATTTTTTATGTTTAAATACAGTATTTGTGCATATTTTATGTGATTATAGTGCCTTTAATTTGTCCCAGAGCTGTGTTGTTTGTCCTAAATATTAATAAAGGTGACTAGATAATGATACTATACAGAATATTACAGTATATGGTAGCTTTGTACACTGAAAACCTCATATATCTAAAGTCTCTGTATTTCAGAAAACTCATATATTACCTCATATACTCAGTACTTTTCCATTTTAAATTTATTTTCAATATTCTTTAATATTTTCCTGGATACCTCCGTAGCTAATTAGATGGAATATCTTGCATCAGCATCTTATTTGCATGGAATATTTAAAAACATATCCCTGAATTTATTGTTTCTCTTCTTTTCCCAGTCTCCTCTTTACTTGTTTTCCAGAGCATTTACAGTGTTATCAGTGAACTGTGGCTTCTACAAATACTCCATTTTTCAACATCTACATCTTAATGCTTTCTTGTTTAATTAAGTTAAACAGCTGTTAGGTCTGCCACTTGTGCCTACATTCATGCCAGTTCACTCTCCATTGTGTTTTTGGTGTGGCTGTGCAATAAACCAGATCAGGAAAAAGATCTGTCTGATCTTCCAATCCAGTTTGGATTATTTTACAGCAAATGTACAACCACAGCTTCAGAAGCACCAGAAATACAGGCAGAAGAGAGTAAAGAAATATGAAAAGTGGTACTCCAGAAGATGGCCTGTAGTTAAATCCTAGAGAAAGAAGTTATTCTGCTGCTTCTTGCTTTTCCTGGGTTCTGTGAAATTCAGAAAGAAGCTTCAGGAAGAAAAACCTCCATTTGCAGAAAAAAACAGTGGACATATGGACTGCTCGTGATCATTGGAATAATCTCCTGAGGGAAGTGGTGGATTCCCCAACACTGGGCACTTTTACGATTCAGCGGGACAGGGTGCTGGGCCATCTCGTCTAGATCCTGCTTTTGCCAAGAAAGGTTGGACCAGATGATCCTTGAGGTCCCTTTCAGCCTGGGATTCTATGAGTCTGTGATTCAAATTGCAAGTCCATCTCCTACAGCTCCAAGCAGAAGTTACGTATTTGATTTCTAAGGGCCAAATGAAGGTTCTGTTGAAACTAACAACAAAACTCTGAGACCTGTTTCCAAAATAGGATAATTAATAATCATAATAAAAAAAACAATTAGAGGTTTTGAGATTTTACGATTAACAAACTTAGCAGTACTTCTAGTTAATAGAACTGGGTATTTGGTCTAGCAGGTTTGAGTTAGACATTATTAGAATGTATTGGGTAAAATAACCGTGTTTAGCAGTCTAAAGTACAAAACCTGGTGTGTGCTGTAACAGTGTTTATTTACAAAAATAAAGCATGTGCTAAGAAGATCAATATAAAAACAGGACAAGTCACTGTATCTTTTGTATAGCTATATCCATACCAAAAATCCGTGGTTTTTCATAATCTGATGGATTTAATTTAATTTTTACTTTTTAGTTGATAAATCATTATCCCAGCCAAGGTGACTAAATATAAAAATAGCAAGTTGGAATGTATAAATCCGTACTGCCATTAGGCTATAAAAAAATAGCAATGGGGAAATCATAATGATGAGACGAGGGATCAGAAGACATAAGAAAGGGACATCAGCCAGAAGTCAAGAATGAATAAGGGATGATTAAGCCAATAATAAAGATTATAAGAAAGCAGTTTGTTTTGCCAGTAGCTACAGGAACAGATCTTGCCTTCTTTACCCCCTTTCTTCATGTGTCGCTTTTCCTCCCTGCCCTTCCCACAGCTCCTGGCAGGCATTTTCCACATTCTGTGGTAATGAAGGCAATCTAAGTGCAAATGTCTGTCACAGGTCTGCACAATGCCAGTGTTGTTCTAACCACAAGTCATAGTTCCACAGTGCAAAGTCAGCTCTGATCCCGTCTTGCATAGAATCTCCTGTCAATTGCAGATGGTATCCTCACCTTATTTATTATAATGTGTATGTAGCTGCATTTTAAAATTTCAACGAAGATGTTGAAAGGAGGCACAAATAGCAAGTACATCTTTGTGCGTCACTTTATATTAATCAATGTGAAATGGTTGCTCCAGCTCTACATATATTTGTGAAGGCAAACTAGGAACTACTGAGATTTGTATGTTTTTAAATGGTAACAATATGAGCAAATTAATGCTTGTATTCATAATGCACAGAATTGATTCACTAGCATGAGAACACTGGCTGATTTTGATGAAATTATTAACAAATACAGCCAACAGGACATGGTTTATAATCATGCAACAGTATACTTCCCTCTTTAACAGCTAAACTTTTCAACTAATTCAAATTGCAAGTAAAACACAAAATATTTAAAAATTAGTCCCATGCTTCCAGTACAACCCCAAAAGAGAACATATAAAGATCATGTGTTATGAACATGTGCTGATAACTTCCAAGAGATCTTTCAGCACCCTTATGAGGTAAGAATTAACATTTCTTAAATGCCTTCTTGGTAGCACAGTATTCAGTTTCTTCAGGTAATTATAAATCCCAGCCTCTTTAAGTCAAATAAGTATAAACTATTCTTTTAACTTTCCCTTCGTTAAGTATATGTGTTCCTTTGAAACAATAATGATAAAAGAATGCAGCTTTCATGATTTCTTTCTCAAAAAAAAAAAAAAAAGGGCATTTGAAATTTTACTTGTCTTATCCAGCAAATTCAAGTTGTTACATATTTTTTTTTTAAAAGGATAAAAATAGGTAGGACTAAATTTGAGTACTGTTGACCAAACACCTGTTTCAGTGGGGTGTCAAGAGTATGCAGCACCTAGCAGAAGGGACATATGAGTATCTCCACAATAGTTCAGGTCTCTCTTTTTAATCTTGATAGAGAATTGTGATGGAAAATAAGAAATGGCAAAATCCTGATTGCTTTTTGTTCTGAATTTGTGAGACAATGTTTTCAAGTTAATGTACAATAAACTTCTCAAGTTGCATACAATGGTGAAATCTTTTAAAAAGTCTGTCTGTGAACTGATTAAAAATAATAGATGTAAAACAGACTTTTGGGAATATGTGAAATTCTTTACGTTGTCAATTAGTCCAGCACTTGGAGATGGACAAAGACCAAACCGAAATAACAGTAAGTGACAGGGGAATTATATTAGACTCTTCTGTGCCTCTTTGAGAAAACGTATATTGAAATGTTAATATGCAATTTAAAAAAAAAAAAGCAGTATTTTTTATGTTGATAGGACATTTCAAAGTATTAAAAGTCTTCAAAGTTATATCTATTGAGTTATATTTTAAGAGTGCACTGCAAAATGGGTTCCCTCCAAAATAGTTTGTTAAATAAGTAAAACATACGGGCCAGATTATACTTATATACATATACAGGAGGGGAAAATGGAAAAAGGAACATGTCTTACTTTGCATTTCAATTTGTAGGCCGAATGCCCTCCTGGTGAAGTTTGTGCTAATCTAAAGTGCTTGCTGCTTTCCAAGATCAAAAACATTGAGAAGTTCAAAGTCTATAATATGTTAAATATGGCTTCATGGACAAAACTATTCCTTCTCCAACAAGTATTTATTTTTTGTTTCCTCTTTTTATGCTTATTTTCCATGTTCTAATAAGCTATGGTTATAGTTTAATAATTGTGTAATATGTGCTTGCATTATGCGTAACTGTAAAAATACAGCTGTAACTCACTTCATTCTTTCTCATTCCCAGTAACAGAATTTTATGTTAATGAAGATAAATCAAATACTTGAAGGGTCACTGCATGCATGTAGCTCAGCACTAAAGCAATTCCTGCATCCCTCTGAAACTCTAGAGAAAAAAGTCTGTACATTGCTGTTGGATTTTGTGCAGGACACTGAGAAATTCCTGCAGGAAACAGAAATGCCTCGTTCTGTTGCTACTAATGCGAAGGTGACACTTGGGTTAGATGGAAGATGAAAACACAAACCAACCCTGCTTGACTTACCTTTCTGTGGTTTGTGATTTTCGTTGCACTAACACTTCACAACAATGAAATGCAAAATTCTGGAAAAGATATTATTAAGAAATATTTTCAGAAGATTAACTCTGAACAAAGAGAAGACACCTGCTACCATTCCAGACATAAATAATTGGAAGAGGACTACCTGGATGATTTGTGAGAGAAGAACTTATTTAAACAGCTGCATTTATAAAGCATTGTTTACCCCAGGGAACCTTCTATGCCATGAATGTCAGAGGAAATTGTAGAAGGTCATCTATCTCAGTTCTAGGAGCCAGTTGTCCTCAGTGACAGTGGATGTTTTGAATAAATAAGGCTTCATCCTGCTCTGTGGCAGGCTTACCTAAAGTTGACTGATTTGTAAAGGCCACTTTCTACATGAAAAAGAGTCCAAAATGTATGTTTTATGATGAAGAAGACATTAAAAACAATATTTTTTTCACTTTTTGTCTATTAGATCTAAACCAAAACGTTAAACATTTCCACAAGTGTTAAATATTTTTACAAAGATGTAGCTTACCCACTGACTTTTTTTTGGGGGGGGGGAGTGGGTTGTTTCTCCAGCATGAGCACAGAATGAGTCACGTACAGATCTTCCCTTAAAGGACAGACGCAATAAATCAAGTACCAAAACCCACATATACCCAAGGTAGTCAGCTCTAGAACTGAAGTTCCATTTCTTAGCAAAACTTTGTCAAGATTGTTTGTTAACAAACACCATTTTCCATTCCATTTCTTAAAAATATCCTCTTTGGATATTCTTGCCTCTTTAAATCTGCTTATTTATAGAGTGGCTACACAAACTCACCTTTCACCCGGTTAACGGACTGCAGCATATGTGATGCCGCATTTACTTCCAGTTCTCAGCATCAGGAAATAAAGCGGCACCTCTGCTGTATTGACACAGTCGGGCTGGGGCACTCCTGCTCTCACACCTGAGTCTCACTCCCCGTTCAGCCCCGTGGCATGGCACACCTGGGGTCTGCTAAATGGCCCTGCTGGGAGGGGAACATAAAGGAGTGCTTGGAGGTTGCTCACCGAAGCAATATAAAACACAGCCTCAAACACCATCACCTTGCAACTGCATCAACAAGACTGCGTGTTGTACCAGTTGCATGTTCCCAGGTGTTGCTGAAATAGGAGCAACAGCATGAGCAAACCGTGTCTCAGTCCTCCAAAGTTTTACACACAGTACACATGTATCCTACTTTTCACATGGAAGTGTCGCAGTATACATGTGTGTACATACTCAGAATGAGGTTAGATATTTGCAGAATTAGAGTCTTCACTGAATGCAGGGCTTTTTTTGGCTTTAAAAAAGTATTTTTCAAACATCTCCACATTTTACTGTTGTTCAAATATCCTTTTTTTTCTATGCAAAACTGTCATAGTTTTTAAATGATGTGTAGCTACTTTGGATATGTCAAAACTGTCTCCGCTGAAATAGCATTTTTTTCCACTCACTATATTAAACAAAAAGTGTTCACCAGTTTTGCATGACTCAGTTTACCTTTCAGTTTTAAATGCAATTTTTTCATCATGTCTGTATAATCCAGTGTTAGGCACATATGCACCTATGTATCGAATTGTTCCACAAAATCGAGTTTCTTACTGCCTGGTTCCAGGAAATCGGGTTACTTATTGCCTTCTAATATGAACTCAGCTTGTTGTATGAAAAAGTACTTAATGCTTTAAAAAAGGTTTTTCTGTGATCTCATTACTGTGCGCACTGGGTTATGTGGTAATGGAAACCTCATCAATTACAGGCTGTTCAGTTACATCCTGTGTAATGCAGGGTCACCCTATGGAGCACATATATAATTACAGACAAAAGGCCTATTGTCTTCCATATAAGCACAAACCCAAATTAATTTTGAGTCAGACTTGGCAGGATTTCAAATTTCTGCTGCCTGTGTTTGCTAAAAAGAATGAGATTAATGAATAAAATTATTTTGTAAGAGCGCTGACTTACATCAGAAAAATGTTGACTCATTACGACACCCATTCTGTGGCCTTTTGCAGAAGGAGACCTCCTTTGTGTGAACCCTTGCTTCCTCTCCTGCCAGTCCTGATTTCAGCCTCTGTCTGCTGCTCTTTGATCTCACTCGGTGCCCACTGGGTCATGTGTGTAAGTTTTTCCATTGATTCCAGCGGTTGATCTGTTGGCCCCAGCATTCTTCATTACGTGAACAACTAAGAGTAAGAAATTATTAGAGGCATCGTCTGAAAGTCATTTCAGTGCAACGTGTTATGCCTGGCTGTTTGGCTCCATTCTCTCCGCTTTGTACTTGTACTTACTTCCTGGGGGCATGTGCCAGATATCGCATTGCCCGAAGCCAGCCCTTGCTCTGATCTGTCACATCTGCATCGCTGTTTGACTCCAACCTAGTCAGGGGGGAACACAGGAGAGAATACCTGGTTTAGGGCTGTCACTGGCAATACGACTGGACTGACTCAGATCTTCACTTGTCAATAGCACTTTAACTGAATTCCACCAACAGCTGGAAATGCTTAGCTTTTCTAAAATCTATGCTGAGAGCATACTCTGTGAGCTACTCAAAACTAAAGGTAAGCAGTTTTACTGAACACAGGAAGAGGCTCATCAGCGAATTTTGGTATTGATTTAAATGGGAGCAGAATTAGACTGATTCTCCAGATGAATTTTAAATGCTTGGTATTAAATGTTTTCGCAATGCAGGGCTACTCTTTTTGAATGTATAACCCAAACATCAGATACCGTCACATTCACAAAAACCATTTACTGCAAATGATTCATAAAATCATAGGTTGGAAAAGACCTCTAAGATCATCAAGTCCAACTGTCAAGCAACCCCTTTTTGAACACCTCCAGGGATGGTGACTCCACCACTTCCCTGGGCAGCCTCTTCCAATGCCTGACCACTCTTTCAGTAAAGAAATTTTTCCTAACATACAATCTAAACCTCCCCTGATGCAACTGGAGTCCTCTGATAACCTGTACCCTCACACAATTCATTGCAAAAGCAGAGTCAGCGACAGGGAAGAACTACCAAGTGCTTTTAGAAAGCTATTAGGATAAGGGAAGCTCTTGTGGAAGTTTCCTTTTAAGCCTTGCATATATGAATAACCCATGCTGCTGCCGTATTAGGCGAACATTGCTAATATTTCCATTTCTCAGGTAACCTGAGGAATCTATGCACAAAAATACAGCGGGGAGGAGGTGGTGGCAGTGGTGTTGGAGTGGTCAGATCGGTTCATACCTATGAATTTTTTATTATTCTTTGTTTTATCAACAGTTTGGTATTGCGGCTGTCAAACAGCAGGAGAGAAAAAAGCAGCCAACCCTGTGGAATTGTACAGAAATTAAGACGTATTCTAGCAGATGATTTCCTACAACTGCTCTCATGGAAGTTGTCAGGTACGCAGCACAGATTTGTTGACTTTGGTCACAGGCGTTGTTCCAAGGACTTCCATGGGACTGCTGTCAACAGGTGCTACCTCTGTGTGTAAGAGGTACAAACTAAATACTGAGTGGAAGTATTGAAAATGTTTTGCAAAAGAGCGAATTGCTTTGTACTTCAGCTAGAGCCAGTTCACCCACCGTAGTGTCACCTTAATGGATTATTTTCTCTACCCATCTAGAAAGACCAAAACAAGCCTTTCTTTTCATAGAAAAATGCAGGCTTTGTTAAACACAGATTACTAGCTTTAAATTCCACGTTGCTGATGCAGAAGTATAACTAGCACAATTTCCAAAGATTTATTATTTTCTCAACATTTTGCAACAATTTTTTTTCTGAAAAATCGGATACTGTAATTTCAGAATCAGTTGTATGTAATGCCCAGATCCACTGAGACCTTTTGAAGTTTCCAAAGATCTACTTGCTCATTTTCCTAATTGAGCAAACATAATTTTTTCTTTCCTTTTCATTTCTGATTCAAATTGTGACTGAGCTTTCAACAGTTTTGTACAACAGAGACTAAACTTTTAAAGGCAACTAAATGCACTAAGAACATCTCATATTTGGCATTTTTTGAAAGCTGTATCAGCTGTATCAGAGTAACAAGCCTTTGTTTCTTGTTTATAAACATGTGAAGGTAAAGTCCGCCCTTCAAGCATAGTGCAGTTTCATTTTAGGCACACTTATAATTCTCACTGTTGTTTGAAGTGTGATGTCCAGAAGAATCAAGGTTCTCAAAACCACACTGTCTGTCCATGTTGTTTTGTCTTTGCTCTTCCCAATTAACTTTTGACCAATTGCGAGAAATGAGACAGGGGCAGAAGTCACTTAATGAGCTTCCTACAAGCTACTGAAAGTAGTCGAGCAGATGAGAGTGATTTTATACATGGCACCTGTAAGTGCCACAGCCGAGAGAAAACTGCAACATGAGCTCACACGGTGCAAACACAAGCGAAACCATATGGGGGAGACACTTGTAAATGCTCTGGCCAAGACAGAAGCTGCAACCAAAGTGCGAAGCATACGTCCTGGGAAAGCAAACTGCATCAGTTCCAGTACTACTTCGAACAGGGCCCCTCCTACTTACAGTGAAACTATTATCAGTGTCTGGAGTGGAAGCCAGACCAAGTTCTTAATTTGCAAATTCTAACAGAAGCATTATTTCCTGTAGCATTAACAGACCTCATTAGAGTGAAAGCTGATTTACAGTTATTAAAAAAAAAAAATAAGGCTCATTCTCCTTATTTCATTACATAAAAAATAACAATCACGATAAAAATTAAAATGTTCAAGAGTGAATCTGTACATGTGGCTCATTCGATTAAACCTGAACCCTGTCTAGGGGAGGGAATCATTATGACTGACTTTTTTCTTCTCGATGCTCCTTTTATAATTCTAGTTACTTTCAAAGCTTTTACCCTGTGTAGCCTCCCTCTTCCCCCCCCCCACCTCCTGTTTAGTAGCGTTTTGCAACCTCAAGTGCAAACACCTCTATGCTACGTAGGCAAAGAAAGTTCTCGACATGTAAGATTCCTGCTGGGCCACACACCTCGGGGAGGCAAACGAAATCAGAATACATGAATAAGTCCCAGACTCAAAGCTTTGCCTGAAGTCTTTTGCAAGATTCATCGTACTCATCTGTTGTCTTCCTCCGGTGGTGCTGATCAGCAGAACCCTTCCACTCCAGGCTAGAGGGGAAAAAAAAAAGAGCTTAGGTCAGTGAAAATGAAGTACTGCTGTTATTGTGATGCCAAAAAGTCTTTACTAGGCAATGAAGGAAGCCTTAACCAGCTAGACTGAGCATGCCTTTAGCTGGTCCTTACAAAGGATAAAAGCAACCAACTTGTCATGACAGCAACAAATTTTCAGACAATTTAAAAATGGCCATAATGAGTTGCTTTCAGGCTAATGTTGCACATATTCAAATACTTTGAAAACAAATTAAACTCTTGCCAGTCCTGACAGTTTCTACACTAATGCATATGCATACCCCGAGAAGAAACCTCAGAAAGAACGAACAATCTGCGTGCTTACATCCACAAAGAAGTGCAACAGACACATGTGATGGCATAGTAACTCAGGTTGCTGTAGAAACCCCAGCAGAGTGTTCTTTAACTTCCTGAGTGATTAAGATACTAACTGTAATGTTGCAACAATAAATTGATCACAGAGGAGTAGCACTAAAATGAATACAGGTAATACCAAACACTGTAGAACCTGCTTTTCCTTAGCACTGGAGCACTTTCGTTCTTACAACCAAAAGCTTAAATTGGTAAAGTTGCGTTTTGAGCAGTCTGGAGGCCACAGAAGGAAGGCCGCCCTCCACTGGAGGTACTTGGGATCCCGCATGGAAAGCACAAAGCGCTCTCTCTTTTAGACTCCAGTCACAGCGCAAGGTTGTGGAAACACTGATGTGCTCGCCCGGAAACCAGATTAAACACTTCTCAGCCCAAAAATTAGAGAGGAAAAAAGATCCTATGGAGAGGTGGATCTACACACTACACACACATCACCAAATAAAGTGTGCGCGCTCTATCAGGCGGAGTTTGGCTTGACAAAATATGAACCGCATAGATTAAAAACAGCGGTCAATTAAAAAAAAATAATGACTATCCCAAGCTAATAACTGAAGAATACGAGACAAAGAGGCAAAACTAACTGCCAGCCACTGTGGCAGAAAAAAGAAATGGGAGATGATCGGGTCATGCCGAACTCGGCAGCAGTTGGGAATAAGCAGATTAGCATTCAGAGCACATGGGGCTGGGATCAAGCTAAACCCTCGAAGACATTTCTCTTCACGGCACTGGTTTCCAGCCCCTTTGTTTCCCGCAGACACGTCTGGGGCTCTCTCCATCCCTCTGCCCCCCCCCCGGCCACCGTGCCCGTCCGTTTTGTCCCTCCTGCGCTTTGTCAGGCTGTCGGAGGGGTCTGGGGGCCGCAGCCGCGGGGGCGAGGGCAGAGAAGGCGGCTGGTAGGGGAGCCCCGAGTGCGGGAGAGGAATGGGGCGGGGGG
>Ga0065711_1041587_pt1 | contig 16041 bp, 8 predicted proteins | sample Hoacrofraction12_FD_59098 | JGI IMG/M metagenome (GOLD analysis project Ga0065711, IMG submission 59098) | Hoatzin crop microbial communities from Cojedes, Venezuela - Epithelial fraction 12 v2 (version 2) | ecosystem: Host-associated > Birds > Digestive system > Esophagus > Crop | place...
TGTGCCCCTGCGGCAGGCCCCGGGGCGGCGGGTGCCGCCGGCCGCCGGCTGTGCAGCGGGGGGGCGCCCGGCCTGTCCTACCAGGAGCTCAAAGACCTGAAGAAGACCGACGTCCTCCACATAGACGTGCGGGAGAGGTGGGAGGTCGAGAGCTCCGGCAAAATCCCGGCGTCCATCAACATACCCCGTAAGTGACTGACGCTGCTCCGGGGGAGGCCTTGGGTGCTGCCCTCTGCTCGGTGGCCAGGTCTGGGGGCAAGTGGCGGTGACCGGGCGAAGAGGAGCCGTGCTGAGCAGCCGCTAGCATGGTCGGGGGCTAAACCGTTCCCCCGGGGGAAACGGAAGCCTGGCGGTGTTGGCCTGTCTGTGGATGGAGAATAAATGAGGCTTTTTTTGTGTGTATTTCCCAGTGGGTGAGTTGGTGGAAGCTCTGCAGATGGACCCGGCGGAGTTCAAGGAGCGGTACAATCAAAAGATGCCGGCCAAGTCGGACCCTGTGGTTTTCTCCTGTTTGGCGGGAAAAAGAAGTAAACAGGCGCTTGGTTTTGCCACATCCTTGGGTTTCAGCAGGTACGACTTGCGTGCGTAAGGGTGGGATTAATGCAGCCTTCCACCATGAAGCAGAACTCTCACGCGGCTTCTTGTGGGCAAGGGTAAAAATTTAAACGTGGAATACGAACAAAATGACTGGTATTTGAGTTAGATACATCCTGTGTCTCCAGTGAACCTTGAAAAACACCTTTGGGTGTTCCAGTAAAGTGAGGTGTGTCGCCCTGTGAAACAACCCCTCAGCAGCTCTGCGCCTGTGCCGCAGGTGACACCGTCTGCGGCAAGGCCGTGCTGCCACTGAAGGGTCCTGCCGCCTCTTAGGGCTCCCTTGCCGGGACGTTGCTTCCTTGTACAGCTTCGTAAGCGCCAGTCCTGAGGCACAAGGTGATTGGAAAGGTGGGAGAACTGCTCACTGTGGTAGAAGTACAGTCTTAAATTAGATCAAACAGTTTATGAAACCACACCCCTTGTTAAACTGCAGTTATACCTGCACAGTTCTCTGTTGACAAAGTACGCCATGGCTTTCAATAAGGCATTAGATTGTTTGCCAGGAGTAAAGCAGAGAAGGCAATAGCTGAAAAGACAATGAGATCAATAGAGTGAACACAAAAGCAGCATTTGGTTGGCAGACTTGTTAGGCCTGTGCCAGAAGGTGCCTCGCTGGCTTGAAGACTGCAGATAGAATCTAAAAAATTGGTGGTTTGGTGTTGTTTTCGCTGAACTGCTATTCATTATCTAGAATATCCCTGCTAATTCTAGTCAAAACTATGGAACCATGTCCTTGTTTTATAAATATATTGTTTTAATAAGTGCAAAATATCCTCCATTACCTGTTTTTCGTGCTGCCTGATTGAAGGAGTTGGTGGGTTCTTGTTTTCCAGAGTTTAGTTTTGTGCAGGCTTATGTCAGCTCTAGAGAGCATATAGGTTTGCAAGGAAGTAAAGATCAGTGTGCTGCATTTATTTGATGACATCTGAAGTATCAGACATAACAACGTGTGAATCTCCCACTGCAGTGAGTCAGTTCCATCTTTTTAAAAAAAGAAAGTGGCAAACTTTCATTGATCCGGCTGCTACTGCTCCCGTGATGTCTGACCTCCAGCATTGTGTCATTTGGAAGAAGTGAGTTACAGAACACACTGCAAGGAAGCAGGCAGTATTAGAGTACAAGGAACGTCGATCTGGCTCATTGAAGCCAGGTACAAGTGTATTTTATTTCGGAGAATTTCTGTATGGTTTTTTTCTCAGGTTTTTTTTTGCATTGTTTTTTTCCATGCCCTTTTAGATAACTTTTTCAAGGAGAGTCGTTCTTAACATTGTATCTTCTGCATATTTTCAGAGTTCAGCAATATGCTGGTGGCTTTGAGGATTGGGTAAAACATGAACCTCCAGAGAAAAAAGGAAGATGACTACGCCAGCCCTTGCCCCACCAAGGCTTCAGGATGATTTGTAGGTTTTAGCATTCAAACTATGTGCATTCCACTTCCAGAATACAGTCCAGTCCTGTTTTCTCATGTAAACAGGCATTCACCTTTAAATAGCCATACATGTCAACAGCTTGGTTTAAATTGTATCTGAAGAGTATGACATGAACAGAGGATGTTAAAGTTGTTCAGCCTTTACTTTGGGCTGTTTTTTTGTGAAAGTATGTGAAGAGAAACTAAGTGCTTATTATGTTTACTAAGATTTTTGTATGGCGTAGTTTGTGACTGTTTCAGCTAATGATTATGGGAGAAATAAAATTATCCTTTCCCAAATAACTGTGTTGGGTAGTTTGTTTAGAATAGTTAAACTGCAGATATTCTAGTGGAATTGGGGTAACTGCCCTAGGCACAGATTTATTATACTTCATGTGTAGCTGGAGTTTTAAAATAGTTGCTGTGTTATGAAAGAGTCCAAGTAGAGTACAAATTTTTAGGTTTGTACTCTGTGATTCTAAGGCCACAACTTCACTACTGGTCAGAAAATGCAAAGGGAATCTGACCTGATGCTAGAATACTCGCTGTTCAAATTGCTGTGCGAGTCCTTATTTTAAAAGTACATCCTTTTTTATACACAGATCTCCTGCTGAGCACAAAATGCGATAGCATTCAGTCAGCAGCTTCTGTTCGCTGAGCAGCTTAGTATCAAGTAAGAACTTGCCTGTATTTGAAGTCATTATTACAGAGATGTTATTTTTAGGCTGGAAAATTTGAGGTGTCCAAATAAACTCCCTTCTTTTATGTACGTTAATTTGCGTGTCTTAAACTTTAAAAAAACAAACCAACCCATCCCATCCCCACCTATACGTTTGCATAGTCATCATTTTAAGGGTTGGTTTGTTTGTTTTTTAATGCTGTTAGCAGTTCAGGGGAGCTAGGAAAGGTGAACTGCTTTGACCTCTAGAAAATTTAAGTCCTAGCACAGAAGTTCAGGACCCTGCAGAATGTCTGGAAAAAGGAATTAAAATCTCTGGTTCTGCTCTAATCGGTATTGCAGGCAACATGCACTTACCCGACAGCTCTTCCATTCTGACAGTGCAGTCTGCATGGTGAGAAGAGGACCTAAAAAAATAGGCCCTCTCAAATTTAGAGAACAGAGAAGAGTAACTAATCTTACTAGAATTTTATTTCTGGCAAGTCCCAGAGTCTCTCCGCAGCGGTTTGTTTCTAGAGAACGCCGGTAGCTGGCACAGCCAGCTGTGTTAGCAGTGCTGCCCTGACCGTGTATCTTGCAGGCGCTTCTGTCCTCTCGTCTTTGCTAATAATGACAGACCCTGCAGTGTAGCTGTCATAATAGTGAGTAATGAGTGCACTTTCCCTCAAAGTATCATTGACTTTTTAGCGGTCTTATTGCTATGCTTCATTTCCAATCCATAAAAAAAAACCCCAACCAACTTAAGAACCAGAATTTAGACTATTTTCCAAAATACTAGTTTAGTTTAACTGATGAATTAATAGGAGTAACATGAAATTAAAATGCCAAGATGAGTATGGGTGTTATCTTGTTGTGGTCAATTACTCTGCAATTCTCACCATCTTGCTCTTGAAAGGTCTTTTTCAGACTGGATGAAGAGGCGTAACAGATGCCAACAGTTCTGCTGGATTTAGCCAAATCCTACGACCTGTTAATTCTGCCTGTTTAACATGCCCTAGACCGTCAGCTTCACAGTGCTGTGGGCTCATAGTCAGAGGGGGAACTGAAGCCCGCTGTTGGCTGCATTGTGCGAGGCCTCACCAGGGCTAACGATGCCTTTTGACCTAGATTATGAAGGTCAGATTGTATAGAAAATGTGAGACACACTGAAAATATTTAGCTAAACACGTAATTAATCACGCCTAGCTGTACCGACCATGCCACCGAACTTCAGTATATAGATGAACAAAGCAAGGAGATCTAATCAACTGAACTTTGTCACAATTTAGTCACACATGGCCAATGCTTCCTTTTGTAGCTACATTAAAGTTTGCTGGGAACACCTAATGCTACATAGCCACAAAAAATGAACAACAGGTATGTTGGGTCACAACAAAATCTGTCTAGCCCATTATTTTCTGTTTGGCAGCAACTGGTAATAAACATCGGAGGAAGAGCATAAAACAGGGTAAGTATGTAGCGATAGCTAAGTATGTACTGATACAACCCCCAGATGATTCTCATTTACAACTCAGTGTGCTTTGATACTTCCTTCAGGCTTTGCATGCCTTGGTGTATTTGCAGAGCTCCAACACAAACTCCCAACAGTCCCAGCAGGCTGCGCTGGGTTTAACAATGCACCGCAAGAAGTCTTGCCCTTTGCTGCTTCGCAACTTGCCATGTACTGTTTTCATTGGATGCTCCTGCTCTTCTGTCAGAAATTATGAACAGTTGTCACCTATCAGTCTTCACACCACTCAGGATTTTTCTCGACCTTTGCTGTCTTTTTTGAGTTGAAGAGTTTTTGGTTTTGTTTTTTTTTTAAATAGGAAAGCCACTGTATACCTCACTTTTATTTTTCAGTAGTTTTTATTAGTCTTAGTAGTTTTTTGCAAGGTGTTTCTCGAACTATTTGTAGCCTGTCAAAGTTGATGATCCTTTCTGTGTCTTCCTCTGTGTCTTCCTTATGTGGACATAATTTGCTTTTCGAGTTAAGTAACTCGTCTGATCCAGTTCAGTTTGCTTCGTTGTAGATTTTTCCTTCAGTCTTTTGGCACAGATGGCCCGTGTTTGCTTTGACACTCTGCTGTCACCTGTAACCACATCTGAGAAGACTTTCCGCTACCTCTCTTTTAATGAGATACCTCATTTTTACACATTTCTCTCCTTTGAAATGAAGCACAGTAAAGGTAATTTTTTTTTTCTATCTGGTTGGTATCAAAACTGTGGAATTCACTTTATGTTCCATTTCCTGTTGTTCCAATTTACATCTTCCTTTTTATAACTGTCGTCAGTGAATCCAATTCCTTTGACTGCACTTTATTGCCTTTCACTAATTTACAATGGAATTGGAGCTGGTAAAGCCATCCTCACCTCCCCAGCAGGGAGATGAGTTAAGATACTTCTATTTACCATCAAGAAGTGCCTGATATTTTAGCTCTGAGGTTTAGATCAGATAGCTAATTTAGGTGTGAAATAAAGTCTGCAAAGGCTCCCGAGCAGCAGGAAAACTTTCATTCACTCCAGCCAGAATTCTTCATTAACAGGGTGAAATTCCTGATTTCAAAACATTAGCTTTCTTAGCAGATAATGTGGTCTATGTGAGAAGACTGATGTTTACCTAAAGAGCAGTTGCTGCTTAAGAACTACACACAGTGGTCAAGTTGCATTGATTTATTTCTACTCCCCAAGTCCACGTTACAAATAGCACATTTCAGACTTCAAGAAACAAAGGCAAATAGCCAAATTCCACTTCTTCAATCAAGTGTCTATAAAAGGTATGGATCAAATGGCAACAAAAGTTGCAAAGACCAAAATGTATACATTGTCTATCTCACCAAAGTGGTTTGGGCTTGTTTACCTAAGGTTTTACGAAAATAACCTGAACAGAAATAAATGCCAGCAGCCTAATGGGCAACATACAAACGCGCTGCAGTTACATTTGACTGAATGACCAGCCAACTACAAAGACAGGCATTTGCAAAAACAGGGGCTTTTTTAAGGGGCCAGGTTTTTTGAACCAAGACACATCAGAGAGCAAGAGTCTTCAAGAATTTCCCTCCAATATTTCAGACAGTGAAATGTGTTGCTTCAGGGAAAAAAAAAAAAGAAGAGAACAATGTTACTGCACTTTATTTTATCATTCAATTTTTATACTTGGGCAAGTCAGTATTATCAATACAAAATTATGTTGTACAGAATTTAATTAGAAACAAAGATATCTAAAAATCAAGAAATTCTATTTAGGCCAATTCCTGACTTCAGTGGGATATCTGCCTGAGTAAGGAACACAGGATATGGCCTGCTGTTTAAAGGAATCTCATTTTCTCCAGCACACAGTTCACCAAGGAATCCCATTTCATTTATTCTAAACAGTTGCTCCTAACATCACAATTTAAATTAGCCAGTATGGAGCTCACTGAAAGCTTGAGCCTCTTAAATAAACTCTCTAATGAACCACACAAATTCACACTAACAGTGGAGGCAGACTAACAGTGTATATCTTTTGTACAAAAAAATCCACCTTAAAAAATAGCAATCATATCCAGATTTGTACTTGATGTGAACTATTGTACTATACAGTACATTTACTTGCAAAACAAAAAATCATAGTATGTTGGGTTTTTTTAATTCCTAACACTTGAAATGTTTAAGAAAACTGCAGAATCACTATACATATTGCACTTCTCTGGTAAGCTGGGCTACTACGCTTCATGGCAAAAACACCCAAGTACACCTACTGAGTAAAACAGCATTTTTCTAATCCAAAAAAGGAACCGAATTTCGTTCCTGCAGCTTTCATTAAAACTGTAACAATGTTCTTTTCAGGCTCTTCTGGGCTTTGTTTCTGAAGGATTGCTCTGTTCCTTGTTACAGAATCCATATTTATTAAAAAAAAAAAATCAACAAAACTCAATGTAATGAATAGATTTAACACACAGTGCACTATCTTCCTTCAGTCACAAACAAAATGAAGACAACACAAGTCATTAATACAGTTACACTTAGGCTTCAGGTTACTGTTGCTTTAAAAATAGTTCATGTCAATGGCAAGTTACAATTTTCTCAAAGCAAACAAAACCAGTAATGAACTATTTATTTCGAGTGGATAGTGTTAATCTTTCGCAGCTTGTTTTAACATTTGATTCCTTACACTGAAAAAAATCTTAGTACATTTGCTCCAGCGTCAGAGAAAATGATGCAGTTTTAGAGAAAAAAAAGCTTTCCAAATGCTTGACACAAGCAAGCTACTTGTTCTTCAAGTTCTTTGTCAGATGTTACTAAAACCTTCTGTCCATTTCATGAACACAGGAAAGATCCCAGGATGTCTTGAGTCAAAGTGGTCCATAAAGAAATTCTTTGGAATGTCTTAAGATTGGCTATAACTAGAGTTCTGGCTACCATTTGGACCCTGTTCTCCTTCACTGTTTGGAAGAAAAAAAAAACAACACGTGTCTTCAAAAAGAAGCATCATATTGCATTTTTCTCTTTTTTTTTTCATTAAAAAAGACTATTCTGAAAGTAGTAAAAACCTTTTGAAGGAAAATACTTCAACATATACACAAATAGGTGAAGATACTCTGCTCGGTTCCATAAAAAATGCAAAGACTATTCTCAGCATGCATAAATAACTTCACTGTATTTATTTGAATAATAATTTCAACATAGCCCCATGCAGCTGCCTGCTGAACCTATTTCTGAAGTCAACATTTCAAAGTTCACATTACATGAGCATGTGCACAGGAATTTGCATGTGCAGATTCCCAACAGTGATATTTAATCACTGTAATTAAATACGACATCAAGCAGGCCCAGTTCCAATGAATCTGGCCCAGCCACGGAGCCTCACACCGCGGTTTTTTATGTTTGCTGAGCTGTACTGATCATATTCTGACTACATTAATGCTCTCCATAAAACAACGAGCTCCTGAGCAGACTGGCTGTTTATACTGGAAAGGTCTGCACTGTAAAAACATAAGCTATACCTTAAATGAAACATTTACTTATTCTTAAAATAGTAGTCCTGTTTTTCCATATGAAAGGTATATTAAGGAAGTACAGTACCTGTTTGGAGGTGGTTTTGGTTTAGGCATTTTACTAAGAATAGTAGCCATCTCTTTCCTCTCATCAAAGTTCTTCCACTGCTCATACAGCTTCAGAATAACCCTGATTATTTCTAAAATCTGATTAGAAAGAAAAGAGATCCTAAGGTCAGACCCAATACTGATTTTATCTTTGTCATAGTTAGTTTAAGCATGTAACTAATTAAACATGCACCAAACAGAAATTACGCAGCATGATTTTCATGTTATAAACAGAGCTGTCTCACATTTAATCTGGTCTGGCAATCAACCATTTCTACAATTAGTTTTTTTATTTAATTGTGAATGGACACCTGAACAGAATACTTTCCCTCCCATTCAACTGCATATACCACTTCTCCTCCCCTGCAAGCCAAACAGCTTTTTATTTATTTATAACTACTGCCACAGCTTAAAACTACGCTACTGGGACAGTACGGACACCTGGCAGCCTGACTGCAGCCAGATGACCATGGATAACTGACACAGTAGCTGATGATTATCAACGCTCTATACACATCAGAGGCACAGTGTAGGAAAAAAAAAAAGCCCAAAACCACACAACATTGGTCTGAATTCCTTCCTTCCAAGAAATAAAGAGCCAAGGAGTTTCTAAATACTTCTTATTCTTATTATATTCTTCTCATTTTTTTATTTTGTTCTTATGTATTCTTATATACATAGAGTAAGAACTGTTGAACGTTCATATTCCACTTCTGGAAGTGTAAGCATTCTCTACCAGTCTGGACACTTTCTATCTACTGCACCTCAACTACCTTCATTTCCTATTAAATTTCTAGTACAATATTCTATATAAAAGGTGGATGATGTTTGGTTCATAATTTGTTTCATCATTCTCTAAATTAATAGAGTAGACTTCTTTCTTCTTTTTAATGCATGGACTTTGATTAAGTACAAGCACAACATCCATCCTTGAAACAAAAGTCATAGTTGGCTAAGAGGTCCATGGTGTTAATGTAAAAAAAAAAAAAAAATTAAAAAAAATCAAGCTTAGATTGTATCACCGGCATGAGAACCAAGACACGTAAACCCTCAGACATGTTCAGTACCAAGCTTATGGTCAAGCTTATCTGTCAAATATGGGTTGGTTCTCCTCCGCTGCCAATTTATTATCACTCTGCTTTTACATGCATGACAGCATAATTCACAGAGCTCTTGCTGCGCAGAGCACAGCATTCACACTGTGCTTGAATGTGAAGACAAATCCTGGAATACAAATACAATGCCAGGATATCATCAGTGGGATAAAGGGTAATACTGAGGGCACAGAGGGCAATGGTACGTCTCATCCATAATATGCTATTTAATTCCAGACATTCAGTCTCAAAAAAGATGGACTAAAAAAATACATGCAGAGTCAAACAGTGTGGTAAGGAGTATAAGTACTAGTTTGACCTGCTTGCTGGAGCTTAACAAAGGTTAAAGAAGTCAACCTAAAAAGTAAAAAGAACTAGTGAAGATGAAGAACGTTATTGGTATGAGAAGAAATGCACCTTGGAACTTGATAAATATATAAAGGGGGTTATTTGACACGGAATTTGCAATAGCAGGGAACTCAACTGACTGATCTTGGTGTGCCCCTGTTTAACACTGACTGAAGTCACAGTCCTGGTCATCTGAAAGTGTCAAAAATGTTTTACACTCTGCTATACTACATGTATTTATAGAGAGAAAATGAGAACAGTATGTAGGCACGATGCTGAAAGGTGAATCAGAAAATCACATGCACTAGAATTTAAAAGTCAAACTCGTGCTGGTGATCTTGAATGATGAAAAAACACTGGGAATTCTTTTTCTGGCAAAAAATGCAAAGAATATTGGGTTTACATCTCTACCTGAAAAATGGCAATGCCAGCAACACTCTGCTGCTATGCAATGGTTCTGTCTTGACTTTCAGAGCAGGGTGATAACCGAACGACCTGACACTGTCTCCCTCTCCGAGAGCTCTACCCAATTTCAACAGCGCCTAACATATGATCACTGAATGAAGGTCAAATCCGTAATGCAGACATGCAAGACAGCAGTTTTATAACCACAACTGCCGTTTCTGGTCAGCCCGTAACAGGTGGCAGGAATTAAAACCAGCGTACCTTTTCCATATCGACTGATAGCTCAGCAAACCACTGCCTTGCATCCTTCTGCTGGACAACACAGGCCACGTGTAGGCAAGCTGCAAAGATCAGGTGATACTGAACAAAGATCCCCTCGTGATACAGTTAGAAATATTCTGATTTTTATAAACACTATACAGTTCAACAGAGAAAATTCGGAATTAATCATCTGATTTTTCTTCCAGGCTTTTTAAGCTGCAAGGTTACACTGCCAGTACTGTGTGAAACGCAAACCGAAGCACCTTGTGAGGGCACTCTAAGCAATGGCCGTTGATGGACAGCGCACAGAATACATCTGTTTAAACATGACAAGAGGCATTACTTGTGTTACTTACCTAGAGCTATCATGAAAGGAGGGTACAGCAGACAAAGATCAGTTCTATATGTGTCATTCACTATCCTCCTGTGCAAAAAAGAACTTGTAAGTATTATCCTATTCACCTTTAGACTGTATGACTTCAAAACCTGCTGTTGGCTTATAAGTATTTTGTCAGTTTTCCAGACAGGAGAAGCAGTGAGGCTGCAGGGCAAAACAGCAAGGGAAGAAATCTCTTCCCTAGTAAAAATCTCTTAAAAGCCTTTCATGTTTTTCCTTGTAGTCACAGCAGAAGTTTATTTGGAAGAGCTATTATAGTACCATAAACGTCCTTCTGCAGAGGGTGTTGACGCATACCACAAAATAATTATCCCTGTTTCAAAAATAAGTAAGGGCAAGCATAAAAGTAGTATTTTACTGTCTTTCTGTATTTGAGAAACAGTTCATGAATAAGGGTTCTGCTAACACAGCTAAAAAACCCTATATCCTGCTTCTGCCTCTACGACGAGATACAGCAGAAAGCCGAAGCTGATAGAAGATTACCTCTACTCATAGTCACCACTCAGTAGTACAAAAACTGTGCTATTAGAGCTGGTCTAAAAATAAAAATTTGACCACTGCAAAGTAAAATCATTACAGGGTTAAAGACAGAATAAGCTAAGTCAGGGATGTATACCTGCACAGGTTAACTAGGGCACCCTTTGTATTCAAATATGGCTAAGCCCACTTTTGCTTAACCACTTTGGAAGCATAACTGTTCAATACACACTTTCGTGCTGAAAGGAGGCACTCTTGTTAACCACAGCCGTCATTACCATGCAAGAGGTAGCAGCATATCTTCTTGACCCATATCTTGCACATATTGGAGCAAAGGTCTATAAGGATGATATACTATCAAACAGCAGTCCTAGGAAAAATGTCAACAGGATAAAAGTTAGATTACAATACAGAATATGTTGTCAGTTCGTATTAAAAACATTTGGTTTACAAGTCAATTACTGATTTATTTTTTTTTAAGTAGCATTCTGACACCTAACTCTGCTTTAATGAGGGCAGTGCTCTCTCTAGAATACCATTACATAGCATGGTTGCCAGTCTGTCAATGTCCTTCCCCCAAGAGACAGAGAAAGCCACATCTGCAGCACACTGAAACCTCATTTGCTTACAAACCCGTAATTCCCACTTGGAAATACAAAACACTGCCAGAAAACAGTCTGTCACTAAATACCATACATGGAAAGCATGCCAAAATAATTCACACTGGTTTGGAAGGAAAGGAACAAAAAAAATCCATCGCTCTCAAATCCCCTCTTTTCAGGCCCAGGTTGGTGTAAACAAGAAGGAATAAATAACCCTGTCACTGAAAGCAGCCAGCTGTATGGATACTGTATGGAAAAGCTGCATTAAGTTTCATGTGCTGAATGCTGAAGTGACACACAGTTACTGTACATGCTATATTTTTCCAGCACGCTCTGCAATGTAAGTTAATCCCCAAAATGTAACTTCTTGTAAATGCAGTGACTTGTGATAAAACTCCCGTATAGAAAACTCAGGACTTACTGTGGTGTATAGCAGAGGTATCAAGAACTAAATCTAAACAGGGTATCTAAAAAGGGGTTATGGCAACTGTAGGCACAAACAAAAACTTTGACCCGACCTCCTCTGTGTCCTGTTCTCAAAAGATATCCTCTCAGCTGCTCCCTAACTCACCAGACTCCTCCCTGGCTTCTCTCTCCTTTTCTCTGCACTTGAACAGAACTACTCCAGTACAGCAGGCTCGGTGCCTAGCCCACCCAAGCCCAACCAACGTGCAGAAATTAGGCTCCACTTCACCTAAGCCCCCTAAGAAGCCTGGGCTGCATCCTTTCAGCTGCCCTAGAAAACGCAGCAACGGGATAGCAACCCCCACAAAAAGCAGGTACAGCTCCTTCCTTTGAAAGTGCCTGAAAGAAAATGTGATGTTGCGCTCCTTTCATCCAACAGCCTAAGACTTCCAGCACCGTCTCACAAAACGGGAGGCCCTGAATTCAGTTTCTTCCCCACAGGATTCAAACCAGCGTCTCACTTTTTAGATTACTCTAATTATCAGGTTACAGACTAGCCTGAGTGGGATACTACCCACACCTTCTGCTGAAGCTGGAACGTAACATGTATAGGTCCAGATTCTTCCAGGCAAGAAGAAGAGGGCACAGAAAGAATAACAACTCTTTATGCTCTTGCCTGGCCGTTCATCTGGGGAAATAACAACAGAGATCCTAGTCTCTGCAGTTACCTTGCTTTTTAAAACAGAAGCAGTTCTGGAAACAGAACTTCAGCTTCACCCCTCCCAACAGTGCTCTGACCACCAGGATGCAGAGCCGTACACCTCCTGTCCCCACCGCTCCCGCACTCTGCCCTCTTTCTGTCCAGCTTCAACACAAGGAGGTGAGAATGCCCCTACTCTGCCTAGATGACAGCACAGTAGTTACAGCATTCTGCTGAAAATGTGTTAGACCTGCATGGACATCATTCTAAAATCAGAGCGGTGAAAAAAAAAAAAAGACAGCATAATGCATACTTCATAGTACAAATTTCAAAATACTCTTCATGAGTAAAAAGTAAACTGGGGCAATAGTAAAAAAAGAGAAAAACGCAGACGATCAAAAAAACCCACCTACCATTAATTCTAAGAGATAGAATTCACATTCTAGTATCTGCAAAGAAGTAAAATCACAGTTAAACAGCAGCATGTTTCAGACAGCAGAAAGAATCAACTGGCATCCAGTTTCACACCATGAATGTGCAGGAATTCTCAACACATATTTCCAAGAGTCCTAAATGCATTTCATCTGAAACTACAAAACCAAACAAAAATCAAACTATTATTAGCCATTGCCTTACCACCATTATAACTTAACTCCAGTCATAGTAACAATGCATTTAAACTTTCTGGATCAAGTTTACTATGCAAGACTACTTCACTGGCAGTACTTGTCTGATTTATTTCAACATCTGGCAGCAGCAAATTGTTCCCAGTGTATAAACTTAACAGCAATAGAGAAGTCCTTTTGTAGAATTAGAGCCTCTTCATCAGGCCACTAACGTGCCAAAGAGCCTTTCCAAGTCTTTTCAGATTTCATTTCACGTGAAATATTCTGTCCAATTGTAGCAATTAAATCAGCTCTCATTTTCCATAGAGATGGTGATGTATTAGCGATATCAAGGAAAAGACTGGACTGCTTTGGCTATAGGAAAGCAGTACTCCAAAATAGATTTCCATTTGCCTTTATCTGTAAAATAGCAGTGCAGTTTTATTGCAAGGTCTTCGATATTTTATATTCTGGTATATCATTTGGCTTTCTAGATTAGGTGAAAAGCAAACCAACAAAAATGCAGTATTTGTCACAGTCAATCTAAAAATAATTAGATCTAACTTTCAAAATACTACAGCACAGGTCAAAACTGGTTTCAAGAAACACCACAAAATGTCTCAGCATTGTGCCTGGGAACACCTTGAAAACCAGTGGTAAATCTAAATTTTAAATAATAAATAAAAATTGTTTTTCAAAAGCCATTACATTTTACAGGCAAAAACTGCTGTCTCTAAGCCAACTGATCCTGTGTGCAAGCTTGGAAGCACCCCAGGTGCAAGGGCTATTCACCTTCCCTGGAGCAATCTATCTGTAAACAAAAGCATTCAAAAAAAGCTAAATCTCTTTTATCATCACAATGTATAAAAACTACTATTTCAGTCACCCAGTCACGTCACTTCTCTTTACAGCATTCTAGCCAACAATTTCAGGAAAGCAGGTTATATAAGATTTATTACTTTAAAAAAAAATAACTTTCCCAATAATCTATTCAAAACTAATTATGAGCAGCCTGACATATGAGTATGAAAATATTTATTTCTTAGAATTTAAGAGACAGGATTGCCTGCTAACAATTATTTGTCTTTTAGTTTATTTGATCAAGTTGCATTTTGAAGAGCATACTTACATGGTTCATCCTATAAGGAAACTCCTTCGGAAAGGCATACGAAAACCTAGTTTTCACTACAGTAAAGAGAAATCAGTGTGTTAAAAATTATGTAATTGACACTTGTAGTTTTTTCCCTTTCTATCAATTCATCTGTACATAGCCCTTGAAATCCATTTGGCAGCACAGCTGCTTGCAGCACAACAGGCTTGTATATGAAAGAGAAAAGTCAAGTTACAAGATTTAAGATCCTGAAAGGGAAAGAGAAATAGACCTGAAATGCGGATTTGCACAGGTACTCAGCCAGACACTTGTCTGCTGCTTCGGGCACTGTTAAATCTTCTGGTTAACCACCAACTAGCTTATGGGCACCTCACTTCACACAGGTTACCATTCACAGAGCTGTCTACCTACCAATGTCACTCCAAATCTGGTGACCTCTTCAGAATCTCAATTCCAACACTAAATCCAAATGGAATTTTCGCATGGCATTTTTCACATAGACTTGATCCTTCAACATGCAAGATGTGAAATCACGTAATGAAGTCTTAGAAAAGCAACACCGAGGGCAAGGTAAGGGAGCTCAGCCAAGAGATCTTGTACGTCCATGATGAATTTGAGCCTGGTTTTTGCGTATCCAAAATCCAAACACGAAGTCAATTCGCCACACTGCAGATCAATGTCCTAGGCACTGGTGTGAACACTTCAAGGGTGTTTCTCTTCTTGAGAGAGACACCTAAGCATCTGCTTAGGCGTATGATATGATTCAAGACACTTGCCTCCAATAGAATATTCAAATATATCCTCAGTTTCTAGCTTATGATGATCCCTGATTTAGATACCTAACTATCCTCAACATTTTACAAGGACAACAGGTACAAATAGTGCACTGTTAAGAACTATGTGAAGTTGCAAGAACAGTCATCTCATATGAGAACATTAAGCAAAGAAAAACTTAAGGACACTTGAGGATGTGGATTTGAGATTTCTACAAGTGAAACATTTAAAAATCTATTTTAAGTCTCTGTCCTCCAAGGGAAAACAGGCAACTTTTAGCATCCTGGAAGTGGACAATATTCCTTATATTAACGACAGACAGCATATTACAAATTGATACTACTTCCACAACATCAGTACACCATTCACTTTGATGAAAAGGTAGCATCAGTCCTCTGGACTAAAGACTTCAACATTTAGACCTATGGTGGACTTTGCCAGAAAATTTGCTGCAGGACAATAAGACTAGTCTACTGGTTGGAAATTTTAATTATTTGAACAAAAAGAAGAACTAATAAAAAGGTAAGCATGCAAACTGAAGAGATACATAGAAAAAAACCAAACCACTCTAAGGGGGAAACAGGGGAACAAAACATTTTTCCCACAAAGCAAGCTACAGACAAAACCATGTGGAGCTGTCCTTTTAGTGAGCTGTGGAAACAGAGTGAAAAGCTATGGAAGAGGTTGCCAGAAATCAGTCTGAGATTATCTTCCTTACAAAGGAAGCATGTGTTACTATCTTCTTGCTTCTACCTAACTAAAAGCAAACGCAGCTTTTCCACCGACCACTATCATGTTAGTCAGCCCTGTTAGCTTTCTTCTACTTGTCTCGCCTCATCTTTTTTTGCCTTTTGTATGAAGGCCTCCAAAAAAACTGCTGTGTGCTACCCAAGCAACTCTGGCAAAGGAAGACCAGGCAGAATAAAAGACATAAGCCTGAGGAGAAAGCCTGTTGCTTTTTGTCCCCACTTCCATGAAATGCAGAGTACTTATCACAGAATGGTAGGGGTTGAAAGGGACCTCTGTGGGTCATCTAGTCCAACCCCCCTGCTGAAGCAGGGTCACCTACAGCAGGCTGCACAGGACCTTGTCCAGGCGGGTCTTGAATATCTCCA
>Ga0065711_1012992_pt1 | contig 16040 bp, 19 predicted proteins | sample Hoacrofraction12_FD_59098 | JGI IMG/M metagenome (GOLD analysis project Ga0065711, IMG submission 59098) | Hoatzin crop microbial communities from Cojedes, Venezuela - Epithelial fraction 12 v2 (version 2) | ecosystem: Host-associated > Birds > Digestive system > Esophagus > Crop | place...
AGATGATCTATAAAGTCCCTTCCAACCCAAACCATTCTGTGATTCTGTGGTTCCACGATCACACACATTCCAGCATAGCGTGTGGGTTAGATGAGTAGGATTTCTAATCTTCACCCTTAATAATGCACTTCCATTGGTAGGCACCCACACTTCTGTTCTCAGCAGACTCACAAGCTCCCGCATGCCCACACAGCAGGCAGCATGCTTGCCCCTCCAGCCAGACCTCCTCAACAAGCATGGGCACTAGCTGAGCCCCATGTCAACAGGCATGGGCAGTAGCTGAGCCCAATGGAGGTGTTTCCCCTGCTCTTCCACCTTAGCCCACAGCCCGTCTTTCCTCTACAGCAGTACGGGATGCTGTCATCCCAGCCGCCAGCTGGGCAAAGACCATCTCTGTGCCCACCCTGCACCCTCTTCCTTCATGCTCCAACCAGGAGGGCTGTCACACAAAGTACAAGACCTTTCCAGCTGCTCTGCAGAGCAGGGCCTGAAGGAAATGGTTCTCAACAGAATGCAAGGATCTCAACAGCCTGCGGGGCTGCTGCTTTGAGCAGTGCCCCTGAACCGAATGTGCTCGTCCCAGCACCCGCCTGGGCACTGAAAGTCACCCGGGGAAAACATTTGGGCTTTGGCAGGAAGGGAGGCTTCACCTCTGCAGAAACCGGTAATTGGGTAAACAATAATAAATCAATAAGAAATAACAATAATAAATCAACAAAGCACTTTGGACCTGTAGAGAGATAATTTTCATTACACTTTAACCCACCAATACTTGTTCATGCTGACAGGGAAAACGTCTACATGCGCTTGGAGAAGAACTCTACGTGGATTACCATTGGCAGTGCTGTAGATCCCCCAAGCAGCACCTGTGCGGAGAACGGTTTCAGGGAAGCGCCCTATCCTGATTTCTACGCACACACTTGACAGCCGTGTTGGACGATGTGGAGACGGGAGGCCAGTGAAGTGAGTCTGAAACTCGTGGAAATGAAATGCTTTGTTCGCAAGAAGTTGTTACAGGCACTGGAAAGCGGCCTGGCTGAGAGGAAACAGGTCGGCCTCTCTTCCTCGCACATCTCTTCCTCATCCATTCAGCAGTTCTCACACCCCACGACGACCCAGCTGTAAGCACCGATTTAGCTAGCACCCAAGACCACCACAAACAGGACATGCAGAGGAGGAAGGCAGGTGAGGCAGACGTCTCCGTAGGCCACCAGCCTGAAGCTAGTGATGACCCCAGCAAGCTCAAATCTTTCTGGCACGTCCATCAGGAAAATCCTCTCCTCCTAACAATTCTGAGCCTGGGAGACTGGGGCAGACGTAGTGGCAGCGTAGGAGTTGCCCTGGCCATAGAAAGCTCTCTAGAGACCTGTAAAAGGAGGCATTAAACACCAACCCCAAGAAGTGCTAGGAAGAGGAGTACAAAATTGTGGGACTGCCTCCGAGAAGATCACTGTGAGTCTGGCCTGTGCCATGCACCGTACGTGGCGCAAAACAGCCAGGCATGGAGGAAGGACTCGGTCAAAACGCTCCTCCGCAGAAGCTGAGCAGCACTGGCAGACAGCAGGGCTACCCACAGCAAGGGTCACGGGGATGGGGGCTGCGGGCTGCACGGTGGGCAGCGCTACCGTCTGAGCCGAGGTCCAAAGAGAGAAGGTGCAGGCAGCAAGCCTACAGGAGATTCTACACAATGATGGCAGATGTTCTTCAAGCCTGTGCTTTATTTCAGAAAAAAAAAAAAAAAAGAGAAAAAGCTACCATCCTGCTAACAACAAGAAATCTGGACAGTATTTCTGTTCTAGGGGTTTTGCCCAACGTATGTCTCAAACTGTGAGGCAGAGCTGAGAAGTGAGCCCCTGTCCCCAGGAATGAGGGAACTTTACAGGGAAGGCGGTAAGGTCATGAACGCTGGCAGCAGAGAGAGTTCATGTAGCAGTGCAAACTCCCATGAACTCCACTATCCCCACGTGGATAGAGGTCCCTAGAACTACATGAACTTCCATGAACTGTCCTGGCAACATCTGAGCTCTGGCAGGAGTTTAGGCCGGCAGATCAGCAACTAGCTGAAACTTGTTGGCAATTCAGTTTTTCCACCAAAGCGTCAAGTCTGGGTCTGTAAGAAATGAAGTGAGATTTGAAAAGAACAACTATCAAATTATTGCATTGATGCAAGAGAGCAAAGGTGACTTAAGAACTCTTAGGGAATCTACAGAAACTTTTGCAAAGGAGCAAGACCTTCCCTGGCACCTCCAAGCGAAGGGGAAACTCACACTGACACACTGCTGCACGGCAAACCCAGCACCCTCCAACCAGGCACCCGGTTCCCCCAGGTCCCTCGCTAATTCCCACCAAGTCCCACATCCCCTGTCCTCGCAACACCTCCTGCTCAGCTGGAGGGTCACAGCTCAGGGGACACAGAGGGATATGGCCAGACTGAGCCAGCTCAGCACAGGCAATGCCACGGCCCTGAGGGGCCTTTCTCCCTGCCATCGCCATCGCCACTGCTGTTGGGATGTCACAGCTACCAGCCCCTGGAGTAATCTTGGCCAGGAAGCCTCCAGCCTGTTTTGAAGGGCTCACAACGCGTCAGCCATGCTCTGCAGTCTCCTAGAGCACCTCTGGCCCTTCCAATGGAGCAGTTCCTCGGATCAGAGTCAGACATCAACAAAACAGGAACTTGTGCGTGCCAGCTTTCCGTAGGATGTTGGGTGGGCTGCTTTGGCCATTGCAAGTGCAAGGACTATTTGCCAGGTTGCAGTAACCCATACCCAGCCTCTCATGAGTTCAGCTCTGGCTCAGCTTGGGAAGCCGTTCCCTAGAGACCCTCCCAGCTTCTTGGTTTCTCTCTTCTCTACCCGCCTCTCTCATCCTCTCTTCTAAGAGACCTTGAAGAGGTCAGAGTCCCAAGGTCTAGCCCCCTTTTCTTATGTCTTTATCTGATCTCTCCCAGCAAGTCCTGTCTTGTCTATTGGGATGTCTGCAGACATTTCTGCCCTTGCTAGATGGATATTTTATACTTTCTTCTCCTGCGAGCCCAGACACCACTAGGGAGAGAGACTGAGGCAATAGCTGTGCGCGGAGCAGAACATGTCGGTACTCTCTTTGGCACATCCCATGCAGCATGAACTCCACTGATCATGTCAGGAAGACTTCTGGAACAAGCAAGGATGATCCCACTGAGAGCTTGTACGATGACTACTGAAGAACAGAAAATCCAAATGGCCCTGAAATACTTGGAAGATGCTCTCGTGACAGTGAATTTCTGGAAGCGCCTCAGTAGCAGAGTGTGCCCTCACTGTGATGTCTTTAAAAATGGACTTTTGGGGAAACAAAACAGGTTTTATGAGCACATTATGAATTTCTTAACCTTTTGTTGGCTTCTGCAGTAGCTTGAGATAAGGTGTGTCTTCCACGACCAATTAACACTGAGCAAGTCCTAGTTTCATAACAGAGGGCAGTCCAACAAATGATTGACTGGTAACATTGACCAACTCAGCCACGTGATTCAAAACCTCCTGTTGAGCTAACAGCATAGCTGCTACACGTCACAGCTAACACAGCCCTTCAGTATATAAACTCGGGCTCCGGCAGCCAGAGTCACTCCGTCCTGAGCCGCAGAAGCCAATGGAGCTCCTGGGAGCAGCCACTGTTGTCCTCCTGGTTTGCATCGCTTGCCTGCTCTCCTTTGCGGCATGGAAAGGGCGGTCTGGAAAGGGGAAGATGCCTCCAGGACCAGCTCCCCTTCCCATCCTAGGTAACGTGCTGCAGGTGAAACCAAAGGACTTGGCCAAAACCCTCCAGAAGGTAAGACCATTCTCTTCTTCTCTCTTACTTTCTTCTCTGGGAGAGAAATGTGTGGGATGAGAGCCTGGGGACAACCTGTGGCCGTAGCTTGAGGAGGGGCAATCCCAGAGGAGCAGAAAAGTCATGGGGATCTCAGCTGCTGCCCGTCACTGCTGTTGCCATTGTTGTTCAGGGCCTGATAGCTGGGCACCCTCTCCACACCCACATTTATCACGAGAGGACCAGTTCTTGACCTTGCTGGTCTAAGAGGCTGCACTGCCTGCAAAGGGATGCAGCAGCAAGGCCACTTCTCAACCGCTCCTCCTCAGCTGCTCCACAACCACGTTCTCGCTTGCATTTTGACAGCTCAGCAAAGAGTATGGACCAGTGTTCACAGTGCACATGGGCTCTGATCCAGTGGTGGTGCTGCACGGACATGATGTGGTGAAAGAAGCCTTGGTTGATCGCGCAGACGAGTTTGCTGCCAGAGGACACATGCCAATAGGAGACAGGGCTAACAAAGGATTAGGTATGTTTGCTGAGCAAGCTCCTTCTGAGAAGAAGGGAAGGGCTGTGGGTGCGTTTGTCAGATCAGAGCGGGAATGCACCATGCACGAGGGAAGACTGTGGGGAGTGGGTGGGTCCCACCTGGAGAAGGGACGGCTGAGTGGGCTGTAACTGCTGGCTTCCTCCACCCAAAGAGGGTAGCAGAGAAACAGAGCCAGACTGACCTCAGCGATGGGCAGTGAAAAGGCAAGTGGCAACAGCCAGCAGCTGCAGCAAGGGGAATTATGCACGGATACGAGTGACAGCTTGGTCAGCAGGAGGTTGGGAGAAGGCCAAAAGCAGGCAGCTGGACTACAGGACCTCCAGAGATTGCCTCCAAACCACAGTACCCTGTGACACTACCATGCCAGCGCTCTCCCAGGGACAGGATTCACTGTCACCGTGAGCCTCCGTTCATCTTGCACCCAGCACGCCCAAGCCAGGTCTTACCTCTTCCTTCTTCCTCTGCAGGGATTATTTTTAGCAACAACAAGGAGTGGTTAGAAGTCCGACGGTTTGCTCTCAGCACTCTGCGCAACTTTGGAATGGGGAAGAGGAGCATTGAAGAGAGGATCCTGGAGGAAACCGAGTTCTTGCTGGAAGACATCGACAAAACAAAGGGTAAGGTCCTTTTATAACACAGCTTACATTTGCAAAAGAATGACTGTTTTAAGGGAGCCCTTGTCTTTAGCATGGAACTGAAGTTCCCATGTGTTTGGTCCATGCACCAGCTACCCCTGCTTACAAAGCAGTAAATAATTCCGTGATCACATACTGTTCTTTTTGGAGGACCCTTCTGTGTCACTCGGAGACTGTGATCTGGTACTTCCACTAACAACCAGAGCTCGGGTTACCCACAGTAGCCATAAGGAGCCATAGTTTTCTGGGGTTTTTTTAATGCTTTGTAACTTTTCTCAAATCACAGGAACATCTTTTGACCCAACCTTCATGCTGAGCTGTGCTGTCTCCAATGTCATATGCTCCATCGTCTTTGGGAAACGATATGACTATAAAGACAAGAAGTTCCTGTCCCTGATGAACAACATGAACAATATCTTTGCGATGACGAACTCCCACTGGGGACAGGTACATTCAGTAGCCATTTCACAGAGGCAATATTCTCCCACAGGAGCAGGAGACCTCCCTCCCAGGGAAGCCCCGTTTCAGTTTTCTAACTAGGGCCCCATCAGTGCTCTGCTGCACAGGAGGGAATTCATTCAAGAGCAAGAAGCACCCTCACCAGTGGAGCTGGTTTGGACATCTAAGTGCACCTTCCCCCTAGTCCCGAACACTGTTCTCCACCTCTAAGGAACTTACTACTACTAAGCAAGCCCCTACTGCCCTGGCAGACTGCCCAACCTCACAGCCCTGCTGCTCGGCTCAGTTGAGAGGGTTGGGGCCTTCCTAGGCTTTTTGCCAATATCAAAGCATGGGGCAATGGTCAGGTTAGGGACCTTCCTGTTTCTCTCCTTCCAGCTCTACCAGATGTTCTCAAACATCCTCGATTACCTGCCTGGCCCTCACAACAAAATATTCTTGGAATCTGATGCTCTAAAAGCCTTTGTGTCAGAGGAGTTGAAGGTGCACCAAGCCTCCGTAGATCCCAGCTCGCCTCGGGATTTCATCGACTGCTTCCTCAGCAAAATGCAGGAGGTGAGGAGACGACACACAGCCCCAGCTCACCCCCAAACACCCCTACGCTCAGGTCTCCTTCCCTTCCAAAGTAACGCAGACATTAGGATGACCCCTTCCTGGGCAGCCGGGCTGTGCGGTGGGAGGACACCAGCAATACCCCAGACATTGCCCGAGTTAGAGCTTACAGCTCTGGGTCTGCACACTCACCAGCCTCTACCTGCAGCTGTTTGGACAGCAAGACCTTCGTCTGCTCTCACCAAAACACAGGGACAGCTGCAATCAGGTCTTGCGCTTCTTTCACTGGGAAGCAGTTGGCATAGCAAGGACAAACAGGCAGCCAGGTACTGTTCGGTGCACAGCGTGAAAGCAGGTTGCTCTGCACAAAGCTGGCATTGCAATGTCCCAGATGGCTGCTGCACCTTAGCAGAGAAATGCTACAGCTCTAGGTGAAAAGGAAGGCCTGGGCTGACTCAAGAAAGGGCCACTTCTCTCAGCCCACCCAGAGAAACAGACCAGCCTTTTCCCTAGGAGAAAGACCGTCCCAACTCCAGTTTCCACACAGAGAACCTGATAACCAGCGCCTTTGACTTGTTCCTTGCCGGGACTGAGACAACGAGCACCACCATAAGATACGGGCTCCTGCTTCTTCTCAAATACCCAAAGATCCAAGGTACCAGTCTGTGACCGCTTCTTCTCTAGCTATTCCACTGGGCTTGGAGCGTGTGTAACACCGCATCCTTCTCCCAACTTGTCTCCTCTCCCTCTTTCATGGTTTACCCATCACCATCAGCTGCCCTCCCATCACAGCCAGGGACCTGACTGTGTCCCCATTGTTCTCTCCCAGTACTCCTCTTTAGCTGAGTCACTGGGACAACATCCTTTGCATTGGCAGCAGTGCAGCTGTACTCTAGTCGACACCAAAACCAAACATCAATGGTCCCACCAACTGTGATCTGTGATGTGCGGACAGCTTAGGGAAACCTGTTCAGGCAGGTTTGGTCTGATTTACCCATGTTATGGTTTTGCCTCTCATGACAGAGAAAGTTCAAGAAGAGATTGACCGGGTAGTCGGACGATCACGAAGACCTTGTGTGGCTGACCGCACCCAGATGCCCTACACAGATGCGGTGGTCCATGAAATCCAGCGCTTCATCTCCCTCATCCCTCTGGCACTCCCTCACACTGTGACCAAAGACACCCACTTCAGAGACTACGTCATTCCCAAGGTTAGTGCGCAAGCTCCCTCAAGTTCAACAACAAGGTGGCAGCGCGTTTGCTCTTAGGCGGTCGGTTACGAGCCAAAGCTAGGAATGTTGTGGCCTGACCTTCTCGTCATCCAGCCCTTCATGAAAGTTTTTATCTTATAAGTGCTTACAAATATCTGAAGAGTGGGTGTCAGGAGGTTGGGGTCAGAGTATTTCCAGGGGTGCCCAGTGACAGGACAAGGGGCAACGGGCACAAACTGAAGCAGAGGAAGCTCCAGCTCAACATGAGGAAGAACTTCTTCCCTCTGAGGGTGACGGAGCCCTGGAACAGGCTGCCCAGAGGGGTTGGGAAGTCTCTTTCTCTGGAGATTTTGAAAACCTGCCTGGACACGGACCTCTGCAGCCTGCTCTGGGTGACCCTGCTTTGGCAAGTCGAGTTGGACTAGATGATCTCCAGAGGTCCCTTCCAAGCCCTGCCATCCTGTGATCTACTAGTTCAAAGCACAGGCGCTGGTTGGGCTGTGCTGGGAAGCTCAGTCTGAACTAGGCAGGCAGTCGGATGCAGTGATCTAACTCGCCTCCCCTTCATGTTCTGCTCTTCTCCTTGTTTTACCTCAGGGCACCACCATCTTTCCCATCCTCAGTTCTGTCCTCCATGACAGCAAAGAGTTTCCAAACCCAAATGAGTTCAACCCTGGGCATTTCTTGAACGAGAATGGCACCTTTAGGAAGAGCGAGTTCTTCATGCCCTTCTCAGCAGGTAAAGCACAGCCTTTCTCTCTCTTCCTCTCTCCGTCAACCTCCTCCTCTGGGAACTACCCTGCCTTTCCCTATAACACACACTCCCTATTCCCAGCATTGTCGCACTGGTGCTTCCTTGCGGCTTTCTGCTCTCTGGATAACTCCTCCCTGCTACTTCCTTCCCCAGCTGCATCTCCCACCTTGGTTGGGCCTGGGGGCTTCTAAAACCTCCTACTAGGAGCTGCCGGTGTAATGACGTGAAAGGGACCCATTGACACTTTCAAAACTACCTGTCCCCTTCCTATAAAAAGACCAAAGTCATCCTTAACCAACCTGTCTTTCTGTGGTAGCTCCACTTTTCCCCAGCACCTCCTTAGGACCTCTCGGGCTACTTGCAACCACTCACCTACCAACAGCCCCAACCCTCCGCTTGCTCACCCGTGCTTTACGTCACCTTGCTCTCTCTCGTCTCCTGTGGTGCCCCCTCCACGTGGAAGACTCCTCCTCCTGTTCTTCCTTCACACACCCAACCAAACTCCAACGGCCTTTCTCCAACAAACTCTTCTCTTGCGAATGTCCTTAGTCATCCCGACAGCCGTCTCACTGCTGCGGCTGTATCTGGTAAATAAAGCTGCACCACACATCTGCTTAGCACAGACTCTGGTCTACTCGGCAATGCCCACTGCCTTTGCTGTTTTCCCTTGCAGGGAAGCGAATATGCCTTGGAGAGGGCCTGGCACGCATGGAGATATTCTTATTCATGGCCACCATCTTGCAGAACTTTACCTTGAAGCCTGTGGTCGACCCCCAGGAACTCAACATAACCCCGACACTGAGTGGAACAGGCAACGTACCTCCTGTCTACCAGCTCTGTGCTCTCCGCCGCTGAAAAGCACAAAACCTCCCTCCATGCTGTCCTGAGCCTGGCTTCTCCTTTACATCGCCCTTACCAAAACCAACAGCAGGAGCCTTGGCTCACCTTTCCAAGGCCTCCAGCAAGGCAGCCCAAACACAGGTACATGCATGGAGCAGACACTTTCATAGCCTCCTGGAACTGCTACTCCTCCGCGTCACAGGGTGGCCCCGGCTGACGGTGCAGCCTGTTGCACTCATGCTCTGCCCACGGGCTCCTTGAGCTCAGCGGCTGCATCAAACAGCTGGTTTCCTCCCAAACACAGCTCCCATGGCTCCTCACGACCTGCTTCTCCCGCAGCCTGTGTCCCACCAAGAGCAGCATGCTTTGCAGATGGATAGTGCTGCATGTGCCTACGCTAATGTCCCAATAAAGAAAATCCTATTCATGAGGATCTGAGCCGTTATTTTCTTCCTGTGGGACGGCCTGTCCCTCCCAGGGCAAGGGTCCTGCCTGCGTCGGCCACTGGACCCAGTCACAAGGCTCATGGCATGGGAGGGAAAGGGGTCCTGGAGCCTGGGGGCTATCAGCAGCTCTCTCTGCTCCTCTTGGGGCTGCCAGTCCCGCTGCCCACAGCTGGACATAGGGTAGCTGCAGCATCCCTCCTCTCTGTCCTCCTCCCACCATCTCCCCCAAGCCTGATGAGGAGATCCTTCCGCTGGATGGTGTCTCCTGCCCGAACCACAGTCCCACCCCACCTCCCAGACAAAACACCAAGGTACAGCGCGAGCGAGAGGCCGTTACGGGCAAGGAACAGTTGGGAACGAAGGCATGTTGCCATCACAGGGCCTAAGTTCTGCAGCTGGGCTTGTCTTCTCCTTCCGCTTTTCTTGGGCCTATCCCTTCGCCTCGCTTACGGTCTGGACTCCTCCTGCCAAATTCAGAGAAGAGCGCACGCCTGTCTTTGCAGGCTGTTGCCAGAAGCTCAGGCACCTGAGTGAGGGGGACTCCAACCAACTCTCTGGCTGCTCTTGTCTACCTTCAGTGTCACTGCATGGATTTAGATGCTATTTATTAAAATGAATTCACTTAAATTTTAGGAGGACAGCACAACCATCTCTCCCTGAGAGCTTGGGTACTCCAGGGGAATCTCCTTTTGCATCCGCACCTCAGAGGCATCACTGCAAACAAGTTCTTGCCCCATCCAAAGTCTCTGTGTCCTGTCCTCCACAGAATTTAAGGTACACACAGAGAAAACTTGTTTGGTCATGGGCTGCAACCGTGTGACCCTTGGTGTCCTGGAAAAGGATCGTGCCTGTTACTTCTCGTCCCAGCCACTATCTGGTGCTTTTCTTTCAGTGATGGGGTGGATGGTTCTCATAAACGGATTCCACCTCAGGCGGCTCTCTTCTGGGCTGCTGTGTCCTCATGGGCTTCGCTTGTGTGGAGATGTCTGGTTTGCGGTGTTTGTCCCGATCTTCATTTGCATAGATATTTGTTGTCCCCTGCATCATGGTCATATAAAAGTCCTAGAGGAAAAACATCATTTCTCTGACGGTTGTCGCAGGGTACTCGGAGACCTTGTAAGTACTGCCGAGAATACAGCATGCACGAACGCCCGCCTCCCTCTCTGGAAATGTTTGGCAGTGCTTTGAAGAAAATGTCGTGTTTGCTCACACCTTAGGTTCAGCCCTCCTTCTCCCTCCATTCTCACCCGTGCAAGGTTCAGCCCCAACGCCCGTGTACTCTAAAATAACAGCACACCGTTGCTGGCCTCTCGTCTGGGATTGCGTCAAATGGTCGGCCATGCAACCAGAAAGAGCAGTCACGTAGCAGCCCCAGGCGAGCGTGGGGAGAGAGCTCAGCCTCAGCTCCCCACTAGCCCAGGGCTACCCTTAAAGCCAGGCCTGCATTTAGAAAGTCACTCGGCAGCACGCGCGCTGTGTCAAGAATCAGTGAACAGATGGCTTACGTCTGGAGGTCTGCGAGGGGACGATTCGTATTCATGTTCCTCCTGCCCATCGGGACATTGATTCGTCTGAAACAATGAACAACACAGTGACCAACAACATCTAGCTACAACTCACCAACCACTGCACAGAAAGCACAGGGCAGGGAGGAAATGGTCTCTGCTGAACAGCTCCAGAACTCAGGACACACTCAGGGGATAAATAACCACACAGGGGATAATACTGGCGATAATATCCAACATCTTCCAAGCTGGATGCCAAAGCGCTCTTTCATCTGCAACAGTCACAGGCTCCATTTGATGCCCGCCCACGAGAACAACCTCGCAGGTGGGAAACCTCAATGCCCGAGTGTTGCCTTTACTAGAACAGCCAGAATCTGTCTGCTCTTCTCACACAGGGGAAACCCCTCACTTTCACATCTACAGCCAGAACAAGGACAAAGAAACTGCAACTCCTAAGGTGAGTTCCAGCCTGTGAGAGACAGAGCAGAGACCGTCTGAGTGCCCAGGGATGCGGTCCTGAACATCCCAAGAGCTTCACAGGGTGTGGAATCAGGTTTCTGAGGTGGAGGCCTAGGCTTGGACGTAGCAAGGCACCCAGGAGATGGAAGGTAATCACCTGGGTCCAGCTGTAGTTCTTCCACTGGAGGACACAGAACACCGCCAAGATGACTGCAAGGACCAAGGCCAGGAAGCTGGGTATTCCTGCGGCTACTCCGACCACCCAGGGCTCGTACTGGCTCACAGAGAGAGACAGTCAGGTCAAACACGCACAGGTTGATCCCTCAGCTCGGTGCTTAGTAGCTGAGTGAGTGGCTACCACACAACAGCAAGCAAAGCCCATGCAAGGAAGAAAACTGCAGTCGGGGATCAAAACCGGGGTGTCCAGCCCAGCTGCCTGCAGACTGAGATGGACAGGGAAGCAGCACTTTGATTGCAGAGGGAAAACTTTCCACAGAGTCAAACAGACTAAGTAATGAAATGAACTCTTACCTCAGAAGAACAATCTGCCTGGACAGCTGTGCTTCCAGACATATGCGCAGAATTCTAGAAGACAGTTGTAGAACATTTACAAAAAAGCATCTCATACAAAGCGAGCAAGGAGAGGGGCTGAGTGAGCAGTTGCAACACTTCAGCCACAGCGTGTGGTCGGTAGCACATGGAGCACCCAGCTGCACCCTGAGCTCATGGCCCGTACTTGCCAGCCATAAGCAAGAACCCAAACTCCCATCTTTCCAGCAATGGCTCCGATTGGAAGGAAGAAAGAGAAGTGTTTTCTCTAAGGGGGGGCTGAGGCTGGAAAAAAAACATACACAAGAGATAAGCACCCCTAGACGCCAGAGATAGTTGGATTCAGCCGAAGAAGCAGCACCGTTCTTGTTTGGCCAAGAACGACTGTGAGCAATACCCACATCGGCATCCACCTTTCAGTAACCCAGCAGCCACAGAAATCGCCCTTTGCTGTCCTCTGACTGGCTGTACCTGGCCAGATTGACCCCATCGCCAGCAACTCGGCAGCAAAACGCTGTGCCACCCTGGCTGGGAAGACGCCAAGCCAGCACGGGTCTGTGCCTCAGAGCAGAGACTGCACTGCACAGTGCAACCAGCAGCAAGGCGGGGTGAGAAAGCCCAAATCTTGGCACGCACACAGCTTTTCGTGGGAAGGGAGAGAAGCCCATGGCTCTTAGCAAAGGCTTAGCAGCGAGACACAGCTTAACTGAGTGCCAGGACATGTGAAGGTTGCTCTGGGGAGTGCCGCAATGGCTAATGACCCATCCCCCTCGGCGCTCTTGCTAGGAGAGAACGCAAAAGAAATCGGAAACAACGTTCTCGTTCCCTTTGGTGAACGGAGCAGGGAGAAAGCTCAGCTGCGTCGCAGGCTTACCAAAGTCACCTCTCGCCAGATTCACTCATGGCCAAATAAACAGGGAAACAGGCACAAATGCTGAAATCTGGGTACTTTAGGCATCTCACCTGTTCTTACTGCTAAAATATATCATCAGCGGCATTAGGACAGGCTGTCAGAGAAAATCCCCGTCAGCACCCCACCATAAAGGCAGCCATTGCTTTTCCAGAGTCACATCATTGATAGGACAAGGAGTAATGGCTTTAGACTAAGGGAGGGTAGGTTTAGACTGGATATAAGGAAGAATTTTTTTGCCATGAGAGTGCTGAAACCCTGGAGCAGGTTGCCCAGAGAGGCAGTGGAGTCCCCACCACTGGAAACTTTCAAGGCCAGGTTGGACAGGGCTCTGAGCAACCCGATCCAGTTGAAGATGTCCCTGCTTACTGCAGGGTGGTTGGGTTAGATGACCTCTAAAAGTCCCTTCCAACCCAAAGCATTCTGTGATTCTATGATTCTATCCCCCAGCTTCTACAAGTAATGCGACGGTGAGTAGTCAGTTGGTCTCCATCCTACGCCGTGTACTTACTGAATTTACAGTTGTGTTGTAGCACAGCGAGAAAGACATTGTTGTCTCCTGCAAAGAAATTAAAAAAAAAAATTAAAGCAGAGCAGAATTGAGTGTTAGCAATTGGGAGATGCCGCTGGCCGGGTCTGGGAGTGGGTATGGGTTCTTCTGAAGCAACTGGAAATGATGGCACGAGAACATGCCCACCTGAGCTGACCAGGGAAGGCACGCTAGTTACTCCAGAGGAAACAAAAACCCTGCCATGCTATTGAAGAAAGCGATATGGAAACACGAGCTGGTTTGCCTGAATCGTTTATACCACGCAGGGCCTCCTCATGTGATGCATTTGCCCTGACAGCTCCCCAGTGAGACGGGGGAAGGCTCTTCAACCCCACTGTAGCTTGGGAGATGCAGTGCAGTGGTGGCTCGCAAAACACCAAGGACTTGCGCCTGCAGCTTTTGAGCCCCAGAGAAACCAGATGTGCCTGCTCCTGCTGGTTCAAGGACAGCTGAAAACAACAGAAACGCATCAACTCCAATCAACAGATTGTTTCCACACATAGAAAGGGAGGTGTTCAGAGCAGTCTCTGCTAGGTGTGCTCTCCGTCAGCCAGGATATGGGGGCTCTGCCATCCAGGAGGAACGCAGAGGAGCCAATCGAAAGCTGCTCTGAACCCCTTTTGCAGCGGGGTCTGCCGGCAGGGACCGGTGCCGGAGAGGGGCTGCAGAGGAGGTGGTTTATTGGGACAAGCCGTGCGGGACCCTCGCCTCTCCTACAACCCAGCTGCAAGCAGTATGCACATCTGTATGAGGCACCTCTCTTAAGACAAATTCAGTGTTATTCCTGAACCTCAGCCAGTCCCAGAAACATGCAATAATTAAACAAACTGGGGTGAAAGAGCAAAGCTGCTGAGGTCTCCTGTGGAACGGAAACTCCGGTGCTCTGGAAGGTGACCCGGTTGCCTCTGGAAGGCCTGGCTGCTGCTGAACAAGGGGGTCAATGCAGTGACAGCTCGCCCATGAAAGTCTGGATACTGCAGGTTATGGAGAAGGAAGGCTCACAATGCAAGCAACCTATGAGAGATTGGGCTCAATCTACGTCCCACAGTCTAGAACTGAGGTGCATCACTGCATGCTGAGGACCATAATCCCCAGCAAAGTCAAAGAGCAGATGAGGTTATTGAAAGACCCAGAGCTCATCCTCCCATCACAGACACCAGCGGCAGGCTTGTTTAGAAGCACGACCTTAACACGCAAGCTGTGGACCTTGTCCTGGAAGGGTAACCTTCAAACAGCTTCATTTACGGGACCGCAGGTGTTGGGAAATGCCTCTGGGCAGGCAAACACAGCTAGCAGTTGGTCACCGAGCGAGAAGGTTCTCGTCCACGTTCCTCAGAGCTGCAGGCGTTGCTGCACCCAGCCTGCCAGCTGGGAACGAAAGGCAGCGGGGACGTTTCTCACCCACATTTTCCGCTGTGCCTTCCTCGAACTTCCTCACTGGAACACACCTTTGTGAACAGCTGGCCTGTTAACGTTCAAGTGTGGATTTTCACATCTGCCTCCTCTCTGAGGCTGTAAATGTATTTTATTTCCTACTTCTTGGTTAAAGACAGTGCACATAATGGACTTTATTGTCATGTCTAGATGCAGGTTGAATGAAAGTTTGAACAGAAAGAGCCACATAAATAACGAATTTACTTATGGTCACCTTTCAAATCATTTGTGAAACTGCATTTGTGTGTGCAACTATTTACAAATTTAAGTTGCCAGCTAGGAACAGGTCTGGTTTACTCACAATAACCCGATTGGTAGCAGAAATGTTTTTCCTAGCTTATTCAGTCACAGTTCCAGACCAAGGTTAAATACTTAAGTTTCTTAAGGTGGGACACTAGCGGACAGACCATGTAAGTAAGCCCTTATTTTAAAGGAAAAACCTGGTTCTGCACTTCAATCTACAATGGGTAACTTGCAGGGCACTGAACATTTGTGCTCTCCTCTGGCTGCTTTTGACTACAAAATGCAGGATTTGAGAGGGAAGGATGATCTTTACAAGAAAATTACTATTGACTTCTAATTAATTCACTTCAAAAAAGAAAGGACGCTTCTAATCCTCCTGATTAAAACTCCTGATCATTGCTCTGAAATTTCTAAATGTAAACTGAACGTAATTCAATATCGTCATATCTTTCTGTGCCCCTGCTTCTGCTCACAGATTGCCCTGCCTGCTCCAGAGTCATGTTCCCAGGGCTCTAAGTATCAGTGACCCCGATGTGAGTCAGGTAGCTTTCCCAGCAGCGCTAACCACAGCATCTGCTGCCTGCCAAAAGCACGTCTCGGGTGACAGCAAGCCCTGTGCTGCAGCTGAGGCGAAAAATCAGCTCAGTACAGAGAGCTTCTCGCTGAAGGCAGCAGAGGCGAGATGGGTGGACACAGTTAACGCATGCGTCCAGATGCTCTGGATTTACTTCTCGGATGCTTCCACCTCTCAGCATCAATTCCCAACGTATGGATAAGACCGCTTTTCCCCCGGCTGTTCTCGCCCTTGCTCAAGGCAGGGCCCATCTCTTCTGCGCTGCCCAGCCCCAGGGGCAGCACCTCAGATGGAGCCGCCACGGGCTACCTGCCATTCACCGCGCAGGGCTGTGGCAGAGAGACACAGGGAGATCCCAAGGGGAAGCAGAAGGAGAGCAACGGAGGTTAGACAGACCAAAGCCATTAATACAAACTGAAGCTTAGTAAGTTCCAGCTGAACATGAGGAAGAACTTCTTCCCTCTGAGGGTGATGGAGCCCTGGCCCAGGCTGCCCAGGGATGGTTGTGGAGTCTCCTTCTCTGGAGATATTCCAGCCCCGCCTGGACGCGGTGCTGTGCAGCCTGCTCTGGGTGACCCTGCTTCGGCAG
>Ga0065711_1041588_pt1 | contig 16040 bp, 10 predicted proteins | sample Hoacrofraction12_FD_59098 | JGI IMG/M metagenome (GOLD analysis project Ga0065711, IMG submission 59098) | Hoatzin crop microbial communities from Cojedes, Venezuela - Epithelial fraction 12 v2 (version 2) | ecosystem: Host-associated > Birds > Digestive system > Esophagus > Crop | place...
ATGGACACTTTAGAGTGATGATCCATAGACTAAGGGAATGATATCTGGAGACAGGAGAAGTGGTGGTGATCAACTGGACAATGGGGGACCTGGGCATGACGTAGATGGTATGGAATAAGGGATGGATAATATCCTGGGTTTGGCCAGGACAGGGTTAATTTTCACCGGGCTCCAGGAAGGGGCACAGCTGGGGGGTGGGGGCTGACCCCACCTGGCCAAACAGAGCCGGGTATTCCATACCATGTGCCGTCATGCTGGGTTCCGGTTGGGGGGGAGCTGGTCGGGGGGAACTCACTCGCTGCTCGGGAGCACAGAGCGGCGGGAGCTGGTCTCTGGGTTGTGCAGTTTGTGTTGTGTATCCCCCTTTTTCTGTATCGTTGTTGTTCTTGTTCCCTTTGTTTGCTGTTCTGTTAAACTGCCCGTATCCCACCCCACCAGTTTTTGCCTGTTTTCTTTCCATTTTACTCCTCACCCTGGCGGGTGGAGAGGCTGCCACGTGGCACTTTTGTTGCCAGCCGCAGCCAAACCTTAACATTTATATAATCATGTATTAATTAATGGATCATTTCCTTGTTTTTTTTTTTTTTTTCTGAGAAGACTGTAACTTATTTAGTGTGTAGTATTTTAAAAGTCTCGACTAATAACTTAAAGACTATGATTTTTTTCTTCCTTAAGGAAGCCATATAATTATGATTAGTATGTTAACTGGTGACTTCACTATTTCTAAGTACCAGCAGTTTTTGCAAAACAAAATCACCTCCAGAATAATCTTACAAATTATCTCAAACACCTGTTGATGCCTCCCAAAACGCTTTTCCAAAATGCAGTAGAATTGAGTTTAGACTTGAAAATATTGTATTGAAATGCCTCATTCTCAGAAAGTTTTAACTAATTAAAAAGGGAAATCATATGAAATCCACTTTTCAAGTATCTTGTGTTTGCTTATGGGAAAGTATGAACTATTAACCTTATATCAATAGTGGTTGTACTTTAGTAATGTTGTCAAGCTTCTGAAAGACTCTGAACTCGGAAAGGTGTTCAAACACGAATGAAATAGAGTTCATATTAGAGAAAAAAATTAAGTGTGAGAACATATAAATTAATAAATATGGACGTTAAAGTAAATTAAGTGCATCATTTCAGTACTTATGTAGATGGAATTGGTGGTATGGAGGTACCGAAGGTATGCATTATCATTAAGAGTTTATTAAATTTAAACTTTCTCATCTTAAATCAATCTTCCTGTAATTGTAGCACAGTTAGACAGTTAAATGATGTTGAAAAATTTCAAATCCAAGCAGCTCGATTTAATAATATCAGAAAATGGCTGTGCTAAGGCAGGTGTTCTGCCCTTTCTTTCTCAGTGGATAACTGCTTCAGTGTCAATTACAGTCTCATAATTATTATTAATTTGTGCAATTTAAAGGTAGTGTTCTTTGATTTGTCCAATATTTTTAGGGACAATTCCTTCAGATTTTTGGAGGGAAAACTTTATACTTTGTTATGCCTTTTGTAAATAAATTAGATGTGTGTCAGTCTGCATTAGAATTTTTAGGATTCTAATCACAGACCCCACAGAACTATCCACAAGATTAACTTGGGAAGTGTCCTTTGTAGATGCAGGACTGCTCTAATGTTCAGATTATGAAATTTATTGCCTGCCCTAAGGTGTAGCAAGTCCCAGTGTATAACACTGTAAAATAAAATGACTAAGTAACTGGTCTCTTTCTACTTCTGTGCCACTATCTCCTACTTTGCTCTGTAGCACTTAAACGAATTCCACTGAGATGCTCTTTTAAACAAATTGGTATAAACGAAGTGTACCCAGAACTCATGCAATTATGCTATTCCTTGGCTACTTTCACAAATGTATATCCTCCTTCTCTGATTCATGTAATTCTATATCACACAGAATTCTCGAAGTAGAAAAACGATGCAAATGAAAAATCACCAGTTTTCATTTGTGAAATATCTCCAGTTGTGCCATACCAGTCAGCTATGAGCAACAATAGAACTATTCCCGGTTTGAAGGCTGTCATCTTGACTAATGTATTTGATGCTTGGATGTTCAGCATTAAAAAATTGCATTAGTATCGTTGAGCTCTCTGAATTCTTAAACTGAGTCTTTTGGTGAAGAAGAGAACTAAATTATTTTCAGGGATTTTTGAGTAATAACTCTCAAAAAACTGCTGTTAATGGTAGTCCACAGAGACCACAGTTACAATCCATGTGTGTACCTTTGTGGTAAACTACATAACATTTGTTCCTTTGTTTATAATCTAGAATAGAATCAGATGTGATGAAAGACACAAATGTGAAATGTGGGATGGAGTACAACAGTGACAGAGCTAAAAAAAGAATCATGAAAGCTAGCACTTTTCATACTTATAAAATACATCTTTCTTTCCCTAAATTAAGAAAGTAAGAAGTGAAAACCTCTTGTGTCCATTCTGCAAACTCTCTGCAGAAATACAGATTCCTGAGGCTCATTTGGGGGTTCTTCATACATAAGGAGACTGAAATACCATCTCATTCTTCTACAGCAAATTGTGGGGGAATGCACCTATCATTCTGGGTACCAGGGGACTGTTAGTGCTAGTATTTGATCAACATAGGCTATATCATCACTCCAAAGGGCTTGTCCACTATCCCAAAGGAAGTCCTCACATATAGCCGAATTTACAACATTATATGAGTAAGAAACTTCATTCTGAAAGTATCACTCACTTTCTTCTATCACCTTTCAAAGTGACCAAGCTTGCAAAAGCATCAGCCGGTCCTCTCAGCACACTTGGATGCAGCCTGTTGGGTAGAACAGATTTATATCACATGTATTAATCGTATTTACATTATTGCATTGCAATGATCCTCAGCTGGCAGCAGAACTTATGAACAGTTCTGATCAAAGTGATTCTTGGATGTTGCTGATCAAGTCATACTCAAGCACAAGGCCCAAGAGGCTAAGGTGAAGTTGTGTGTCTTATTCAAAGGATGTGTCTTTTCAGACTTCCCCATATTTTTATCTAATATTTTACTTACACTAATTTAGAACATTCAAGTAATGTGGCATCAATGATTTTTTCCCTTCAGGTGGAAGGCTATTCCTGGCCGTTTTCCAGAAGAAAATTGAAATTTCTTGATACGGAAGAGACTGACTTTCTTCCTGCTTAGGTCAAAATCTTGTAACTGTGTGACACTGAGAGCTGGTTGATTTTTTTATCTGGTTAGATTGATCTTTCTGAAGGACTCTACACATTAGGAAGTCAAAGCTTGGAACATTTTTCATCCCAAATTTCTGTCAGCCTTTTCTTAATTTTTCTTAAATATATGAACATTTTAGTTTATGTATTCATGAGACAATAAGGAAGAGTAAAAACTGTTGATCTCTGTGCCATTGCATCAATTATCTAATATAGTTTTGTATAGTATTATAAAGTATTGGAAATCTTCTCCTTTTGCAGGCTTTAAAAAACATTGAAAAGACTTCTGTTCATAGAACATGCTGGCTTTTTTGTGGCTACAGCACTTGGGATAGAGGTCTCATCTGCACCGTTCTTTTGGAAAGAAATGAAAATGAGAGCTCTTTCATCAAGACACATATGCCTGACTTCTGCTTATAGTATGATAAATAGTGAAGATCTGATAGTGAAACTCAGTAAAGACCATTATTGTTTTGCTAACACTGGAACTATCTTATGCAGCTGCCAATTCAAATACCAAAATAACGGCATTTGATAAAAAACTATCACTGTTTTTTTTTATTGTTTTTATTTGCCTGAAACTTCTGTTCCTGTAGACCTCACTGTGGTACTACTTGCATAGACACTTAATTCCAGGACTTTTCACTTAATAAAATCTTATATTTCATTCTGGTAGTTTTTTATAGCTACTGCCAGGGCCCTGAGTGCACTGACAGGATCTGCAATGTTTTTCTTCCTCACCTAGGGGGTTAGCTGCTACTGCTAAAGACCATATCTGGTATTATGCATCTGTGTAACCTCAGATCAGGCTGATGAGGAAAGATCTGTGTGTAAAAACAGCTCTGAGAGGCTTTGTCAGGCCTTCCCCACTGCATACGAGAACTACATTTAAGCTCACATCCATGGCCTTGGTCCTTGTGTGACCTATGCTGTAGATATATGTGTGCCTGGCCACATACATTGCTGACTTGCTGACATGACTTCCTGGTTGATCTTAGACATCACTATGGACTTCTATGATGAACCTGACTTTTGGCTGAACCCGGTTACTGTCACTGGGCCTGCTCTGCTTTTCTTGCTTCAGTATTTTGGGACTGTGCCTCTTGTTGGTAAGGATACTGTCTCTGCCTGCCTTGATTTTTGCCCCACTTCCTGGCTCACAGTCTTTGTGGTGCAGCCCATTCTTGCTGCTTGCTGATAACTTCTGCCATAAACCAATATTTGAAAAGGACAGCTCTGTGCATCTTTCACTTTTGATATATTGAGGCATTATGAAATTAATGTCTCACCCTGAAAAACGTATCCACTGAAATCCAGCCTGTGTTCTTGATAGTTCTTTTAGCGTCATCATCTGGTAAGTATGACTGCCAAAAACAAGGCCTGCTTGCTTCTGAACTCCAGTCTTTTGCCTGAGGAGCTAATTTTTGCAATGTTTTGGACAACTGCTCTTGCTTTCTGCTACTTGGCACCAGAATACTGTCCTCCAGACTGGGTATATTTATTTCGTATGCAGTGGACAGACTCATAGCACAATACACCCATCCACCTCGGGTCAGAAACTCTGCTAACAACACCTGTGCTATACCTGCAAGGGCTAAAGAAAATGACACCATGAACATTTTAAGTGAATATACGTCTGCCCAAATTGGAGAAAATGTTGAAATTTGCTTGTCTAACCAAGAGCAGATTTCAGGCCTGCCTATTTTCATATGAAATTTCAACATGGGCCAAGGCCAACTGTGTGAGGTTCAACAAGGCCGAGTGCTGGGTCCTGCACTTTGCTCACGACAACCCCATGCAATGCTACAGGCTTGGGGAAGAGTGGCTGGAGAGCTGCATGGCAGAAAAGGACCTAGGGGTGTTGGTCAATTGATGGCTGAACGTGAGCCAGCTGTGTGCCGAGGTGGTCAAGTAGGCCAACGACATCCTGGCTCATATCAGGAATAGTGTGGCCAGCAGCAGTAGGGAAGTGATCGTGCCCCTGTACTCGACACTGGTGAGGCTGCACCTCAAATGCTGTGTTCATTTTTGGGCTCTACAGTACAAGCAGGACATTGAGTTGCTGGAGCGTGTACAGAGAAGAGCAATGAGGCTGGTGAAGGGTCTGGAGAATAAGTCCTATGAGGAGCCGCTGGAGTTGGGGCCGTTTAGTCTGCAGAAGAGGAGGCTGAGGGGAGACCTTATTGCTCTCTATAACTACCTGAAAGGAAGTTGTAGTGAAGCAGGTATTGGTCTCTTCTCCGAGGTAACTAGTGATAGGACGAAAGGCAATGGCCTCAAGTTGCATTGGGGGAGGTTTAGATTGGATATTAGGAAAAAATTTCTTTACTGAAAGAGTGGTCGGGCATTGGAACAGGTTGTCCAGGGCAGTGGTGGAGTCATCATCCCTGGAGCTGTACAAAAATCATGTAGACATAGCACTTCAGGACATGGTTTAGCAGGCATGGTGGTGGTGGGTTAACGGTTGGACTTGATGATCTTAGAGGTCTTTTCTAACCTTAATGATTCTATGATTCTACGATTCTATGATCTTCAACTTGTCTTCTCAATGGCATCCTGCAGAATTAAAAAATTATCCCAGTTACCAGTGACTAAATATCGTTATGTTTGAAAGTGCATAGTTTGACAGTTATGCTTTGTTCTTCTTCCTTGTTTTTGTCCTCTATCAAGATTTGTGGTCTGTCAGCAAACAGAGATGGAAAGGTTTGGAAAGGCTTGAACTACAGCTATCAGTTCTGATTTTTATTTTAAAAGATTATTTATCAGAACAACTTTTGCTTTTTATTTTACTTATTAAGTCCTGAATCTTCATTCAATAGAGTAAAATGTGTTAAACTTCAGAGTGCAGGATCTACATCCATGAAATCTCTGTTATGGTCCTCCTAAAGGCAGAAGCTCTAAGACTGTTTTGAAAAACAAAGAAAAAAGAAGTCTTCTTCAGATACTTCAATGAGATTTTGAAAATGAGTTTGGGTGACTTGTGAAATACAAATACTTTTTGTTTTTGTTTTGTTATCAAAGTTATGGTCCTAAACTACTTAGGAAGCTGCAACTCTTGCTCATGCTAAGATACTGTGCAATCAATATTAAATTAATCAACCAATGAAATCTGAGCGAAATATTTGACAGCTGTGTTACAGATCACTGCTGAAGTACAATATTACCCTATTTATGCTAACAATATAATGTTTAGAGTTCCCAAATCTAGCTGAACAATCTTTAGAAATTTTAATATTCTGTGAAGATTTCTATAAAATGAGGAAAATTTCAGTTCATATGTTATTGTTTTTTTTAAAACAGAGAGATTTCTACCCAGCAGAAAGATGTTGTAGGGGCGGTGAAACCACATAAATGTCCAGGCTTGAGGAAATTGTTAAAAGGTCTTCCTGGGACAGTCCCACTCCTACTGTGGGATTGAATCTACCAGCAACAGGTATAGTGTTGCCCTCCCAGAGGCTTCTGTCTAGCAGGGCAGGCTGCCAGCTGGGAAGATATTGAGGGAAACTCCTGGTGAGCAAATGCAGTGTTTTATAATTTTCTTCCAGCTGGCAGCCTGCCTAGAATGGTATTTTATGTGGTCTTCAAAACACTTCAAGAGGTCTATTAAGATTGCAGGCAGCAACCATGGCAACTGGCAGGAACTGTATTTCTCAAGTGCACCAGAAAAGCATATATACAAATAAATATGTGTGTATTGTGGGAAGATACAGGTCAATCCAGTACTCTGTTGTAATTTCAATATATACTGAAATAAGTGGCACTTGGAGTCTGAGCACTACAGTGTAATCCAGGTGGGAAGGATACCGGAACTAAGCCTTACCCTGATGTTTTTGTACTTGTTTGTGTGTATCATTAGATGATGTGTTTCCTGGTGCTGAAACATACTGTTATGTTCCTAGTCATACATATGAACTGCAAGAGGATCAGTTAACATGTTATAAAGGATTACTTAATGGAATACTATTAGCATGTGAATAATTTTCTATTTACTAAAAACTAAAAGCTCAGATAAAATGGGTCTGTTGATGGATCTTGTTATCAGCACCCTGCTCTGTGTTCTGTAGTCAGACCCTGTAGGGGCATGCCTTCCTAGTGAAAGAAGTGCCTGTGCTGTGGTCAGCTTTGTCTCACAGTTCATTGTTCTTTGTAGAGCAGCCCTGTTCTTACTGGTCCCCAACACATCGAAAAACCATGCTAACAGTCATCTTAGGAAAAACTAAGTAGGTACATGATAGCAAAACCAAACACTAACAAAAGAAAAGAGTTGAAGTAAAAAAGAGAAAATGAAAGTATGGGCTAGTTAAAACAAATAAACAAAAAAAACCACGAAAAAGGGATAAAGAGTGGTATAGATATATAAGTTCATGTTATATTTTATTGTTATTTTCAGTGACATTTATAGAAAAAAAATGTTTAGCAAAAATCAAGCCAAACCAAAAAGCTAACCAAACCCAGACAAAGGAAATGGAAGGAAAAAAAAGTCCAGTTTAAGCATGTAAAAACAGAAAAAAAACTTTTCTTAAGTAAATCACAACTTTTAAATCAGTATTTTCTACTATTTTTCTACCAGTTGTTTTAGCTATCACAGTTTTAAAAGCTGGTCTATTGAAAAAAATCTGTTTTGAGTAGTCAGTATGTTGTTGGTGAATGTTCTTTATTTACCAACTTTTTCTAGATAAGCTGGAGAAAAAGGAAATGAGTTAATTTGAGGTAACGTGATTGTGGTCCCATTCTTAAAGATGATCCATTTCCTGAAGAATGAAGTTTTATTTTTTGTATTTGGCATAATATTTGTAGTACCCTGTAGCAGATTGACAAATGAGCAGTCCTTATACAAGCAGTGAAGAATTAATTCTAAGATTTTACTCCTCTCCCCATCACAGTTAGGAAAATTCACTTTCATTTGCTTTATTGGTGATCTAGAGAAGAGGGGAGATAAGGCAAGGAAGTATAATTTTAACTATAGTCAAATGTTATTAGACTGAGAAATTATATGACTGCCCATATCTTAGTATAGACCCAGATTATGTACAAAACAGCGTTAACATTTTCTGCAGTTTATTCACTGTCTCACACATCATTTGAAACAAGGGTACAGTGCTCTGTATTACAGCCACACCCTAAGTGTTAGGGCAAGACCAAATCCAAATGTTTTATCCTTGTTGGAAAGGCCAAAGCTGAACATCTACCCTTTGCTCTCAAAAAGCCATTTCTGCCTGTGCAGAGTTCTTCTGGACTGTTTATATTCTGTAGACTGGCAGAGTAGAGAAAAAAGTCTCTGTATAATGAGACTTAGGTTCCAAGTATTATATACTAGAGATATCAAATGCTTTAAATCTATTTTAAATATTTCACTTCCAAGAAAACAAATATTCCATTTCCCCCTTTCCTTTAAACAGTCTTAGTGCAGGAAAAACTATTCGAGAACACTCAGAAAATAAATAACTGCCCCAGGGTGGATGGCTCAGAATTGAAAACGTAATGGCTTTAGAGACATCTTAAGTACAAAGTCTGCTACCTTTTTCCTCCAAATAATTAAAAAAAAAAAAAAATAGAAATCCCAACATGTTTAGATAACATCAAAGCCATGGCTATATTTTGACTGTGGTTGGGAATATGTTTGTGTTTTAATTAATAAGAATTGTTTATAATATGGAGTAAGCATTGACAAAATATAGTGAACTAAAAGCAGGTGAAATTAGCTCTATTAAAAAAAAAATTGACTAAACCCAGTGAAGAAATAAAAGGACAACTGAGTTTAACAGGTAAAAAGCTTAACAGTAACCAAGCACATTACAGAGGGCAATTGTTTCTAGCTTTTTCCTTTGTTTGCTAAAGCTTACAGATAGCCTTCTGTTCTTAGGTATGTCTTTGTAACCCATTGGCTTCTGTCCCTGTGACCCCTGCATGAGTTTTAGTACTGTCAGCATTTCTTACAATGAACTTTTGCGCTCTTGTTGCATCTGAAGCAAATATTACTTGGGGCCAGATTACTCACTACTTTGGCTTGTGTACTAATTTTTAACATTGCAAAATGGGTTAAAAATGTTACCTTTTGGACTTGTTGGGCAATGATGAAGCAGGTCTCTTACAGTTATTAGAATCAAGAAGAGGAGGGAAAGGGAGAAAACTTATGTAAAATGTATAGATAAGCATTTCAGAAAACTATTTCTCCATTTTTATTTTTCTAGTAGATTCTAACAAGCCAATAAGAAAATAATTTTACACTTACTTATATGTTTATGTATATTAATCAAGTTTTACACAAGTTTCGCTGGTCTTAATATAATAACATTGTACTCCTGCTTGTAGCTGTGTGATAAAGCCACTCTGAGCTTCTAAAATAAAGTAAGTGTATGCATCCAGGCAGTAGGAACATGTGTAGGGAGAATTAATTATTGTAAAGCATGTATTTTTCAGTCTTGCATAAAAGTTTTATTTGATATGAGGATTTCTACAAAAAAGTTACACTTTGTTACGCAGAAAAGAGACAGATGATGACTAACTAAAACTAAAGAGAAATAAAAAAGGAATTGAAATTACCAACCTGGAGTTTTAATTAACACATTACAAATAATGGTATACAAAGATATTTAGAAATCTTGAAGACATGGAAATGATTTTATCTTTACTAGATTTCTCATCTGTGGACAATTATTCTGTATCTTGAGCAGGTGGAAAGGATGAGGCATGCATTAGCTGAGTTACTCATGCAAGGTGATAGAAGGGAAGTATGATTAAGCAAGAAAAGGATTCAGATTTCCTATCATATAGGCAATAAACAATGTTTTTGCTTGCTGAAAATGAAAAAAGTTTGATCCAGCAGTTTATTATTTCTTTAGACTTGGCCTTTCCACAAGTTTCTTCTACTTTTCTGCTCGGGGTCTTAACAAAAGCACTTCTTCTGTGAAAGGAAGAAAAATATAGGAAGGGAATTATATAGACTATGTTCCTCTTATCAGATTCTTAAATTAATACCTTGGACCTTACACGAGTCAGCACCTTATTCAGCCCTGGCAGAAGCTTGCTCTGCATGTCTCAGTGCTGTTGAAGCAACTCAGATTTAGCACTCCGGATTTCCTCTCAGGAAGTCATGAGACTCAGGGACATCCAAGTCTGAACACTTGGCCAAAATTTGATGTTAGTTTCCTGTCCTGAATACATTTGTGATTATAGTGAAGACGATGTTCAATACTGGGGGCTCGAATGTGCCAGCTGGGAATTATTAATACCACTGTTTTGCTCAGAAATATCATCCTGAGTAGTCTTTTACAACTTCTTTTGTTCATTTTTTTTACATTTTATGTTTTTATGTGAAATAAATTACAACAGTACTGGATTATTGGCTCAGTAAGCAAATTGCTTGTGGCTTGTAGTATAGCCTCAGATGTAACAGATGTCTAGAAGAGAAGACACCTTAAAGTTAAGCAAGTATCATTATAGCAGCTTAAAGGTTGTCATTATTGACACGTCTTCCACCCTTCTTATGGCAGTATATGAAATAATTTTAATATGTTAAGGGTCAGATGTAGTCACATATTCCAAGAGCAAAGATACCTCCAGGTACATCTTCAGTACAACAAATATTTCTGGTGCTTGACAGGATTTTACACAGCAAGCCACTGCAACAGCAGGGTTCCCTTTGCAGCTCCTGCGGTCGTGCTGACTTGTTATTAGCCAGCATTTGGTAGTAATGGGCTCTTATATAGGCTTTGGGGTGAAATACAATCTTCTTAACTAACCCCATACTTGAAGAAGCAAGTCATTGCTGAGGCCCATGAGCTGTGTACCTCAGATCATATGCTTGTGAATCATGAAGCTTTCTGTCCAGCTAGGTGCATGACAAGATCCTCCATGTTTCTCTCATTTCCCCTACTCTTTACAAAGCAATTAACCTGAAATGTTAGCATCTACGTGGGAAACAATTACTATATCAGCAGAGGAGATAATTAACAAGCTTAGCTGAAGTAAAGACTATATGTACTGAAGGAAAAAGCTTTCTAAAAAGGTCTGCAGGGCAAGGTGCTAAAAAGCTGAAGTAAGAAAAACAAATGATGGGGTTAATCTAGATAAAGAAAGTTTATGGGTCTCAAGTATAAGGAAATGTAACTGTAAAACAATTCCTTACTTTTTGCTCTGTAGGCTGTGGAACAATAAGCTGGCAAAACTCAGTGAACCATTTCACGCTGTGCTAGCAAAAGTTCACTGAAAATGGTGTAAGAAGCTGTCTACAGACCAAGAAAAACTAAAAAAAATAGATTGATGTGTGTGTCTCACTAGCGCAGAGATCAGACAGAATGGCATTGACTCCATATGTAGTTAATACAACTGCATGAAGAACAGAGGTTCTGTCAGTAGAGCTGACACCAGGCCATGAGCAGAGGGTAAACCAAAACACTGTTCTTACACATGCATAGCCTTGGGACTATTCCAGCTCTCTAAATTACCCTGCACTAACCAACCTGAGGTACCCAGAGACATAATTTTAGAGTTAGATCTGCTTTGCAGAGAATCACTTCCTCCTTGTCTGCATACATACACAGATCAGAAAATTCAAAAATGTCATGTCATTTCATTTAACCATGTAAATCAGGTACATATAGCTTGGTGAGTTCAGAACTTAAGTTTTATGCTTTTGGAAATAAGATAACTCCAGCTTTCTGATAGATATAATTATCCAGAAAGGAACTAACATTTAACTTTAAAATAAGACTTTTTAAAATACCATTGACATACATTAAGTACATTTATACTCGTAGTACTCATGGCATATGGAATAATGTATATTTTGAAGTGTTTTTATGATTCTGCATAACATTTCAAAAACATTTCTTTACTTCTAGATTGACATGAAGCTGTATCAACATGAGTTTGGTGAGCCATACATACAGAGGATAGAATTGCTAATAAAGAATGTGCTTCAAAGCAAATGTCAGCTTTTTCAGAAGGGGTGTCATACATGGAGACATATGTTCTTGAGCACATATAATATCTGGCTACATCCAATTGCACAAATAATTCCTTCTAGTAAGTCTTATAACAGATTGCTGGTGTTCTAAACCTGAAAAATGTACATAAAGCATGAAATTTAAGCCTATCCTTCCCCCCAGTTCTAAAATCACACTTTTATCTGTGTAATTATTAGAAGAAAAAAAAAAAAGTTGGTAGAAAGGAATACATTTCCTAGGGAATAAGACAGTAACATAAACTTCAAACTCTCACACTTTTCAGGAGTGTTAGAACTCTTGAATATTTTTCTACTCTTTTTTATACTGTGACCTGTGATGAGAATGGAACTTACACAAGTTCGTGTAAAAACTGCTGGAAACAATACAGTGTAATATGTTCTAATGAACTGCAATTCCAATTATGTTACTTCTATGAAAAATTTTGTGATTTTTTGTTATTTACTCTGAGTATTTTCATTATAAGAATAAAAAAATAATCATTTACTTTCTTTTAAAACTATGGTTGTGCTGTGGAAAGTTATTGTGTTGACATTTGGAGATCACTAAGGATTTTTGAGCCTACATTTTATTTAACTAGTATACTAAAGTTAATCATCAGAGCGGAGTGTTTCCATCTTAATCTCGTAAAGACCTTTCTTTACAGTTACCTGTAGAAAAGTAAATTTTATTTTGTCCTTTATACTATCTAAGTCTTGTGGAAAAGAAGGGGAATTTTTAAAAGAAGTTGTGTGTTTGGTAAATTCAATAACTCATTCAAAACTTTTTAATGTCTGAAGCACTCTGAAATCACAAGTTATCACTGTAGTCATTCTGCTATGATCTATGTGCTTTTTTAATTTTCTGTTTAGTGCAAAACTTCCCTCTTTTCCCTTCCCTTCTCTTTTCCCCTCTCTTCCACTACACTTTTTTTGGTGGAATAAGACCTATGATAGGTTAGATATTAAACAGTCTGTAGCGTCAGCACAACCATGAGCATGAAAGATTATGGCTTACCAAAATCTGAAATCTTACATAAAATAAATGGATAAATATTTTTAGGCAAATCTTAAAAACCTAACCTGACCAATTCACGTGTATGATTCTGTATTCAGTTTCCTAAGTTTAACTTTAAAGTAACTATCTATGTTTATTCTGAACACCTTAACAAATCAGAATTTCGCCATCTGAATTTGCGTATTCTTTATATAAGTTAGTGGAAGATGATTGGAGCTACCATGATGAAATCTGCTGTTTACTATTATTTTCTTTTTTACTTGATGATCTTCAGAGATTGCTACAAGTTTTGATTATCATTAGTGAGTAAGGAAAGGAGTTGGAGATGATAGGTTGAAACAGACTGTAATGTAACTTGCTTTATTAGTTCGGAGTCCTTCTGTGATTGAAGAGATTTTCGTACATATTTATAATTAATCATTCAGTATCTCATACACCAGATAAACATTTCTATAAGAAGTCATGCAGAATAAAATAAATACCAAGTTAGTAGTTGGGCCCCAGCTAAGTTAGATGGGAAAGTCACCTAAATGGAAGATTTACCCTCCTGTATATTTCTCTGAATGTCAAGCAATAACAGCTTATACTTTTTTAGATATGTTACACCGAATGTTTAAATATTTTTTTTTTTATAATTAACTACTTTGGGTACTTATCAGCAAAACACTTCATCAGTTAATCCTTTAAGGTACTTAACTGGTGTCAGAATAAAAACAGTAATGCTGAGACTGACTTTTATTTTAAGTAAAAACTATTTCAATGAGCTTTATACTGTGCAGTTATGTATGTTACAGTATGAGGCGTTGTGATGCATTTAATGCATTAGAACTTGATGTAGTTCAGAATTGCATGGGGATAATGCATATATGTCCTTTCAAAATAATTCCTAGGAGAAGACAAAAATTTTAAAATGAACTAAAATTTGAAAAGTACTTATATAATTTCACTTTTTATTAAAAAAACATACTGAAATGTTTAAAAAAAGGGATCCTTATAATTTTGGATAAAAATTCCAATATATTATTTATTGATGTCGAAAAATCCAGCATTCTTTCAAGAACAATGTAAAATTGAGTCGCCTTCTTTGGCAATGATACATACACAATTTCTTATTACAACTTTGTTAATTCTTAATTTTAGTGTTCAGTTTATAGTCAGAACTCGTTAATCAGCTATTCTCTGCCTTATAGAAGATCTTTACAAGTGAAAGTAATTTTTCCACTTTGCTTTTTTTGTCTACAAAACCAGCAAATTCTAATGTAAGTAGATGCCTACCACCAAAAATAGAAAACAGAAAAAAGGGCATTCAGTTCCTAAATATGTGTTTTTTTCCTGTAACTTGAAGTTTTCTTGGACATGTTTCAAGAAACAACAGCAAAATTCTGTAATATATATTATTAAAACACAATGTATTTATAATAGTAATATATACTTAAAATTAAAATCAGTTATTGCTTACATTTAGACTGTTTCCATTCATCCTTTTTAGACTTCTACTTTTGTTTGTGACTGCCTCATGCACGGCGGCAGCATCGAATATCGTTTGCAAAGCATCGGTGTAATCAGTGCCTTTAATAGGGCGCAGCGTAGCTCGTGCTTTAATTGTTACAAAGCTCAAGACAAAAGGAAGCAATGCTTATCTCTGTAGCCGCTTGAAGTAGGTAAGGTTAGCGAACCGGAGAGCTAAAACCGTAAGGGTAAGTAGTTCTTTTAATATAGTTAAAGTAAGTTAGTGCCTGCTGTTTGGACTGTGCCCAAAGTGGAGGGGGAAAGACGAGAGTGCGATGCTTACATCAGTTTTGAAGGGAATGGCAGGAAAACGAGAGGTGACCCTGTTAGCCGTACTCTTTACATGTTGTCAGATTTTAGTAGGCGAAGAAACCCTTTACCGCATTGAGCCCCGACAAAATCTATGGGTTACCTGGGCGAACAAAACGGGCCAATCAGCATTTTGTTTGTCTCTTGCTTCCGCAACAGAACCTTTTTGCACCTGTCTAATAGGGGTACCTAGTTACAATGTTACTCATTTTGCTAATTATAGTGCAGGCAGACGTACAAAGGAGATTCAAGTGAGTAATTGCAGTGCCAAGCTCATACAAGGTCTGAATCGCACATTGCCCTGGGATCCTCAAGAGCTGAACTTGCTAGGGTCGATGAGGATTGGTAACACGACCGAAAACAGGACTCAGACTTGTTTTGTACTTGCAGGGCCTGCTATTGCTAGGCCTAAGCATCGCCATTTCTTCAACCAGTCAGGGTGGGCCAATGTCACTCCAATTGCTTCTCATTATGACTATCAGGGCCACTCTAGAGCTGTCACCTTCTGTGGTACCAATGATAGGAACAAAAGAAGCCCCTGAAGTCTGGGCGCCTACGGGATGGAAGATGGTTCTCCCTGCTGGCCCAAGGACATGGTTGTGAGGATTTCGAAGGTATGTGCTGTATGAACTTATCCGATCATAGTAAGTCCATCCACAAGCAATTACAATGGCTCGAACAGCAAGCCAATCAAATACAACAAAACCAGGGATTTTTTGATGGATTTCTCACCTCGCTCTTTGGTAATCTGCCCGCTTGGCTTAACAGTTTAATTATAGAAATTTTGCGTATATGTATCGTGTTACTTGCTGTTGGAATTATAATATGTATTTTCTTTAGCTGTCTTAAAAAGGCTCTCTCCAAGATGACGAAGTGTGGGGGGATGGCAAGGCTCGACCGAATTGCTTGTTGTAGAAAATCCATTTTAAACTTAGCACACGGTGTCCTTGACAGAACAAGGAATTTAACAAATCAACTTTGCGGTTAGCAAGAATGTGAAAAACAGAATGCAGCTGGGGGAAGAATGAGGGAGTATGGGCGGAGTTGACATTTAGCTGGC
>Ga0065711_1041589_pt1 | contig 16040 bp, 18 predicted proteins | sample Hoacrofraction12_FD_59098 | JGI IMG/M metagenome (GOLD analysis project Ga0065711, IMG submission 59098) | Hoatzin crop microbial communities from Cojedes, Venezuela - Epithelial fraction 12 v2 (version 2) | ecosystem: Host-associated > Birds > Digestive system > Esophagus > Crop | place...
CCCCCCCCCATCAATCCAGTCCACATGCCTAACATGCAGAATCCTTTAGATAGCTGGCAACCCTGTTGCTTGTCAGCTGAACTCATACCTTCAAACAATTTCTGCTTGTAGTAAGGCAGCTTGCTCGTCATGCAGTGGTAAAGACAGAATTTAGTGAGAAATATTTGAATGATACATTTTATGTAGAACGTTAAAAGTTTAGGTAATTTTTTATAGCTTTTCGCAGATTAATTTCACAGATAAAAAATAAGTTAGACCTCAGTATCTGTAATAAGTACATAGTGAATTTTCATCGCAGTTTACCTGCTAAAGATACAGACCTTGCAAGGATTTATTCTGTGGTTCCTTTTGCTGCAGCAGAATTTGCATCTCTTAAAACAAAAGCTGTTTTGTGATTTCTGATATGAAGGCTGAGAAACAGTGAAGAAGCTGCTAGTGGGTAGCTGGATTGTCTGTGTTTCTGGATGCATTTAGTGCATTAAAAAAATGCCATTGTTGTGTGTGTTGGGTTGTTTTTTCTTCATTATGTTTTGGCTTTCTCACTTTTTTAGACCTTGGCTCGGTGCCTGATTTTGTGGGATGACATCTTGCCCAGTTCCAAGTGGGTTAATAGCAACGTACCTCAAGTAGGTATTTGCACTTAATGTGTTTACTTCCCAATTTTACATCTCGCTGGATTGTTCTGCCTGTGAACATTTCCTTAGTCACACAAGGTGCATAAGAAAATGTATGTTAATTGTGTTCACATGAAGGGATGACGGTTACATTGGATTCCTGGAGAAGTGGGGACTCCCATCCCATCACACTAGAAAGGAGAGAGTTGAGGAGGGATGCAACTGTTCAAGACAGAAAATGGTGCCAGAGAGAGAAGGGGATTAAACTTCTCTCCACATTGACCAAGCAAGAAGCCGAGTGCAAAATTGCTACAAGGAGGTTTCAGTTGAGCGCTAGGAATAGCTTTTCAACAGTGAGATCAGTGATATTCCAAGATATGTTGTATGGAATTTTTAAGACCAATTTAGATAAGCATCTGTCAGAAATACAGGATGCTGATGGTCTCTGTGGCCTCTTGAGATCTCATCTTGTTCTGTTTTCTCTCATATTTGAGTACATACAGTAACATCGTGCTTCTGACACACTCTTACCATTATATTAGAAATCTGTAAGAGACCAGATCCAGGAGCACTGGAAGGTATCCCTTTTGGATCAGAAGTACAATGGAACAATAGCATATGGAAAAAAAATAAACCAAAAGCAACAAACAGCTTTTATATGCCTGTGAAGCAGACCTGTTTTGTATCACTTATGAACCCTTGATGCCCAAAGTTAAATGATCGGTTTCCCTTGAATTAATTTTTTTTTCTCTCATGCTTTTTGTAGATCATAAGAGAGAACAGTATATCTCTTCATGCAACAGAGCTGCCTTCATCTGAAGACCTGAGTTTAGAAACACTGGCGTAAGTAACATGTAAAGATTCTTCTCCTGAAACATGCATCTGAACTCTATAAAGACATACCAGTATGCAAAAAAAAAACCACTCGATATTTAGGGAATTTTATTCTCCATTTCCTGTAAAGGATAAATCTGTCTTTTTAATTTTCCCTTTTTTTAATTATAAAGGAGTTGGTGATGCGTATTCAGATGAGTAAAAGAGAAACATTTAGTCATTTCCTGTTTATATTGCTTATTAGGCAAGCTCATGTCTACATCATTGCTGGAGCATGTTTGTCACTGGGATTTCGATTTGCTGGTTCAGAAAATCTTGCAGCATTCAAGTGCTTGGTGAGAGGTTTTTATTTTTTCCCTTCAATTTCGATAGAGGTGTAAGTTGTCTTTTGTATGGGTATTTAGTATGCATTTCTTTTCTTTCCAGTACAAATACGCAACAGACTTCCTGAAGTGTTTGTCAGCACCAACAGCTGCAGTAGTAAGTTCTTTCTCCTTTTCTCTCAATGAAAAGGAGGCTTTGTTGTGTAACGTACTTTGATAAACCTCACCAAAACCTTAATGGAAACAAAAACATCCCTTTTATTTTTCCATATTACAGACTATTCACAGAATGTGGCAGGGCTGTGAATCATTTTTGTTAAGGACTTTGCTGGTTCTCCGCTCTCCCTCTTTCTGTGGAATGTGGGTTTTGAAATTTAGGGTGGAAAGCAGCGTCTTAGGACTGACCAGAAGCATCCATTTGACCACAGAAGTGTAATAATGCCTTCCCTATTCTACTTGAAGACAGGTCACTATAATCTCGAAACATGCTTGAGCGTCTTGCTGCTGTCTCTTGCAATGGTGATGGCTGGCTCTGGAAACCTGAAAGTCCTTCAGCTTTGCCGTTTCATGCACAAGAAGACAGGTGGAGAGATGAACTATGGGTTCCACCTGGCTCACCACATGGCTTTGGGGCTTCTCTTTCTGGGAGGAGGAAGGTAACTTGCCATATCCAAAGACAGGTTTTTTCTCCTTTAAATTCTCCTGCAAAAGCTGGAGCAGTGTGCAGTTTACTTGATTTTCTTCCTTTTTTTTTAAAATAACATATGGGTGCATAAATATGTCTTCTATTGCAAATGAAAGTCCTGTTGTCTTCTAGGTACTGTGTTACTTAAGTGCCATAGAAATGTTTCTGGCTTGTGTTTATTTCCTACCACTACGTGTTTGTTTTGGCTGCTGTAGGAACACATTTGTAAATTCCTTGCCTGTAGTTGCTACTGTCCTTCCCTTCCCTGGGGCACCAAAATATTTTGAACACCTGTGGTAGTGGCTAGTGTTTGTTAGCATGGAAACTAGTAGATAATGTTTTTTCTACAGGTATTCGCTAAGCACTTCAAATTCTTCAATTGCTGCTCTGCTCTGTGCTCTCTACCCTCACTTCCCTGTTCACAGCACGGACAATCGGTAAGGGTTTACTAGGGTTCGTGTTTCCTTAAGCTAAATCATCTTCTTAGAAAAGAGGTTATCTAGAGGCAAATGATCTCGAATTTTTACCTAGGTGCTCTGTAAATAGATTTTTGGAGTTTTTCAAAAAAAAAAAAAAAGTGGAAAAGAGAAGAAATAAGTGAAGATATAAGATGATAGTAGTGATTTTTGATCAGTGAGAAAATGCAAGCAGGTTTCCTGAGGTTCTGCACTGTGCTCCTCTGACATGACTGTTGCAGTTTGCTCGGCTGAAAAGTTTTCATGCAAGATCTGTCCGTTAATGACTCTTAATCAGTTTTGGTTACTACTCGTTAAGTCCTCTTCTTGTAGCTAGCCCATACATGTTAAAAAAAAACAAAACAAAACAAAAAAGCCCTACTACATTACTACAGATTTCTCTTTGGTTTAATCAACAACTATGTTTTGTTATTGACCTGTGTATAGTTTGGTATGTGGGGACTGTTCCCTGCCTGGACCGCACAGTGCTGAACTCCTCATTCCCACACACAGGTACCACCTTCAGGCTTTGCGTCACTTGTACGTGCTGGCGGCAGAACCAAGGCTCTTAACACCTGTTGATGTGGATTCAAACACCCCTTGTTACGCACTGATAGAGGTTACCTACAAGGTAATGTGTCTGGGAAGCAGTAAGGAGCAAGGTCTTTGAGAAGGTGTGGGAGACAACTGAAGACTCTGATGTACCAAAGGCACGCTATTTTCATTGTTGTGGCCAGCAGCCTTGGGTTTGTTTTCAGGTTGTGGTGGAGACGAGCCAGGTTCTACGCAAATAATTGAAGAGTTGTGCTCAGCCCACTCACACCTTACAAGTGCTTTGATCTCACCTTGAGAGCAGACTACAGGACAAGTAAAAGGCACCACAAAATATTCAAACAGTCAAGTGTGTAATGACTGACCTGGGGTCATAGTACTCCGCTTTCTGAAAGGGGAAGGACTTTCAAAGCTGCAGCGGTGGTTGGTACCATCTGTGGTTTTAAAAGCCTTCTAATTCTGCTGAAACAGTCAACTTAATGTTTCTCTGTGGTGCTTGCATTATGTGTCTTTTGAGGAAGAGTCGTTTCTGCAGGATTTATGTTGTACAGGCTCACGTGAGACAGGTGATGCTCATGAAAGTGGTAAAGAAAGGATTACTGGGATTTCAGGGGAGAAGTGATGCAACATGGATCCCTTGCGGTTTTGGCAAAGAGTTCTGCATGTTCATAATATAGTTTATTTATCAAACCTTCAGGTATCAGTTGAAGTGTGCCTGACTTGCACAATGTTATGTGTTGATCCGTCCATGGGAAATACACCTTTAATTTAGGCTTACATTTCCTGACATTAAAGGCAATGCTAAGTCATGTATTTACTCAGAACTCAGGAACAGAAACTGACTGGCCTCTGCCAGTGGAGTTGTTATGTATGAGATGCACATTTTCTTTCTTTTCACACGAAAATGAACTTTACTAATACGCTAATGCTGGTGGCATTTTGAAGGGCACGCAGTGGTATGCAGAAGCCACCGAGGAACTGATGGCACCCACACTTCTTCCAGAGCTTCACTTACTGAAGCAGGTAAAGGAAGTCCCCATTTTAATGAGGAATTTAATCACCCGTTTTTTGTCACAAACAGCACAAAAACAGAGACTTGATGACTTTTCTTTGATTCCCTGTCCAACTTTGGCCAGACTCTGGACAACACTGTCCTATGGCAATGGCTACGAAGACAATTCTGTCACTATGGAGCACATATGCTAAATAATGCCACACGGTCTTGATCATAACGCTTTTAAGATCTGGTGTAACAGGGAGTTCCCTGCACCAGAAAGCTTCACTGTAGGAGAGACAAAGCTACATGCTCTTCCTTCTGAGTTTTCGGGGTGGGTAGCACTAAAAAGGGCACATGCCCTTGTAAGGGCCCAGAAAGAATTGTAGGCTTATGTAGAAGACTCTTAATTTTATGATTCTGGTTATATCTAGTAATAAAAATGCTTACATTGACAGATCAGAGTGAAGGGACCACGGTACTGGGAATTATCAATAGATTTAAGCAAGGGAACGAATCATCTAAAGTGAGTATTCTTTGTAATGCTTAACTGAATAATGACCTTGTAGTAACATTTTTTTTTATTATTTTTTTAAAACCTCCTGTACTTGTAACACCTACAGTTTGGAAAGAAGTCTGATTTTGATCAGTTCACTGTTGTGCATTTGACAGTACTTTAGGGTGAAGAAAGAAACTGCGTAGTTGGTTTCACCTATTGATGTGAATAATTCATACAAAAACAGGGCAGGGGAAAACCTGATAGTAAAAACCGCAGATATTGGCAGCGGGATTGAGCAGTACCAGAAACCATCTTAAACTCATGGTTTTAGTTTAGTTTTGAGTTGATGTGATGTCATGTTTCCCAGACTGTTGATACAGTAGTTAGCTAACTGTTACTGTTTTGTGAAATAGTATTTTTCTCATGTTACATAAAGTATACAAAGTACTGCTTACTGCGTTCCGGTAAGATTTCTGTTTTTCACAGTTGCCCGACGGAGAGTTAAAATGCAGTATCTGTGGGTAAAATCATTCTCATCTTTGCGCGTAACAGCCTACAGTGTAACTTGCCGCTGTGAGTAGTGTGGAAGCAGCCAGCTGCATGTTTCATCAATGACATGGTTTTTCTAGTTACTTCGACTGCCACGATTCAGATTAAATTAGGCACCACAATGCAGCATCTGTTGGTCCATGCCTTTAAGAATAACAAACGGGACGGAGGCAGACTGCAGAGTCCTCCAGATCAGGAGGCACGTGCTGGTTCATCTCCTGCACCAGCACTGGCAGAAGCCAGCTTTGTCCTTGTGGGTTGAGCCTTTGCCACACTTGAGCACTTGTTTGTCCAAAAGAGCCTTCCTGTGCTGCTGCAGCAGAAACCGGTGTGGGTGACTAAGGAACTTGCTCCAGATGCGTTGAATCTGTAAGCTCTCATGTCACAATGCTGACCATATTGTCTTGTCCCCAGCCTTTTAAAATGGTAGGGACCTAGGTGGCAGTGTTTTGGAGATGAATGCACGTGTGAGAAATAATTTTCCCCTCTTACTACATGTGAATTGCTGCTGTATTGTTATGCTAAGCAGTTAGTTTCAATATAGATACCTTAGTTATTTTAAAGATGCACAGTGCCTACAGTTAATGGCGCAACTCATACTCTAAGTCAGATAAACATGCAGCTGCTTTGCAGTAGTGTAACTTTGAACTGCTGCACACTTCTGTTTGTAGGCTTGGTCAGGAATAGTGGGGTTTTGTTGTTTGGTTTTTTTTTTTTGTATGTGGAGAAAGGACTATCACAGCACGCCTTTAAAGCTGTGGATACCAACCTGCATGGTTTTCCTTGGTGCTGGGTGCTCATCCTAAAAGAGTCTAACAAGAACCTGCAGTGGCTTCAGGAGGTTATTCCTGTATCAGTAGGGCTCATCCCTTTTTTTTGGTGCTATATTGCCTGTCTTCATATCACCATTTGATAGCAGACTGTCCTGAAGATAGCAAGATTTCTGTGTATGTGCAAGTGGGGCAGGGTTTAAATAATCAGGGCAAAGCCTAACCGGGGATATTATCGCATATGAGCTATTGGAGTTCACATTTCCTTTACAGGTCTGCCTCATTGTATATTTGTATCAATTTAAAGTAAGCACCGTTGTTATTTCAGATCAATTCTTTCAAAGGGTGGTGTCTTGTACGTGAAGCTGAGAGCTGGGCAGCTCTCCTACAAGGAGGACCCGATGGGCTGGCGCAGTCTCTTAGCACAGACTGTTACTCATCGAAACTCCGAAGCTCGGTTGTTCAAGGTATCGCTCCCATACAGGTTTCCTGGCAGGAATGCTGCCTCTAGAAAGGCCGAGGGAAGCACAGCAGATAGTGCTGTGTTACTTGTTTCCAGCGGCCAGCTCTGCCACATGGTTCTGAGTACTGAAGTTGCTTGCTTCACTTGAGGGAAAGGAAGTCTGGTGGCTTTCATAAGGGCATGTGATGAGCTTAAGCTAAGAGCAGCTTATCTGAACGTACGTTTGTCGTGGGCAGGCAGAAGCGTTGGACAAGTTTTGACCATGATGTGCTTTATGTAGGTTACCGTCTTCTCACTTGTGTGCTGGCGAAGAAGGGGTTGGGTATAAATTGCTATTATATTTGTGCAATAAAACCAAAAAGTTCATATGAAGAGTGTGTTTTTAATCTGTTTTTTAGCCAGAAGCAATTTCAGCTTTCACTTCTGATCCTGCTCTGTTTTCATTTGCTGATTATTTCTGCAAGCCAGCTGTGAACATGGGCCAGGTATGATGCCTAGATATAGCATTGTTTCTTGCTTGCATGGATAAAAGGTGGGAAAATCCTACGTTAAACTGAGGAACAGAATTTAGTCCTTCAAGTAGTGGGAACAGGGAATATTCTAAGGGATGTTTTGTAATACAAAGGTGTAAAACAGGGTTGACCCTATAGTTCGTGTTGGTTTTGTTGACTTGTTTTCCCGTTGGTTACATCGCAGTTGCTGCTAGTTGTCTACACCAGTTATATTCGTTGCAGAATGTGTTTAACAAATACTGAGAGCCCTGTTCAGTGTCCTGAAGCATTTAAGTGAAGTCACTGCAAAAGGGTTAGGGTGTTTTGCACTGTGTCTCTCTGCATGAAATGACTTGAGGGAGTGAAATACAGCAGTGTTATGCCTAGTTTTAATAAGCCCAAGAATGAGAGCGAGCCGTGTAGCATTTCTAGATATCACTGATTTATGTAATGTCAATGCATGAGTTTACTTTAATAGAAGGAAATGTGAGCACTGGAAGAACCTGAAATAGATTTTATCTAGGATGTGTGCTTTGTTAAACAGGCGTTTTTTATCAGAAACAGGAAATCCTGGATCTTTTCTCTTCAATTCTTTATGAATGTGTTACCCAAGAAAATCCAGAGATGCTGCCGACATACATAGCAATAGACCAGGTGGAGTAAACACTTTTTTCTTTTTTAAAGCTACGCTTAGACATAAGAGTATGTTTGTTGCGTGTGGTATTTGCAGATGACAGAAAGAATAATGGGAGACATGTTAGCGAGAGCTTACAGGGGGATAGCAGAGATTTTAAAAGCAAATTGGAGAATAATCTAAGTTAATGAAAAATGAAATTACACCAGAAACATTAGCCGGCAGTTTTTCTCAGTAGATATTCAGGAGGGCATCCCTTGGCAAGGGGGTCTTTAGGATTCATTTACCTCGTGTTTATGACAGCAATGTATCTTTCCTTCTCCGGTTCCCATTCTCACAGTCACTTTGTATTTCCCCTCTGCTAGGCTGTGAGGAGATTAGAAAGAAGAGAAATGTCTGAGACATTTGAGCTGTGGCAGATAAAACTGGTGTTAGAATTTTTTAGTTCCAGAAGTCACCAGGAGAGGATGAGCAGGAATCCAAACCGGGGACTCTTCATGAACTCTGAATTTCTGCCTGTGATGAAGTGCACTATTGATAACACCTTGGATCAGTGGCTTCAAGGTATGGAGAAGATAACCTTTTAATCCTACAGCTGTGGTCGGAATTCAGCGTTCTTGCCTGCTTGCTGATCCAGGTTGACTTTTGCCTCAGAAGTACTGAAAAATGATAACTGAAGGGAAGGCACTTGCATGTTAGCAGGAAATGGCTTGTTTTCAGTTTAGTGCGTTTGGTGTGAAACATTCACTGAAGAATTATGTTTGACCGTATCGGTGGGAAGTTTAATTGACATGGAAGGTTATGTTTGCCAGGGAAATTACTTACCTAATATTACACGGGGAGAATTTTCTAGGAGCAAAAACAAGGGGTGACCACAGCAGAGAACAGGGCGGAGGGTGGCCACAGTGGAATGAAGGCAGCTTGCAAAAAAAACGCTATAGCCTGCTCTGTGGGGAGATGGAGACTCTTTTCAGTGGGCTTTTTCTGTGGAAATACTGTTGTCTTGACTTTGTTTCCTCACGCAAATGCTCTGTAATTTCATCAGTGTCTTGTGTATTACAGCTGGAGGGGATGTCTCTCTACATTCCTACCTCAGCGTGCAGCCCACGGAGGAATCCCAACTGAGCATGCTGGCTTGCTTCCTTATTTACCACTCTGTCCCGACGCCGGGTCAGCTGGCAGCTGGAGGCTTGGAAGGTAAGACGGGAGTGCCAGACAGCACTCTAAAATTGCATGGACACACGCTCCTTGGTTTCACCTGGCATACTAAAAGGAGTATATCCTGTACACTATGTGACAGCGTGCGTCTCCTCTGAAAGCTGTTCCATTGACTTTTATTCTTTGTTAATTGTCCCAAGTGTGGACAGAATAGGTAGAAACTTTATGCAGGGCTAAAGAAGCCAGAATTAGACTATATATTAAAAAAGTCTTGGCTTTTTCCTGACCTGCAGATGTTCTCGCAGGCAGCAGGACCAGATAGGACAAGCTGTGACGGGAAAACGTTCTTTCTGTTGGGCTAGCCATATCCTGAATGTCCTTATATCTCTTTTCTATAAGCACCTAGTCAGAGCTATCACCTGCTCTTTTAGGTTTCCAGTGGTAATCTGATTTGGGATCCGGGGAAATTCTGGGCCACTTCACTTTGCTCTTGTCCTCCATCAGCCCAGCTTGGGGATATACCAGTCCTCCTCTGCTTGCCTAAGGTTTCTCAGGTTGCAAAAGAAATAGTGGGATTTTGATTTGGGGGACTCTGTGGATTGCTTTAGGGGTGTGACATGAAGGTTACCCCTTCAGTGGTGAGAGGAATCTGCTGCTGAAGGCTTCACAGAGGCCACGGGCCCCAGCCTGAGAGTCCTGTGCAGGCAACGGTGCCCTGACCTTACAGGCTAATGTGTCTCAGCTTCCGTTTTCCAGTCAGGTGCCTGGGTGTCTGTTGAGGTCAAAAGACCTTTGTGGAAATCCTGGTTATCTGTCTCCTCTCTACCTGTTACACACCTTTGTTCTAGGATTTCCTACCACATTAACCAAATTTGGGATTTCTTAAAATTCTAATATAAAAATTTACTTTTTAACCAGCGTTGCCACAAAACGAATAGCAGTGAGCACATCCCTAGAGATATGCCCTGAATTCTGGCCCGTTCCCCTCCCTCTATTGACAGTTCTTTTATCGGGCAAGCGTTACACCAGTACATGCTCATTTTCTTTCTTTCTTTAATCTCTTTAGGAAGCATGAACTTCTCTGATCTGCTTTTGAAGTTCAAGCAGTTGAATATGCCAGTTCGTGCGTTGCTAAGGCTCGCTCCTCTGTTGCTTAGAAATCCACAGTCCATGGTGCTATAGGTCTGCAGCGTTTGTTCTGCGTGTGGTTACTGAATGACAGAGCCAGCTGTGTGTTGTTTCATGCTTTTCAAAAACATACAGGTAAAACTGTACTTGATTTTGTAACTTGTCAAACAGCATCAACTTCAAACTTGTCCCCAGATGTGGCAACTATGACCAAGAGTTATTTATAAATTGTTACAATGAATAAAACCAAAATTGTTAAAGTGAGCTAATAATAAATGTACTTTTATAACTAAGGATTGTTTGCAAATATGTCTTTTTGTGGTGAATTCTGAAAGGACCTTGGCTGGGAACCATAGAACTTCCTTGGTTTTACGACGTCTTTGCTTGTGACGTATCTTAATCTGCTTTCGTGAGGTCCTGTAGATTGTAGGAGAGAGGCAGCCCAGACCATGCCAAAGTTGCTTTTCCTCTGGAGTCGCAGGCTGGAACAGAAAGGAAGCCACCAGCCATGCCACTCGCATCGCACCAAGTGTGCTTTTGAAGAACTGCCATGATTTTTGTCTCGTGGGATTGATTTTTTTGGTGTGTGTGTTTCATAAAGGCTACTGTATATCTCTCCATAAGCTTACGTACTCTGTAAGTATAAATTGCTCTGCTCCGACTCATCCGCAACATACTACTGCACTGTTTACATCTTTTTTTTCTTTTTTTCTTTTCTCATCTTTGTACTGCAATTAGTCAGTGGCTGCTGAGAAAACACCTGCCTCCACTACGTTACGTTATGTCTGGGCAAGAACTGAAACCACTTACAGACAATTTAAATAATTGGGCATTCGTTTGTGTTTCCTTCATCTCTGCTACGATGCCTTATGTATTTCCCTAGAGCACTGAACTTGGAGCGTGGCTGGTTCCATATTTGTTCTGGGCAAGCCAGGCACTTAATTTTTCGTAAAACAGGTGGAGTTACTCCAATAAAAGCAGCCAGAGGTTGAATGATTACTACTAGAAAATCAGCCAGAGCCAAGCCGTTGGACTCTGCTTATTCTGAAGTTTCAAATTTGGTCTTATTCCGTGGGACTTGTGGTGATCCTTGTCCCCTTTTCTTCCAAACCCTCAGGCAGGAGAGCCAGAGGATTTTAGGGAGGGCACAAATGGATAGAGGAAGAGAAGAGGGATTGTGAAGAAAGCAGAAGTAAAAAAGCTTACCATCCTTCTAACTGTTATTAAAAAGGATATGTTTGACGTGTATTAACCAAGGTTTTCAGTGCCTTAATATGTCCTGAAGGAAGGACCTGAGCATCAACCGTGTGGAGCCCACAACAAATCCCACCCCGCTTCCCTTTTTTTAAGCTGTTCAGAAGCTGATCAGATTTCCACACGGGAAGTCAGTGTTTTGTTTCAGGAGGTGAAGTCTTTAACCAGCAGGATGGACAAAGAGCTCACAGGAGCTGCTTTGGAGCCACAGCTTGGACACCGGCCACCTGAGCTATGCTGTTTGTGGGTTGCACAGCTGCCCGCGTTGGCGAGGGGAAGCGAGCGGCTGGGTTTTCTCTGCATGCAGGAGCTGCAGCGAGTGACCTGGGAGCGATGGTCCCCTGCATCCTGCTGCTGCCTCCGGGTCAGGACAGGGGCTGCAAAAAAAGCATGAGCCCCACACAACACCCGGGTGGGTGGAGCAGTGAGGGGAAGAGGAAATCAGATGTGTCCTGAGGGAAGGTCGTGCGCAGGGTGCACAGGGTTTGCATTTGAAATTTTGGAAAGGAGAGGTCGAGCACCTTGCAGTGCCTCTCTTGACAGCTGGAACCCACAGATAGTGGGATTTAGGTGTTTGGGGTTTTTTTAAACAAAAAACACAACTACTCCCACCTTCTTTGTAATGCAAATTAAATAAAACCATTAACAAGCACGGAAACCCCCACTGCTGCCAGTGGAAGCCATGAGGTCCTGAGACAGCGGTTTGGGCCGGGCTCGGGGGCGTGCGTGCCTCCTCCCTTGGTGCAGCTTGGGGAAGTTGTTTCTTCCTTCAAAGCTGGGGAAACGTGAAGCATTAAATACTCACTTCCCAAAACGAGTTAAACTGTCCTTTCCCCAGCTCTCCACCCCTGATTTTTCGAAGGAGGAATGTTTTTTAGCCTCCTAAAGCCTCTACCGCGAGCACAGAACGAATTGCCCGGGTTTAGGTAGCTCTGTTACTATTTTTGCCCTGTGTGTGCTGCAGGAGGACAAGAGCAACCAGCACGAATGCTGGATGTTGAGTGAAAAGCTGAGAAACCCCAACTGGAGCAGTGCTTATGCGTCTCGCACTCCTGCTGGATAAAAGAAGTTGTGTCCTCCTTCAGAGGAGGTTCGGACAACAGTCCAGTGCACGAGGCCCGTGGTCCTGGCTCCAGCATGGGCCTGATGCTGCCTGGTGGCTTGGCAAGCTGGAAGGTGGAGATGCATTTGACCGCAAACAAAACGAAAAAGCAAGCAGGCTCTAAGCAAGCTCCTGCAAGGAGCTGCGAAGCGCAGCCTCCCTGGGGCTGGAGGAAGCACCTCCCCGTGCAGCTGAGGTTGGGGTGCTCCCGGGTCCAGCCCGATGCCGGAGGCACAGCGTGCCCAGGGCCCGGCTCAGCCACCTGGGCAGCGCCCTGCCCGCCGTTGCTTCAGCCTGAGGGGTAGGAAGGAGCGCGTGTGGGTGCGCGTGTGCGAGCCTCTCGAGCTGCGTGAAGTCAAGAGCCGAGAGGCTTCCTGTTTCCTTTTTAAGGTTTAACAGAATTTGAAAGCAGCCGCCACCGCGACCTGGACCAATGATCTGGGCAGAGCGGCGGGGGAGTTTCGGCTCGGGGTGCTTGGCGCCCGTTACGAATGCCAGCCTCGCTCTCCGGCCCCACGTGGAGCCCCCCGCGTTCCCTCCGGCCCCGGGGGGCTGCCTCGGCCCCGGGCTCCCCCGGCCTGTCAGGGTAAGGTGCTATTTGCTGCTGCGGGTGACGCTTCGCGAGCGGTTTACAACACTGGTTACTTTAGCTGTTGGCTGTGAGTTGCGAAAAATATATACACGCAACAGATCTTGCAGTGCCTAACGGCTCCTCGCGCTGCTGTGCGGTGCTTCGGCCGCGCGCTCTGCCTGCGGCGTGGGGTGAAGGTTTTAAATCGCGCCTGTTCGAGCTGCGAGGGGTGTCTGCTGGTCGGGTTTCGGGCTTTGCCTCATCCCCCTGCGGGTCCCTGGGCACCTTGGAGCATGCGCTGCCCCCGGGCAGGGGGAACTCTGCCTGGGGAGCCCTGGCTGCTGTGTGGTGCTGGGAGGACTTTGGGGGTGCCGTGGGAGGTGCGGGGGGCAAGGCAGGGGCAGTCTCAGCACACGGGGACCTCCGCTCTGCTTGGCTAAGGGGGTTTCCCTGCACCCCCTCTGCCTCTCCCGGCACATCGAGGCCTCCCCCAGGTCCCTCACAGGCTCCTGCTTGCCCCTGCCACAGGCAGGTGAGCCCCCCGCTGCCAAGGGACCCCGTCCAGCCCCCTGGCAAGTCCCCAGCTGGGGGGTCCTTGGGGCTGCCCAGAGACCTGCTCCGGTGGCAGTGGGGACCCAAGCTGCTCGGCCCCTTGGGGATCTTTGCAGAGGGCAGCAGCTCCACTCAGGAATGGCACAGAGACGGGGGGGAGACAGGACATGGAGCGTCTCGGCCACCCACAAACAGCACCCCTGGGGGTCCTCCTCCCACACCGGGGTCCTGTGCCCGGGTATCTGCCGGCGGCAGCTCCCAGCGGGAGGCTGGCACAGCCGGGGCCAGAGGCTGGGCTTCTCTGGCGTCATGCCTCGGTACCCAGAGTGCTTAGTCACCTTTCTGGGGTTTTATTTTTATGCCGCGCTCTCAAGCTGTTTGCATGCTCTCCCTCGGGCTTTGGGCAAGGAAAGGCAGCAGCGAGGTGTCCTCCTGCCACTCCCAGGGTCCCACCATGCAGGACTTGCCATGGGAAGCGAACGCATGCATCCAGCGCATCCCAAACCACAGGGTAGCTTTGCGGTCTGCTCAGGTTTCCCTATGGCTGTCCTTGGAACCAAGGGGCTCTGTCAGAGGTTTGGCAGCCCGAGGGATGCCCGCGGGAGCCCAGGGTCCCCCCTCCACCCCTTCCCTTCCTCAGCTTTCGGCCTCAGGGACATCCTGTGGCAGCGCGCTCCCCCTCCAGCCCCACGCAGAGACTGTTTCCTTTCCTTGTCATTATTTTTTTGCTTTTAATCTCAATTGGTGGGTGCCCTCGGAGGTCCCCACTGTGGCCATGGGGAGAGCACGGCTTCCCCATCCCATCCCACAGACCACGATGCCGGCTCAGCCTCCCCGTGCGTCACCCCGGGGCTTTGCCAGCAGCACTGGGCACAGAGGTCTGTGGTGCGGTGGCCTTATGGCCGCTGGAGCGTGGCGCCTGTTCAAAACCGGGCCTGCCCCATCGCTGCCGAGTTCCCTTTTTCAGCTGGGACGCGCAGTGTTTTGGCAACAGTGACCTCTGTCGGCACCGCCGCGGGGCCCAGTGCCACCAGCTTGGCCCCCCACCATCACCCAGCTGCAGCCCACCCGTCCATCACCCCCCTGTTGCCTGCCGCCTCGCTCCCTCTTCCCATCTTCAACACAAACAGGGAAATTATTCGGTTCGCGGGGGCAAATCCTGCCCTCCAAGCATCGCCTCCAGCCCCACCTGCTGCATAATCGCATGGCAAAGCCCTTGCAGCCGGTGTTTCGGTAAGCACGCATGCTGGGAGGCAGCTGCCAGCACCGCTCAGAACCGGAGAAATGTTACCGAAAGGTCTCCTGAGGACAGCCCAAAAACCGAAAAGCAGCGGGGATTTAATTTGAGAGCCGCACGGCCAACCTCCGTGACTCATGTAAATAGAGATATTACAACCGGTGACTAATCCCGGTAGCACTTTCTGTGAATGTTTCATCTTCATTCACGTTTCAAACGAGCATTTTTCACAATTTAAAATAATAATAACAAAAAAAACACGAGCGATTTTACAGGAAAGAGGGGAAGGAAGTGTTTTGGCTGCGAAGCGGTGGAGCTGCCGGGTCAGTTTTGGCTCGGCAGAGGCTGCTGAGCTGGCGCGACCGGTCACTGCCGCTCTGCTCTGCCCACTGCTCCTCCGCCTGTGAGTTGGCAGTTGCTGCTCGTGCCCCTGCCTGCGTGGGCAGGGGGTCTTTGCCTCTTGGATGATGCTGCCAGCACCCGTATGGCAGCCTGATGCGTGCCGTGCCGTGCCGTGCCACGCCGACAGGCCAAGCGTGGCTCAGCAGTTTGGGACTGGCTGCAGGTGGCGGCGAGTTTTGGAGGGCTGTGGGGCCGCGGTGGCGGCCGGGGGAGTGACTCAGAGGCGCTTTGGGGCTCTGTGGTTTTGCTTTCATGGTTTTGCTGTGACTTAGCAACTTGTTTTTTTGCTCCATGGGAAGGCAGGTGCCGGCATGCCCAGCAGATCGGCCGTCCCGCGGGATCCCGGCCATCCCATGGGATCCCGGCCGGCTGCTGGGATGGTTCGAGGTCGTTGCTTTTGCCCTTACTGATTTCTGCAGCTGAACCCCACGGACGATGCAGGCGGTGGCATCTCACAGCACATGGTCCCTTGGGACCCACGTCTCTCCTGGTTCGGCAGCAGGAAGGACCGAGCGTCCCCTGGAGCACTGCCGGGCACTCGGTCCCACCGGAAAAATCCGACTGAAAAGGATTTCTCTGCGGGGCTTTGTGCTCCAAAAACACATGCCACCAGTGCCAAAAAAAAGCGATAAGCCAAACCTTCTTGCTGCTGCTTCCTCAAAGGTGCCTTCACCCCAGGCTCCCGCAGCACCCTGCTCCCTTGCAGTGGGGTCTGGCAGAAAAATGAAGCCAGGGTGGCATTTCTACGTTTGTCATCTTTTTTTTTTTTTTTT
>Ga0065711_1041590_pt1 | contig 16039 bp, 10 predicted proteins | sample Hoacrofraction12_FD_59098 | JGI IMG/M metagenome (GOLD analysis project Ga0065711, IMG submission 59098) | Hoatzin crop microbial communities from Cojedes, Venezuela - Epithelial fraction 12 v2 (version 2) | ecosystem: Host-associated > Birds > Digestive system > Esophagus > Crop | place...
CCTCCGAGGGGATTATCTCCCCCTTTCTCGGCCGGATTATCCCCCCGGTTCGCTCTCCCTGTCCTTCCCTCCCCCGTTACGCCCCTCCGCAGCCTCGCCTCACAGGGATTATCTGCTGTCCCGTTGGGGTGATTCCTCCTCTCTTGATCTCTGCCCCGGCCTTTCCCTGGTGATTTTCCTCCTGAGGAAGTTACCCCTCCCCTTCCGTCTGCCTCTGAATGGGGAAGGGGGAGAAAATATGGTTGTAATCGGGTGGGCAGGAGTTTCCAGTAGTGCAGTCGTCTCCTTGGTCTCTGTGCGAGTACTACGGGCAAGTGGATGTAGGTGGTAGGAGAGGCACCAAGGATGCAGAAAGCTTGTGGCAGAGTTCCGCCTGTGGCGTTGTGCTCCGTATGCAGGGAAATATCTGCACCCTTTCTGCAATGTTACAGCTGTTCGTGGAGATGGTGGTGAAAGAGAGCCTATCTGGATCAATGCTTTCTAAAGACATGCATGGCTGGGTGGTGGATACCACACGTTAACCAGTAACTGCACTGAAGAAAAGCCAACAGCTTCCTAGTTTCTTTGAGGAAGGTACAATGTACAGTAGTAGCATTATAATATAAGTGGGAAGGTGCATGGATGACATTGGTGCTGTCCAGGGGTCAAAGCTGACTTGGACAGCTTCTATCTTGGCTCTCGAGGCAGTTGGTTTAGGCTGTTGCTGTGTAGTGAGGAGGAAGGAGGCAGATATCTTTTGCATAGCCTCCGATGCTTATGTGGTTCATTACTGTCAACATGTTGGCAGACGAAAAATGAAAAATGAGTTTGTTCCTAAAGAGGAGAGATAAGGTTTATCCCATGCATTTGGCTTCTGTGTAGGTTAGACCATTTTCTTTTCATTGCTCCTGGTCTTATTGCACATGAGATCGCTGGAGGAGAGCTGCAGATCTTCTGACCATCTTGCAGCACAAGGCCCGTGATTATATCCATTAAACTTCCCTGATTTGGCTTTGGGAGGAGGAGGGGCTGTGAGAAATTGTAGAGAGGCTAGGCAGCTATAAATAGATGTTGGACTAGAGGAGGCTTTGAACAAATCTTAGCATGCTGCTTCTTGAACAGATAGCGCCTGTTAAATTGGTTGAGTTGACACTGGCATCATAATGTTTCCTTTTATTTCTGCTGAGGTGGTTGGCTTTAACACTTTGAGATGTGACTGGACCATGCAACATCTGTCACAAAATTCTTCTTGAAAATGCCATAGAGAAAATTCTCATTTAAATAAAATGCTGATAATTGGAGTCTAGTTTGAGCTCATTTTAATGTGTTGTTTAAAGTATTCCTTGGAGAAATCTTTAATTTCCTCTTCCCTCCCTTGAAATGTTCAGAATTGATGATGTCGCTCTCCTTATTTTGTTCTCGAAGTATTGCACTATATGCATTACCTGAGATCCATACTGCTGTGACAAATCTGCAGTATTGAGGCATGGTGTCATAATGCTGGTACCATTGTTAGTTTTTTGTTTCCTCGTCTTTTCTAGAGGAGACACTTTACTACTCTCTTCCTCATTGGGTTTTGGGTTTTTTTTTTACGTTTTATAGAACCTTCAGCATCTAACCAAAAGTGTGTATATTCAGCTTCTTTGAATTCTGGGTGCTTGCATTTATTTCAGATCCTATGTATCACGGCTGTGATTGACAAATACACTGTACCAGCTATGTGGAATGGTGTCTGTTCTGCCGCTATGTTAGTGGGCTAACTATGCATACTGAAAGTCTCTAAAATGATTGAAAAGCTGTTGCAACATATGTGCAATTGGACCTTTCCTGAACTACCTCTTGTTGCTTTTTTTTTCATTAAACAAATAATGGAAACTATTAAATTGTGGCTTAGTCACATATGTTTGGGGGTTTTCTTAAATAAAATAAAAGTAAGAAAGGAAGTAGGAAAACACGCCTGGCTAATATGAAGGGGTCTTAACGAAGACTAATAGAGAGGATGAATCTCTGCAAGAACCCTGACTTTTAGGATGTTTCTTATTTGAAGCAAAGTATTTTAATCTGATCTTCTTCTCTGAATTAGAGTGTGTGGAAACCTCAGGGAGGTAGAAAGGAACAGAAATCTAGGCAATATAACTTACTACTTTTGGCATTTTTAGTTGGTGTTTAACCACAGTAAAAGCAGGAAAACCAAATAATCTACCAAATAATTAGGCAGGCTTTATTTTCAGCTCTTAAGGATGTGATCTGAACATTGTCCTCAAACACTTGACTTCTTCAGTGAGAATCATGCTCCAGCTTGAAGTTAGGTCCTTGTGTTGGGTGTTTCTACGTGCACAAACAAAGGTCAGTGATCTGGGGAAAACTTTATAGTACCATAATGACAGGCAAAAGAGTCTTCAACATGAGTCTCTTTGTACAGTGACTCAGTCCCTGAATCATTCTGTTTAGCTGAATGTATTTATTTGTAAAAATTACTTACAGTTTGAATGCAGTTTTATAAAAGTTTAGTGTCCTGCTTTAAAACCATGCTTTCTTCTATAGTTAATAAGTGATTTAAGCTTCAGACTTGTGACTGTCCCAGACTCTTGTGAGTGCCTTTTGATCTGCTGTGTAGGACACTGACCTGTAGCTCAGTGAATCTTTTCTCATGCTGTAGAAAAGGGGGAGGAATTTCTTTTACTTAAGAAACAGGTATGTGCTTGGGATTGTGACAATGTTTGTAGTGGTACTTTAGGTGTTGCAGTCTCTATCCAGGTGTGGAATGAATTACATTGTCCTAAGATTTGAAAGGATAAAAGACTCACTCAAGTTTAAAGAAAATGCCCTGCTGTGTTCTGTATTTAAGGTAAAAATAGATAAAATTTGACTCATCCTGGTTTGAAGGAAATGGTTGAGGTAGTGAGCACGCTACTACATAAGGAAAGAGTATTTGTTGCAGAAGGAGTACCACAGGATGGACAGATGGGTTCTCAACACTACATACACCTGAACTTGTTTTCTGCTGCTTATTCTTTCTCCTTTTTTTTTTTTTTAGCTGGCTTTGAATGGGATGTTTATGTTTGTTCTTTTGAGGAAAAGAGAGCCAATAGAGGAGTTGAGGTATAGGGATAAACTTCTTAACAACCCAAACAAGTTACTGTACCAGTAGGAAGTACACAATAAGTGTTCAATAAATTCAGTGCTGAGGCAAACTGGAATGGCTTTGGCCTTGCACGTTCGCAAAAACCTGACTTTTTAGAAAGATCCTGCAACTGGAATGGTACAGACACTACTGGAGTTACTTGTGTGGAAACATGAAGTAGGATATGATGGCAGGGTTAAGAGTGAGTCTGTGAGGGGGAAGTGGTTTTCCTGCCCTCTACAATAGAAGAAGCGTAAAAGGTCCTGGGGAAAAGTGAATTTAGTACAGGCTGACATGTGAGAGGCAGGCTGAAATACAGATGTGCTGGTCACACATACTATTAGAGGAATGTAACGGTTTGTTGTCATTGAAAGGAAAGTGTCAATGTGACTTTTATATCACAGGATAAATAATAGATGATGATTGTTTCAGAGCTTAAAATTGATCTAAGATTTTTATTTAAATGTGTGCTATCTAGAAGGCAGTGTCAAATAGCTGGACCAGTGGGTGTTTTTGGCTAGCTTCAGTTGTGACTGAAGTCTTTCTAATCCGAGTTCAACAAAATGTCAGAATTATGGTTCAGGTTATGGGGGGAGGAGTTAGGATCACTTTTAAGTTAAGGTATTAACTGATTCCCTCATCATTATTATAACCATCTGCAGATGGATCTCAGGTTATACTACAACAGAACTGTTGTCTTTTGCAGTGGGATAAACAAAGCATTGTGATATTGATGTGCTATCCTGTGGCTTAAAAATTGCATTTTTTCAGAATAAAGCAAGCCTGAATTGTTTAGTTACGGCTGATGTTATTCTTACAAGAATAATGGAGACGAAAAAGAGAAAAAGAAAGGTTAGGAGGAATGGAGGTTAGGCTCCATTTCAAAAAAATTTGCATTCCTGTTTTCGGTTAACTAGAGTCTTTAAAATGATGGTAAGTAAGGTGTTACGTATTGAGAATGCTTCATATTAGCAACCATTCTGTGGGTTTTACACATCAGTTATTTATAGAACTTCTTCTAAGGTTAGTGTTCAGTCCTCACGAAAGCATGGTGGAAATTAGGAAGATACTGGAATTAGATGACATTTCAGATTTATTGGCAACATATGTTATTTAAGAAATTACTTGGATATGTTATTTTAAAACTATTGACTAGTTTTGCATTCTGACAAGCAACAGTTTGAGAGTAGGAATCTCGTGAAATCCGTGCTGACTGCGGAGAATGTCAGTGGTTTCTGCAAGCTCTTTTCTTTTGGGGGGGTGGTAAAACAATTCCTTGTGCCTTACACAAAAACATTGCTCTTACAGCTTTTGCTTACCCAGGTCTCAAAGGATCAAATTAGTGTTTCAGTTAAGTTCACTTTTCCAGTAGGTGGAGACACAACTATTGATTTCAAAGAAGCTTAAGCCTTTACTTTTTGATTCCAAACATTTTGTCATGATACTGTTAAAATAATGAAAATTAGGAGATAAGGAAAATGGTTTACATTTTTATTTTAAGATAGTTCATTTAAGCTTCTTTGCTGAGATAGTGTTGGCATTCAAATGTTGTTTCTGTAGTAAGCGTGGCTACTCAAATAGTTTGGTTTTAGCTTTCGACTTAAAGCCTTATCTCTACCCACTGGTCAAATGTGCATTAATGAAAAGTTAAAGTGATTCCATTTTAAATACCTAAACATAGGATGGAGGAAAATAGATTGGGGGTAAATAGACTGAGGGTAAAAAGATAGGATTAAACTTTTTCTTAAAACTAAGAACATGATGTAGGGGATCACTCAAGTAAATCTGTAGGGGAGTGAAAGACAAATATATCAGCCATTCTGACTGTTATTACATTTCTTGAAACATTTTTTAAAATATATTTGATTCTATGTTCGTTCATTAGTTACCAATATTATGTTTGGAGGTATGCATGCAGCTGTCATGGGAGAGGTTTTGTGTATAAAACATCTCAACACTTTTTATGTGACATTGATTTATTTTTTTAACAAGTCAGTGGGCCAATTGGTAAGTCAGCCTTTACATATCTTATTAAAATTCCACCCCATGCCTTTCCTGATCCACTACTGAAGTTTACAGAAGTCTTTTTGGCAACATGAAACTGCTTATACAGCAGAAGTTCTGACACTGGGAAGGCAAACTGCAATCTAGTGAATGAAAGGAGCAAAAAGTTTATTTCGCCTTTCCAAGCAATTCTGGCTTACTGTACTGTGAACTACTGTGCTGTAGCAAAGCACAGTGTTGCTGGACAGAAATTGCTTGAATGATACTAAGTTTACCACAGTCATACTGCTTCTTACAGCTTCACTTGCATTTTTCCAGTAACTACAAGTGCAGGAGGAGGAGGTGTAATTAACAATTGAAAGTTCAGTTTATGCATTCATTGAACAGAGAGAAATTGTTAAGTGAAACTTGATGTTTATAGAGTGTATGTAAGGCAGTCATCTGAATGCAAATCACGCAGATACTCAGTCGCTCTTCCCAGATCTACTGGTACAGTTTTGCTACTTACACGAGATTTGGTAAGCAATAGCAAAATGGGATGAGCAGTGCTTGATTTGGTCAGTTCTGCTCAGTGAAGCTCTTTTATAGAGATTTAATCTACGTAGGATTTGAACAACTTCCAGAAGCGTGTTGCTTGATGTAATTGGCATTTGTCGTATGTTATCTTCCCTCTGAGGACAAACTCTTAGTTTACTCTTTTGTTACTTTGCTGTATGTGATATTTAAAGCAATGTTCAAGTGAACCTTATTTATGAAGTGAAACACTTGGTGATATTTGGGCTGTCTCTGTGATTTGTGTTTCATTCTTTCATAGCTTTCTGCAGGGTGGCCACTTGCTGCATGGGTAAAATTTAGCCTTGGCGTGAACCTGTTGCGTGAGGGGAGTTGTCCATACTATTTTTCTGATACAGCTCTTTGATAATCTCGTAGGTGTCTTGGCTCAAGTGTGAAAAGATGGACACACTACATTTGAGTCACTGTTCCTTGGGAAGCAAGATAAACTGGTAACCAGTGTCACTGGGTTTGAAAACAGCGCTTCTGTAACATGAGCTGATCACATAGAGGTGGTGGCTGTGCCTGAGTTGCTCTGACTGGTGGTTGAGAACCCTCATCTTGCTGCTGCTGCCTGCAGGAATCATGTCCATTTCATGTTCCCCTTGGTAGAAGAGAGAAATATTTGGGCAGTTTCGAGGACACGCAATGAATACACTAAAAGAAACGTTAGGAAACAGTTAGGAAAACACCAAAGAGTTTGCAGTAGAATTGTCTCTTGACACATAATTAGGTAGGAAAAAATCCATCCATCTGTCTGCATGTCCTCCAAGATCAAGACACTGTTAGAAATCTTGCTGTTGGAATGGGCGAGTAGCTGGGTGCGTAGGCAGGTGAGCAGGGTAGGAGGCTTTGGGTGTGGAGAAGAGGTGTGGAGAGGTGTTTCTGCGTTGCTGTTTGCATGCTCCGGGTGTCAAGCACGGAAGCGAGGAGCGGGGCCCCGCGTGTTTCTCGGCAGCACGGTGGCTCCCTCTGGTGGTCATGCGGTGGCATCCAGCGTCGGGAAGTGCTCGCGGAAGCCCGAGTCACTGCTCTGGGCGGGTGACAGGAGCCCGCTACTTTTGTGTGGGTGCCTGCTTGGTTAGCTGTGTACAGGGATAAATAAGCCGGTGCTGCTTAGCAAGTAAGTAGCTAAAGACATTAAAAAAAAAAATCCACTGTAGCCAGAACTTGATACATTTAGAAATGTTGGTCAAGTAATTGGATCAGAAAGTGATTCTCTTATCCAGTGCTCTGTTGCGTGCGGAAGTCGCTGCAGTCTATTTGCTGGACTTTTTGTGCTGTTGCCTGGAAGCATGCAAGTTTACTGTTGAAGGGAATCTATTAGCTACGAATTGAAGCGTACACATTTAACTGCCAAATCTTGGCAAATAGGTCTGTAAACAGCACAGACTTAACTAAACAGCAGCAGAATGAAATGTATAGTTCTTACCAAGTTTACCAAACAGTTCTCAGTCTTAGGCCAGATTCCATGCTATTACAGTTCAGGAAAGCTGTAAGCAGCAACAGTAGAACTGTTGAACAGGGGTTTTCATTGGTACTAATGAATGGGAAATGGAAAAGAGAAGGGCGGACTGTTCAGCAGCTGGACTCCAAATAAAGTGGAAAGTCTCAAGATGTATTGTCCTAAGTAATTTGAAATTTCCAAGAGAAGTGAACGCTTCGTACCTGACGCCAAGCTTCTGGTATTGTTTCACTTTCTTTTTAACTGATCAAAACTTCTGGCTCCTGGTAAAGTTCTTTATGTACAAGGTTAGGCCTTGTTAGATGCCACATCTTATTTCTCTGTAAAGCTACTAAAACTATTTTGAGACAGTTTTGTATCACAGTGAGACTGTCAGAATGGTGCTGTTGGGTCTTGCTATTAACTGGAGATGTTGAATTAAAATACTTTGTGAACTGTTAAGTTAGAGTTCATAAGAATATAGTGGTTTATGTTTTTTAAGTTATCCTATTTGTAAGGTACTGGTGAAAACCTATATAGAAAAATGTTCTGTGAAACCAGTGGGAGGTTTTTCTTTAGAATTAGTCTAATTACAAATTTGGCAAGAAGTGCTTTTGCGAGAAGTTCTAAAACACTCTGCTACTTAGCTTAGAAAGTATGGGCGCTGTATGGAAAAGTGGAACTGTATGTCCGTTCATACTTGGCATCTGGTGTTCTACAGTCTTACCAGTCTTACCAGTTACATATATCTGTTTACCACCACCAAAAAAGACCATTACACAGAACATGTACTTTTGCATACAAAATTATTTTCTCAGTATTCATGCCATTATGAAGCTTTTACGTATTTCAAATTAAAAAAAAAGAAAGTAAATCCCTTGGGCCTCCCCACCCCAGGCACAAGTGATTCTACTTTACAAATATAATTACTGTACTTCCAGAAGGTAATCTCTCTGGACAGCCATAGACTAGTTTGAATTAGATTACTCTGTTTTTTTCCTCCAGGGTGAGTTAATACATTGAGTTTTATTTTTCTGTAATTACTTCAAAATTCAGATCACTTCTAATGCTTACTATTCTTCTTTATTACTAGACTGGAATAGCTAAGAATACTTGCATTTTAAAGGTTAACATTAACCTTTTTTTTACCCATAACTATGTTTTCTAGGTAGATATCTGCTCTACTCTTAGTCATCATGCTGTATTCACTTAGTTTCGGTTGTAGAGTTTGTTAATTTGGAAATACTGGAAATATTTACTTAATAAGCAGAGAGTAACCACTTTCAGTTGTGACATTTAAGTAAGTCTAGCTAGAGCAATGTTTTTGTTAAACCTGTATTTCCAGAGATCTGGGTTTGCAAACCTTTCAAGTAGTTTGGCAGTAAGCTATGCGAATAAAACAGATTACTACATTTTACCTCTATCACAAAATCTTGGGACAGAAAGCCAGTCAGTATGAAACACACAGAGGAGCAGAGTTAGCCTTGGGAGACACTACAGTCAAGAAAATGTTTTTCACATTTTTCTTCATGAACTTCAGCAGGACGCGCAATTCTGTAGACAGACGATTGTGAACCATGCTGGGACACTAATTCCAAAATGCAAATGCTTTTGTGTATATGGCTTGTTTCTAATTGGATTTTACTTACATGAAGAAGTAGCTATGCACTTAAGCATTAGAGCTGAGAAATCTATAAAGATGAATTTGGAAGTGAACCTCATTATTTCAGAATATAGTGCTGTTTTGAAATAGGCAGAAGGAAATCTTTGGTGTTTTGAGGTCTCGGGACATGACTTCCTATTTGTGTTGAATACAAGACTAGCCAGGATACGTGTAGAGACAATTGATTTTAATTCTGTAGTTGGCATCTGGTATCACAGTGCAGGAGCGTTATATACTAATGCAAGATTTGTCTGTTAAATGCAACGTTAATGGATAAAACTTGTTATTTACGTTGTGAGTGAAGTCCTACAGCCTAGCTACATAACACTTGAGTTCATTACAAACCTGAAAGTATATGGGTGCTCTTTAATAAGGTAAGTTTTCAAATAATAAGAACTGTCACTGAGTCAGACCAAAGGCCCATCTAACTCCATATCCTTTTTCCAACATACAGGGCCACTTTTGAAACCATTCAGATACAATCAGGAGCTCCTATTAACAATATCTCTGAGCAGATTTTCAAGAAAACAGAAGACATGGATGTTGCTTGACGAGAAAGAGCTGGGGCCAGAAAATTGAGTGTCTGGATAGCCTTAAATTCAGCTTCCAGAAAGGGATAAAGCAGCGTATCGTGATCCCCAAGTGCCATCACTAGCCACGAACTGGTGAAGAATTTCATTGTGCTTAGCTGCAACAGTGACAGAATCCAAAAATTAATGTGTAGCTCACAATGAAAATAACATCTTACGTAACTTTCCTGGGCCTGCACATTAACAGCTTCCTAAAAGATCTGTATGTAATTGCAGAGGGGATTGAAAACTAAGACAGCAGAATCACTGATAATTCTAAAGGCATAAGGCTTAAGGTCTCCAGAAAGCCTGTCCCCTTGTAGACAGCAAAGGTAACACATTTGCCATCATTTCTCTTGCTCTGCTTTTCTACAGGTCATTAGGGAGCCAGTATAAATGCAAGAGAATAATCTAAAATACCAGGCACAGGTAAGCAGCTGTGGGTATGGCTACCTGGAAGAAAAAGATTACTACTCCCTAATATTGCACTGAAGAAAGACCCTGCATCAGGACCTTTCTCCTGTTTGATGTGGGCTTGCTCAATGTTAAGATGTTACCCATTTGAACTGAAGAGGGTTGTTATCAGTAATGGGTTGGAGCTGACAGTCTGTTAAATGCTCTTCAAAAATACACATATATTTCATTTTTGTTTGTATGTGTGTGCGTGACTGCATACATAAAGAGGGCATTTTTATATAGTATTTTGTATATGTGTTAAGAGTGTATGTGTGTATATACATACATACTTACATACCTTAAAAACCAGAACACTGGTCTGTAAACAAAAAGCCCAGCATCCATAAGCTGTCCAGGAAAGTATAAAACCAAAGTAAGCATACATGATATTTTCCCAGGTAATCTCCCAAAATCAACTAACGTTTAACTTCAAGACTTTTTGAACCAAATCATGTTTGTTGGTTGTTAGTGTAATTTATATTGTGTGCTTTTACTATTCAAGGCGCTTCCATTTCAAAACTAGTCTCAACTACTTCATGGATGAGTGTTCATGTAAAAATTGCTGCTGTGCACTGGAGATCTGTTTGGTTAAACATGAGAAACTCTTATCCTTGGACAGGATTACTCTCTACTTTCTTTAAATAGTTGACATGGATTTTCTGTGGAGTGCTTGATAACTGAGGTGTGGTATGTGTATCAATGTAGCCTACTGTGAAGATTGAGCCAGTAGTAGTTCTTGTTTTGGCAATAGTGCTGGTGGTAAGTTTGCAAAGGATTAATGATTACCCATATATGTAGTCTAGGGAGCATGTCAGACTGACCAGGATACCCACAGATTGTTTTTGGTTGGCCATTGCTCCATTCTGTCTAATGATGTGTCTAGATGGAACACCAGAACTACATATTTAGCCTCCAAGCTCTGGAGCCTGTATGCCTGTTTACATATTTACCTGCTCTCCAGAAATCTGACTGCTGCTCTATGACACATTCCTTCTGATCCTAGCTTCTTCACAGACACCCTGTGTAAAGTGGACCTGGCCTTGGCCAAGATCTTGGTGTGGCTTTAAAGGTTCTTCTGCCCTCAGTGTGGGGTTTTAATATACCTAGAAAGATACAGTGTGATGGGGCTAAATGAATAACATTTTAGTAGTCTGAATTTTAGGTTGGTTGATCATAGAGTCCTTTGAACGTACAGGTCTGTGCTGATAACAGGTGGTCATCTGAAGCTAAAGAAAAGACTTCTAGATTAACAATAGAAATACTCTTTCAAATATGACTGACTGTATGATATCCTGTGCTTGGAAACAGATCTTCAACCAATCTGTGGAAATGTGTAGATAATAGGAAACAGTGATCCATTTTAGATTGCTGTGTTTAAAAAATATTCTTCTAAAAGTCCCTCTTCACATTGTCCTATAACTGTACTAAGAACTGGGAACAAACTGTAGCAACTGGCTCATCTTTTACTCACTTCAGTCATTCTACAGGTCATTAGCAGTTTGTTATATTCAGTATCACTTGGAAAACAGAAGTTTGTGGTAATACCCAATGACTTTTAAGCTTCTTGGTTCAGTCTGTTGATGCAGGTAAGAAGAATGGAGTCAAGACTTCTACATCATCTTTTGTTAACAGTGAACAGGAGATGTATTTTATTCAGTGAAATCAACTTGATACGAGATCTTGGAATCCAAGCAGTGATTGCCGTACAGAATAGAGGCATAGTGCTATAGAAGTAGTTTGTGCTACCTGTTGGAAATGGGATGACAAGGACCCAGAGAAATGTAAAGAGCTCTTTCCTGTTTGCTTTTCAGTATTTCGTCTTTTCACACTTGTTGGTAAAAGTTGAGGTTCTTGTGTTTGATCCCTTCATCAGTCTGTTGAAGAGGCGATAAAGAAGCAGTGTCCCAATACAGTTTTCCGAAAATGTTTAAAAAAATATTTTTTTCAAGGTGACTTTCTTATTACCTTAGAACAAAAAGTGTAGTCACTGGCAAACTCCTAGTCTGGAAGAAGTGGAATGTAGGAGTTCTCAGGCTTGACTGAAGTTTGGAAGTGTATAAAAGTAAGAGCAGTTCCATGACCAAGAACTTGATCTAGGCTTTTTGAGGTGCTGCTTCTCCTTGGGATAAGAGATTTTGAAAGTGGTAGGTAACACAAACAATTGGGGTTTATTTTTAGTTTAGAAATAATGCAACAGCGGAGTTCAGAAAAAATGGACCAACTTTTGTTATCCCAAGTTGCACCAGGAGGTCAGGTCTTCCTCTAACTATTGGTATGTCTTGCTCAGAGAAGTGACCATGGTATATCTAACTCCTGTTCTCAAAAACAGCTATAGTTTGATCTTCTGATGTCTTTAAAGTGAGGCTTAACTAGACTTGTCTTTTCTCTTGCTGAAGAAATAGATCATTTATGAGATGATTGAAATAAAGTACAGTATGCATGTACTTCTTGTATAGAAATAGGAGAAAAAAGAGGAGTAAAATTTACCAGCTGTACATTGAATATTGTCTGTTCAAGTGATGCCCAAAAATACCCTTGTGCATCTGAAGATGTTGAATACATCATAAATCTCAGCTAATATTATCTAGAATTACTACACTTGGTTATCTGTGACTGAAGTTAGAATCCTGATAAAGCTTTTAGAGTTTACTGGCAGTTTCTGACTGAGTTAACAAGATGAAGGAAGACAAAAGAAGTGAAAGGTCATCAAGACTCTAGATCCTAGCCATCTTTTAGCATAGAATTTAAACATGTTAGAAAGATCTCTAAATGTCTATGGTACAGATTGTTTTTAATCAGACTACTCATCCTTTTAATGAAACTAAGCTGCCATTTTGCTGCCATTTTTGTTTTAGTCTCTAAGCATTTGTGTATACTTGGGAAATAGAAGGAGTACTTTCTTCGGTGAACAGAAATAGGCAGTGAATAGAAGGATAGTGGAAAAAATCTTGAGTATATATGAGTGTGAATAACCTTTGTGAACAAAATGGATTAATCAAGGGTTACACTGTGTGACATTTCACAGCTTGTACTTAAAGGAAATATATGCAAATACTTCGTCAGCCTCTTTTGAGGGAATCTGAACACAAACCTCAGAATGAGTCTTTCATTCAAGTAGGTCACTTCCTTAATTTTTGCTCTTTTTCTCTGACCGAATTCCCCAAAACAACTTTAACAGATGCGTTAACTTGGAAGTCACTAGGAGTACTTACCTGCTTGCTGCTGAACATATATATACTTAAATCATTTCAGTAATATTTTAACAAATCCCACTTCTCTGTAATGTTGTCTAACAAACTTTTTTTCAAGGCAGTAGGCTGAAAAAGGAGCACTATGAGTGGCAAGTTGATCCTGCTCATCTTTGGGAACCTCCCTGTCTTTCTCGTCAAGGAAGGAGTAGTAAGCATGTCATCTTCCAAGTAGAAGAGCTAGGCTGTATACATGAAGACAGGTGGAGCAGGTGGCAGTCCCATTTAAACACTACCCCTTCCAGCATGGTGAAGGCACTATCTTTTAGTGGTAGACTGTGTGAAATAATGACAGGCCAGGTGTGGTTCCTGGGCCTTCAAGTGAAACATGCTATAAGACATCTTACATTTTTTCTTTTTCCTTCTGACCCACTCCTTTTGCTGTATTTGGTTTTTCCAACTTCCTCATAATGTGTTGCCTACTCTCCAGCCATTTTTTGCCTTTTATTCAATACATTTCCAAATAATTCACTATTGAATAGGTGTTCAGGACTTCTGTACCTCAACCAAAATTTTACTCTTATTTCTGTGGTGGAAAGATCACTAGCTTTTTTGTGTATGGCAGGGTTTAAATTTTGGCTAAATGTTGTAAACACTGATGTTGGGGTGTGTGTGCATGCGTATGTGTTATGATGGCTGGTATAAGCTGGAAATGTACAAAACAGATGACTGCAAAAAAACTAGGAGAGGTAATCTGGCACTAAGATGATCTTGAATTTCTGCATCTGAGTAGTGATTAAATTAATTAAAATATATTTTCCACCCCTCGCAAAAATACAATCCAACAAAAACCTTCAAAGGGTTAAAATCAGCTGGTTCTTTTATAGAGGCATATTTGTAAAAGGTGTCAGAAGTGCTGTAAGTTTGTTTGGGGTGCTCTTATTGTAGTGTGTGTCTTTTATGGAATCTGTTTCCCTTCCTCAAAAATCATAGGACACTATGTGTTGCATTGACCTTACTGTTAGCACTGTAGATTGAAGTAAAAAATTTCAGGGAAAGCAAGAATATCTCAGATGCAGTTGCAGTGATATTTCTGTGCTTCAAATTTACGGTAGAGTCTTGCAGGTCTGCTGAACTAGCAACTTTGTGCTGCACTGTGCACTTCTCTTCTTGTCAATCTTTGCATTGCTTTTCTGTATCTATCATACAGAAAAACCTGTATCCACCTGTTAGCCCCCTAACTGAAAGGCAAGACTGGTAGAATTACTTTACTGATTTATTTATTTTATTAAGTCTTGAACTTTAATTTTTCCTGATACTTTAAATCAAGAGAGATCTGACATATGTGCTCATACAACATTGTATGAATGTGCCTTTCTCACAAAAAGATAACCTGTTTAGGTATCTGTCTAGAACAAGAACTGTCTGCTGAGTGATGGACTTTGTTAAAGAAGAATTAGGAAAACTGACAGACAGTACTTTATCTGTAAGTCATTGATGAAAATCCTTTAGGGGAAGGGTTCTAGAGTTTCCTGCTGTTAGTCAGTATTGTCTTCAGAATGGAGGAAAATATTTTTCGGTTTGTACTGAAGTTTAGACTCTTTCTTTTCCTGTGTGCTCTACTACTGAGTGTGGGCCGTGGATTACTTGTGGCTTTAATATCAAATAACTGTCTTGGGACTCTCATTTGACTTTTGTCATACGCAGCAATAGTATGTGGGTAATTGAACTCTGTTGTTTGTCTTGAGGTAGTCAGTGGATTTGGTAATGCTTAATTTTGTTTGGTGGATTTGGTAGTGCTGAATTTTATTTGGACTCACTACCTGTAGGAACAGAGAAGACTGACACCTCAGGAGTCTGAAGAGGTATAAAATCCATTGCCACAAACCTCTATTAATTGCCGATAGTGAAAATCTGAACTGCTGTTTCTGAATCACAGTTCATGCCTCCAATCTTAAGTTTGGATATCTTCATGTCCACTTACTTCCTACACTTCTTTCTCTTCTTGTAGTCAAGTATGTATGTATAATATAGGTCAAGAAGAGTTATATGGAGCTGAAGTATGGGTTTAGAGGTATTGTCAGAGCAAGAAAGGTAAATGAGGCACACGAGACCAGGAAATTACAAGGCTCCTTGGTGTACTCTGCTTAAACTTGTTCACTATGCTAATAATTAATTTATTAAACACAGGAAAATCACAGTTTTGAGCACGTGTGAAACATATGTAATTGGATTGTGAATTTCAAGTACTTAGAATCTCTATTAAAAAATTATCAATAGACTATATAATTCTCTACCCTTTCAGCCATACTTTAATCCTATGTTGAGCCAAGGTGATGCATGCTTGATTCTATCTCTTTCCTTGATGTCCATTGTTCTGGGCAGGGGGATGGTAATTAATTTGAGAAAATTATTTTTAAATACAGAGACTTGGCTTCTTTGTTGAACTACTGACAGGAGCTCATTTAAATCAGTCTGTCTGGTATTAAAAAGCAAGTGTTGATTCCTTCTGTGTGCAAGTTGGCTTGTCTGGTTCTGAAAACTTATACTGAGAAGTGATGTGGTATTTAAATTCCGACACTGTGTTTAGAAAAACAGAAACTCTGCCAGAGTTCCTGCAATTGAGAAAGCTTCTTTCATGTTTTAACTGCTTCAGTCATTGAACATAAATTGCTTCTTATGGGATGAAGAGTCATAGCTATTTGCTACCACGGCAAATTTCTTTAGAGAAATACTTGGTGCCATCAGTCAGGTTGATTTATGGAAAGGATATTATATTAATGAAAATAAAGAGATAACTTTCCAAGCAGTGTGCTATTATTATTGCTAAGGTCTCTTCCAAACTGAGTATTCCAAAGGAAGTTTCAACATGAAGATCTGATGCTTCTAATCATAAAATCATAAATGGTTTGGGTTGGAAGGGGCATTAAAGCTCAGAATCACAGAATCACAGAATAGTAGGGGTTGGAAGGGACCTCTGTGGGTCATCTAGTCCAACCCTCCTGCCAAAGCAGGGTCACCTACAGCAAGCTGCACAGGACCTTGTCCAGGCGGGTCTTG
>Ga0065711_1041591_pt1 | contig 16039 bp, 8 predicted proteins | sample Hoacrofraction12_FD_59098 | JGI IMG/M metagenome (GOLD analysis project Ga0065711, IMG submission 59098) | Hoatzin crop microbial communities from Cojedes, Venezuela - Epithelial fraction 12 v2 (version 2) | ecosystem: Host-associated > Birds > Digestive system > Esophagus > Crop | place...
GTCCCCGCTGCGGTGAGGGGGGGAAGGAGGGTGCGGGGCGGCCCCTCAGGGGATGGCGGCAGGGCCGGGGTCCCCGCTGCGGTGAGGGGGGGAAGGAGGGTGCGGGGCGGCCCCTCAGGGGATGGCGGCCGGGCCGGGGTCCCCGCTGCGGTGAGAGGGGGAAGGAGGGAGCGGGGCGGCCCCTCAGGGGATGTCGGCAGGGCCGGAGTCCCCGCTGCGGTGAGGGGGGGAAGGAGGGAGCGGGACGGCCCCTCAGGGGATGTCGGCAGGGCCGGGGTCCCCGCTGTGGTGAGGGGGGGAAGGAGGGAGCGGGGCGGCCCCTCAGGGGAAGGGGACGGGCCGGGCTGGGGTCCCCGCTGCGGTGAGGGGGCGAGGGAGGGAGCGGGGCGGCCCCTCAGGGGATGGCGACCGGGCCGGGGTCCCCGCTGCGGTGAGGGGGGGAAGGAGGGAGCGGGGCAGCCCCTTAGGGGACGGGGCCGGGCCGGGGTCCCCGCTGCGGTGAGGGGGGGAAGGAGGGAGCGGGGCGGCCCCTCAGGGGATGTCGGCAGGGCCGGGGTCCCCGCTGCGGTGAGGGGGGGAAGGAGGGAGCGGGGCAGCCCCTCAGGAGATGTCGGCAGGACCGGGGTCCCCGCTGCAGTGGGGACCCCACCGCGCTTCTTCCCAGCGCCGGGCGCGGAGGTGGCGGGCGGTTGGCGGGCGGTGGTTTACCCTCGACACCAGAAGAACACCGGGGTTGGCAATGCTGGGACAGGTATATTCACGCATTGGCCTAATCCCGATTTACTTTCTGAAACAACCTTATTTTAAAAAGTAATGAAATTTGAGTAAGTTATTTTAATACATAAGATACTCAGTGAAAGGATGGTGATTAGCCAAAAACCCCCAACCCCAGGGAATGCGGCCCAGCCAGACCGAGAGGCGAGCACCGTGTCCCCTCACGATGGGGACACCGGCCCCAGCCTGTCCTTTAGCGTTGTGCTCACCAGGGCCACCGAAGGCAGTTTTTGCACTGATCTCACAAAAGATAGGCTTCAAAAAAAATCTTACACCATGCTTGTTACTCACCGTATTAAAACAGAGCTAAAATTGTCCAAATTAGCATAGTTACTGCCACAGTTTGTTTGGTTTTGGCCAGACTGTAATACCTGTGCTGGGTGTGGCTAATGGCAATTAGTGCTTTGGTCTGTGGCAGTCCCACAGGTTCGTGCAGTGAGCTGCTAACTGGCATAAATTAATGTCCTGCTCACGCATGTATTTGCAAACTGATTTACGAGGGCACTAATTGGCAAGCGTATGCTGAATGGTCAAGGCTTAGCCCTTAAACTCCTCTTTTTTCTGATTTCAGGACGACTGCTACAATGGCTTTCTGACTTCTTACCAAGCCACAAACACAAACTACGGCAAATCAACTGAGATGACTCTTATACTCAAATTTGTATCATGCTCATCAGGAAAAGTACGTATATAATGCAGTTCACTTCTTCCCTTTTTCCTGCTTAATGGAAAGAGGAAGAAGAGGCTGTTGTTAAAATACTGCTGCCAGTTGACTATTTTTAAGACTTAAAATATCTTAAGATGGGCTTCTAGACTTCTGAGTGTCCATTGAAGGAAGTTGTCTTAAAATGTGGAATGTCTGGCAGTATTTCTACACGGAGCTGCTCTTTCCTTATGCTCATTTCTCTGAGTCAGAGAGACACAGAGTGTGTTGAGTATCAGGGCCTCAGCGCCTTGGGCTTTATTTTTGTATATGCAGAGCACCCCACGTCCAAATACCTCACACGCAGAATGGACTTGTGATACAGATCAGATCTCAGAGACTACAGGGCAAAGCAACAGAAGCGGTATTTGATTGCCACAATGTTTAAATGTTTTTTGGGAAGAAGGCAAGACTAGGATTAAGTGAAGGGCAAGTTCTGAGTCTGAGATCCACAGTGCATCTTGTGAGGAAGAGGAAGCCAGGAGTACAGCTAGTATTCCACTAGAAAATACATGGAGGATGGATATAATCCATAAAAAATGAGCTATTAAACCAGATACTTTCTTCCTATCAGTTTGACTGCAGCACTACCACCCCATCACCGTCTGAGCCCTCCCCCTGCCACCTGCAAGTGGCACCTCAGGATGGCCAAGCAGCTACGTTCAGGAGAATAAACTTTCTGTATCATTCTTTCCAACCTGCATTGCTGCCAGTCACCTTCCGAGCACTGTGTTACCTTTTCATGATTTCCCATGCTGGTTTTGCCTTCCAAGGCCGCTCACATCCTTTTCCCATCGTAATACCCAGGACTGACCAGTATTCTACATCCCACCCCCCTGGTTTATTATTTTCTCAGTTTTCTTGAAGTTCACACTTCTGCACTGCCTCCAGCTTGCCTTTATTGATGTCAAAAGCAAGTCCCATGGCAAGGGCAGAAGGATGAGCAGGGAAGGCACCTAAACTGGGAGACAGAGGAACAGCTCGATGGATGGACGCAGAGACAGCGCAGGGGCTGAATCCAACCCGTTAAATGGCCCAGAACAAAACAGGAAGGAGTTTCCTCCTCGCACTACCAAGCCCCACCCTGGAACTTCTCATGACCTTCAATAAAACACAGTGAGCTATTCAAAAGGCAAATGTTTATTAGGTACACTGAACTTTAAAAAACTTGTAAAGAATTATGCAAGAAATATATTTAAATATAACAGGTGTTATTGCAATTGCGCTACATTACAAAATCACTTTCCTACTGTCAGCACAATCTGAAGACCTTAATGTTCTATGCGAGATAACGTTACATTGACTCTGGCATACAGTACGTGGTCTGCACATTTTTTGTTCAGACGTCTGTTGTGCTGCACCAGGTTGTTCTTGAAGACAAGGTCAGCTCTTCACGGACCTATGCCTTTTATGTTTCAGTAAATAAAGGAACTGGCAAGGAATAACATGAACTGCTGTTTTCCTTAGCAAGAAAGGAAAATCAAAACATGGTTTCAGGTGACGATAAAATGTCGTATGAGTAACAGTTCAGGAGGTAAACTCTCTTTCTGTGGCCAGGTAGCCCCTGTTAATCCGACTCGGCATTGCTACAGGTGCACCAAAAAGGAGAATGACTCCTAGGTCCAGCACTTACACAGACGAAGTTAGTAACAGTACATTACATTCAAGTCTCTTGATTTGCTTATTGCCATGCTGCACCATGTTATTGCTTCATATTACATATATTGAACAAGAGGTTTCTGACTGCCAAGTCAGAGCGTTCAGAAATACAGCAGAGGCTACTGACTAAAACGAGAAACTGCACAGGATAAGGACAGGAAGTCAAAGACTAAACTCAAATCCTTTGTCAGCGAGGAGTGCTGGAAACAAAAAATAGGAAAACCCAAATACCGCTTTCCCTAGATGAAACCTGCCATAGCACTGTAATAAAGGAAGCTAGGCATATTCTGAATAAGAGGTTTAACTAGTTTAGTTAATGAATGGCAAGATCTATTTCTCTTAGAAGCAGATCAACAGTCTGGAGAGTAAGACCGATCCTAATAAAGATAACAAACTGGGAGAAGTAATCCAAGCTCTTTTTCACTATAGATAAAAATATAGATGAATTTAAGGCACATGTATTTTAAAAATTAACACACATTATTTTCTTTGGAGCTAATAATACAAAGTTAGCCGTAACTGCATTATCAACATGCTGTACACAGGAGCTTTTATGTGCATTACTTACATCAGCATTATCAGAAAACAATCACAAAATTATTCACACGCACACATGTGCATGCATAAACGTGAGCATAGACAGGAACACTACAGTAGAAAAAAAGAAATGTTCCTGTAGAGGTCTTAGGCAGTAAAGTTCTCAGGGATACACACTTTGAGTAACTCGAACGCGTGTGTAACATTAGTTGTGCAGGACAGCCGACGCAAGGCCAGCGTGCAGAGAGCAGGCGATTCACACATCTGGTGTGGGGGCAGTCGGAGGCCGCTCACCGGTCTGTGGCAACGCTCACAGCACTCGCACAGTCATGATAACCTGACAGCCAGCTGGATTTTTATTAAAGCCATCTGAAATAATTCAACACTGAGGAAACTTGTGTGCTAGACATATTAAAAAAAAAAAAATAATCACTGCTTGGCCCCCAACCAGACAGCAAATTTCTGCTTAAAAATCTCATCTTACCTGGTGGACTCCTTTTCTGAGTATATATTGCTCAGATTTTTTAACCAGGCACAACAAACCATTTAATTTGTACTTTCTTGTGTGCACAAGACTACATTCAGCTGCAAACATCCATTTTGCCTCACAGTGATCAAGCTGTTTGAGTTTCTTAATGCTCTTGAAGCAGCTTTTGCCACCTTCAGTGGTAGAAAAAACCCACATACACTCGCCCAGCTGGGCAACTGGGAAAAAACAAGCCTTTGGGCTTTCTTGGGCATTGCCACTCAAAGACAGCATCTTTATCACTCCAACAGAGTTCAGCGAGTTAACAAACGTGAAATATTTTTACCACCTGAGTTTCAGCATCTGGAGCAGCAGTCCTACGAGCACCCAGAATGTTTTTGTTTCAGCAAGCCCAGCCAAACACAGAACCCAAATGCACTGTGTTTCCTCCTGCCATCTCTCACCCCACCCCACCAGTTTCTCTCTTTGGAGCTGGACCGAGTTCACAGCTCTGCCTACCCACTGAGAGCGCCAGCACATCACCGTGCCTTGGGCAGGAGGGAAACCTGAAGTCACAGGGACTTGTAGCTCAAATAAAACCAAAGCAGGATAAACGGAGTCATTATCTAAGATAATGTGGTGAACTCAACCATTCTGAGGAAGAAGCTGGAGCAGTCAGCAGTGTCCCTGCTCTCAAGCACGAGTGAACAAAGCTTCCTCGGTGAACCTCTGCCAAGGTGAGCACTTCCTCTTCCTACACCATCAGCCCCCCTCAGAACTGTGCAGTGTTAAAAATCCCATTTAAAAGCTTGAGTAAATTATCCTAAGGGTCCATATCAACACAGTCTGCATGAAAGATATCTGCGCTTCAGAGAATAGAAACAAAAGCAATCTTTGACGAGAACTATGGAAAACTAACAGTACAACTCTGGACCCTTGGTGCCAGAGTGGAAAGCACAGTGCCTAATCCTCGAAATGCACACCAGGCACGTAGACAGAATGAATCCTCTGACGGTACAAACAAGAGATTCCACACACTGTGCCTACTTCAGCATTACCAAGGAGCGAGCCTACAGGTAATGCTAAAAGACTACCAAGCAATGCCACATGCTTGATGGCTGTAAAGCGAGGCAATGCCTGGTGCAGCGAAAAGCGGAAGGCTACAGGCTGCACTGTAAGGCAGTACTGAAGTTACGGATTCAGAGCCTTCCTGAAGCCAGCCTGCAAGGGAGCATCAACTTTCCTTTCAATGAACATCATATTGCTAAGAACAGAAGGATGTAACTGATGAAGGGGACATCAAAATGGAGAAGGAAAACATTTACTCTCATTTCTTTTTAAGAGTGAAATACTTTAAAGGTAATTATCTGTTTAGTGGAGTGAAATATTAGACAACTCTTAGAATTTATTTTTAATCTTTGGAGATACTTGAGCACCCTTCCCATGTATGGTTAGTCTCCAGTTACATCTTTGTACCTCTACTTTGGAGCTGCCACACCTATCACCATTTATGATGGAAAGCTTTTGATTATACTAGACGACCTTAATAATTTTCTCTCCTAGTTGAGACAAAAAAAACACCCCAACTTGCTGCTCAAGCCCATAAACTGCAAGCAGCTAGATATGCTTAATAGTGAGAGTTTAAATCTTTGAATCCATCCATACCTAAGTGAAATGCATCGGAGAACAGGTGGCTCAGGAATGCAACTGCCAAATTAATGCATCCTTCTAGAAAAATGGTACATTTGCATTAAACCAAAGTTGAATTCTTCTTTTCTAAAACATCTAAAAATACTTCTTCTAACAGAGCAGGCCGTAAGTGCAAATTATTTACAGATGCAACAAGCAAAAAAAAAAAAGGAGAAATCCACTGCTTGTTTTAAGGAAATCATTGCATGAATACCTGCCATTTTAGCAATGTTCCACACATGTAATAGCTCAGCATTGAATACAGGTTCTCAAGAACTGTAAGCAGGTGTTTTCTTCTACATCTACATTTCTGCATTTACTGGTTCGTTAAACACTGTCATTTTCAAAATAATAGGTAACAGTAAATAATTTTTTCAGAAAAGACAACTAAACTATAAAAGGAGTCTTCAAAACCACAGAGAGCAGTATCTTGTTATTTACAGAGTAGTGCAGTATTATAAACACAGATTAAAAGATACCTATACATAAATGACATTGTTCTACACCTACAGAATAAAGCTTGTTTAAAAACAGTTTAGCATGACAATCAATATTACAAGTCTTAATACAAACAAGAAGGAAATCAAAGGGAAGGCAAGTATTTTTCAAATTGCATCTCTAATGAAGTGCTCCTATCATTTTTTACATTTTCATTTACAATGATGGCACAAGTTATGTACAGTGTTAGTACACAGTATCAGCGACTGGGCAACTGCCACTGCTATCAATGGACCTTATTCACAGGTACTGAAATTACCTTCTCAGAGCAACACTTGGTGAGCAGATACAGAAGAAACTTAGAAAAGGATTAATTTATGCGGTTCACTTGTCTTAACATTACCGAGGGACTCTGTTTAGGGCAACATGAATGTACATGCTTGGGGACTGACTTCCCAACTGCACTGTTGATATGCAGAGATTTGTATTTTATCAGCGTTCTTAGCATATACAAAGCAGTGTTTGGTACTTAGCCAGAAACTGAAATTTGTGTCCTTTCCTGAGGTTGCAAGTTAATGCATCACAAAGTGCAGCTCCCAGTGCTCTTTAAGAGTCACAACCACATGCTACTGAAAACGATGACTCCCAGTTTGGCATCGCTTCACGGAGGGTCAGAATTTCCATCTCGTGAAGAAGTACTCTGGGAAAACAGATGAAGACAGTCCAGTGGAACAGACGACGTTCCAGAGATGGTGCTTGTTTTCACCCTCCTGAGCAAACATGGAGACCAGAACCCTGAGGCCAGGGCTGTCTCTGCAGGGGCCTTACGGGTTTTTTCTGCCCTGGCACTGACCAGCTTCCCTGCTGGCTGCTGTCCTCAGAATTCCTTGGAAAGGCAGTTCCTGAGGTTTTTGGCGATTAAAAGGAAATTGGTACACAGACAATCCTATTCATTTGCCAACTCTCGAGTCCTATTTCATTTTTTATGAACTTGTGTCTCAACTATATAACTACTGGAAGTACAGAGACCTAGTACAGCTATCTAGGAAGGACTTAAAAAACTTTACCAAAAAAAAGGTCAAAATATAGGTGCTTCCTAGGCTTCAGAATTATCCAAAACACGTTATGTCAGAGTTACCTCACATAGCTACGTGGACAGGTCCACAGATATTTTTCTGGTGACAGGAGGGACCCTTCCAGAACTTCTTCATCTGTGGCCAAGCAGCTTATACAGTAATTTAACTGTGCTAGAGTAAGTGATTGTCTGAAGAAAGGCCAAGAAATTCTTGGTGGGTACTCTGCCATCTCTGTAGACGAGGTACCCGAAAGACCAATTTATAAGCTGTAGGGCGCAACCCAAGTCCCCACCTCTGCCATCAGGTAATTTATAACGGGATTCAGGAAAGCGGAAGAATCCAGACTTCATCCTCCTTCATTCCTTGAATAGTTTAGAGATACGTCACACTGAGCAAAGAGCGAACCCAGTAACTTTCAGACTTCAGCCATACTATGCAAAAAATTAAGAACTGGGCTTCAAAATTGGCTCCACAGATGCACGCCGACACCCCACCGGTCACTGGTTTTCCATGTCACACAGCCTCACACTTCTGACAAACAGTCAGCAACACTACGAGTAAGGCCCACAGTGTGAAGGTACTGCAACACACTGCAGTGACGGCTGTGTGGCTCACTGAACAACCAGCTTCTCCTTCCGAGAACAGCATTCCTCAAAGATTCTCATATTTTCCCTACGTAGCTTGTTTTGTTTGGGTTTTTTGTTTTGTTTTGTTTTTTTTTTTTCTCAAATTCTAAACCATGCATGATCTGATGTAAAATCTGCTTGGTTAAGCCAAGTAATCTGCTTGTAAGAACGCTGTGCATATGGATTATAATTATATAACCTTTTTTTAATTGTAATTATCCTGGATGATTCTTTGGCATTTACTTGCCTATGTATTTTTCCAATTAGCAGAACCTGGAGCAGATAGCACTTCTTAGGACACATGCACAAATGCTTGGGAAGGCACCTCCCCCACAAAGCTTTCAAGATTCTAATGACAGACCACACACAGGGCGAACTTTCTGAGCACTAGTACAACAGACTATTACTGCTCTCGTATCAGAGCCCGTAGCAGATATAACTGAACTCTGGTTACTGGATAGATTTGTAGACTTGTTTCGTAAGTTCAATCAACCCTTTTTCTAAAGGCACAGAATATAATTTTCATAGGACACTTAGGTAGGGAAAGGGCATTTTCCCACTTCAAGAATCTTTAAAAAGCCAGCCTTGCAGCAGACCACTGGATTCATTCATGCCATCTTCTTCTTTTCTCAAGAAAAAAAGTTACAGTTTAAAGCCTTTTTCATTATATCTATGAATCGTCACACAGCCGTGGTATGATACTGGCCTGGGCATGGCTGCTACTCCTGTGATAATGCCCGTTGCAGGGTCATAACAAAGAACAGTGTCTGTAGCTTCACCATTTTCTCTTCTTCCACCAAGGATATAGATTTTTCCGTTGCACACAGACATGCCACAGTTCTCCTGTTTCAAAATACACAAAGGATTAGGCAATTATTTAAAAAGACACGACTTCAATTCCTGCATGTCTACACCAGGGCAGACGGACAGCACTGTGACTACCGTCTGTAAACAGACTGGCCGATCCTGCTCCCTCCTGAAAGGGCCAAGGCAGAAAGCACAACAACGGGGAAAAGCAGCAGCACAATCCCACAGAAAAGACTATTTCAGGTCTAAGCCTTCACCACACGTAGCTCAGACAAGGAACACGACAGAATGTAGCTCAACACTCTACTTACCTTTCAAACATCTCAGATAAGCGAAGGAGAGAACAAAGGTGTTTCAAAAGAGGGACCACAGTAGGTCCTATTAATGCAAAAAATGGGAAAAGGAGAAGCACCTTAGAGGAGTAACAAATAACGAAGAGGGATGTGAACAGGGGAGAGGAAAGAAGCCCTGACTAAGAAAAGTGCGCATAAGACAACGCTAGGTCTTACTTCAAAGAGAGCTAGGATTTTATTTCTTCCTTAAAAGCAGGCATGGAGAAAATAAGTCAAATAGAGAACACAGATCAAAACAGAGGAATAAAGGAAAGGCCAGGAAAAAGAAGAGCAAATTTCTGTTAATGGTAGATATCACAGATTATGTGATTGATGTTTTAAAAACATAGGGAAAACTGATACACACACACTTTACTACGGAGGGGACACATTTTTAAATGCTGTTCAGCGTTCCATACGTGGAAGTGATCCAGCTCTTGCTGCTTAAGTCAGATACTTTGCGCTACACGCTGTTTGTTGGGTTTTTTTTTTTCTTTCTTTTTCCACACTGTAAAAACAGCCTTCAGTATTTTTTGTTACATTGAAAGGTTTTAATCAATTATCAGAAAATTACTAGCTTCAGTCTAAATTCGAACATGCAGCAGAACTTGACAGAGATCAATATCTACACAATTAAAACATCATCTGTTACGCTGTTCTCCAACAGCAACTGCTCTCAAACGAAAACGCTGGGCTGGCTAACAGTGACACCGGCTGAAGAGCTACTGGTTTAGAAACTTCCACTGCTCTGAGGTTTGGAATTATAATGATGCAAAGCAAGAATGGAATCAGAGATGCAGTTTTAACAGGGTTAAACAAGCGTATACTCGTTTCACGCCAAGATACTTGCGTAAAAAAATACCTTTCGGATGTCTACAGGCCTGTTAGTGTTAATTACCTGTCTGCTGAACGTGTTCTGTATGTGCATCCAGTAGTCCTCAACCGGATCATAGCAGTATATCGCTTTGGTAAGCCCACCGGCAACATAGATCAGATTGTTTAGAGACACAGCCGTAATACATCTTTTTGCGATAGGGATAGTTGCACGGAGCAACCACGAGTTAGTATCAGGATCGTAAGACTGAACCTGAAAACAAATACATGCTTTTCAGATTAAAAGCCTAATGGAAATAATAACCTGGCACACCCAGGCAGGTGATACAAGGAGAGCCAAAGAAGCGGTACCTGGCGGGCACTACCTCACCGAGAACACGAAGTCAGTATAAACACAGGTCCATGTGTCAATAATGTCTATATATGCACTACAGTCAACGTTGTTTTCCTAACACTTGGGTTTAAGAATTCATGGAAGTTGTGAAGCCAATGACAGCATCCATGAGAAAGACCATAGTAACAGTGTATTACTGAGATTATGTCTTTTACTCTGTATTTTTTGTGTTACAGTAACTCCATACTTCATTCAGTTAAAACAGATCTCTGCGTGACCTGTTTTGAAACCACAAGTCTCTGTCTGCCACAGAGAGAAGGTGCAATCAGACACAATTAGCTGACCTTGTCAGAGCACGTGTTGTCGTCAGGACCGCCCCCGATCACAAAGAGTTTGCCGACACAGCTAGCGACTGCTGGGGAGCTCACAGCTTCTTTAAGGGGAGCCACCTCTGTCCATCGATTGGAAAACGAATCGTAACACTCTACACTGCTGAGACGGTTTTGCCCGTCGTATCCTCCAACAACATACACCTATGCAAAGTGGTGAAAACTATCATCATTGCATTTTTAGAGTAGTTATTACATTTAAATATGAAATTAAATTAAAGCGGCAAGAATCCTAATTGGCTAGGTTTGTGAAGGGATACTTTCCTCAAATTTTTAATTTATACGTAGGAGAAGAATAACATGGTCTAAAAATAAATAGGCAAGGACTTTCTGGAGAGTTCAATTCAGTCACATGTGGAATGACACTGCAAACACACATCCAAAGCACAGTATTATTAATACTGAGATAGAAACTTCCCACTTGAGTGGCATTTGTTCAAAAAGGCACCTCTCCGTGTTTCTCTGTTCACAGATTACATTCAGCAAGTCCCTCTGAATTTACCTTTGCTTTTCTGCGTTTTATTTTCCTACTGGCTTACAAAAATGTTTCTTCCTCTCAGTCTGTAAACTTTTCTTTCCTGTCACATCTCTCGTATTTAAGAAGCAGAGCTCGTTATTATTTGTGTCTACCTTCTTCCCTCTGTTTGCTCTAGCTGCAAGTCTCATCTCCAAGAACTTTCCTGCTCCAAGGGACACCACATGCAGAGCTTCCCTAACTTTCATTAATGGCATCCTCACAGGCAGCTGATCCCAAATCCTGTTTTTACGTTACAGCATATTTTCCCTCAAAATACAGCAAACCTTCCCATTTCCCCACAGCATGTATTTGGTTAATTTCAACATAAAACATTAAATAAAAGAAGCACAGAGCTGACATTCAGAGCAGTACCAGTTTCTGTTAATAACTACACAAACTGCTAACCTTTTGACAGCACTTTTGAAGCTCAAGCAAATCCAGCTGCTTTTCTGCCTCCCAAAAAATGGCTTCAATGACAAAAAGAACACCCACACGCAAAAAACCCCCCCAGACTGAGGGGTAACGTGATTTTCATGTCCACCGATAGCATCTGACTGATGAAGAGCCCAATTGTTTAAAATATTCTTTTATTTGAAAATATGTGTTTTTAAAATTATTTGATAGGAAATATGAAGTAATACTAAATATGTAGATACATTTTTCCCCACTGTTTTCTTATATACAGAAAACATCCCCATTATTAAAAAAAAAATTATCAGTATACTTCTCTTACTTTACCCAGAAGAACAGCCATCTTATGACGCCATCTGCCTTTATTTAAGGAGGCAACTCGGATCCAAATGTTAAGTTGAGAGTTATAAATCCAAACATCCCGGCTATTGATTCTTCCACCTTTAAAAACAAAAATACGCCCATTTGAATAAACTAATTATCGAATGAGAAATGTTAGCTATTAACATACCCCTCTACAGTGGGCAATGAAAGCTTTATATCTTTATTTCACCTAAAAAGGTTACGTCTATACTTTTACATTAGACTGAAAAAGTCCATTTTGGACGACTTCAAACATGAAAACATACAGTAAATTATTTTACTTACTGTGCCTTTCCCAGTAACACGCTGAGATCGTATCAGATCACTGCTTCAGACTGGAATGCATTTTAATGGCTTTTGCCTATGCTCTTCAGATTCCCCTTAGTGTCACTCTGGGGAGGACACTCAACCTTAACCGTTTCCGTGCCTCACGGCACATCCCTAACACCCGCTGTTGCCCTGTTTGGTCCATGCATACATCTTTGTTTTACACTTTGTTCAACTGACACAGGTACTGCAAATCTGAGGAGAGAGTTTCTTTGGTTAAACTAACACATGATGCATGGTGTCTGAGCCACCAGCCACACCCTACAATTTACCCTTGCTAAGAGATTGAATGAGAGGTGTTTAAAAACCGATAGCTATCACGCATTTCACTGTAAAAGGCTGGTACAAACGGATCCCCAGCTCAGGTACTAAAAGGATTTTGTTTCCATTTTCCATTCCCACGATGGGGAGAAGCTTCACCTGTTTTTCTTTCGGGCTCTAGGCAGCCGTAGGACAGAAGCGACTCACCAGCAACGCACCGGCGCGCTGGGCTCCTAGGCAACTGGCGTTTTTAACCAGCACACGCAGCAGAGAAAATGCTGCTGGGAAAAGACTCCTTGGGGATTTTTGCTTGTCATCTTTCCAACTGTTGCTGCAAACAGGCTGCTACTCTATTTTAAAGCTGCGTACTTAACGAGCATAAGCTAGTCTAAATACAACTGTTATCCTGGAACCAGCTGGAGAGAACTGCTGATTAATAGCCAACAAAAATCCCAGAAAGCACTTCTGTCTGCAGTAAGATTGCTTTGGGGCTGGGTTTACCATTTACATCAGAAAATGACGTTCAGCTGAGCTTCTGGAAGCTCACAGTACAAAGATCTATCACGCTACTTTTTTAAAAAAAAACAAACAAAAAAACCACAAACCCAACCCAAACCAACAAAGAAGTCTTAAGTTTTTTAGGATTATCCACCTGAAACAAGAATATCATTCCGTAGAGCACACACTGCATACTCAGACTTGGTGAACTCTGGAAGCTTAGCCAGTGACTTCCACTCTCCTGTTACAGGATCGTAGCACTCGGTGTACGGCAAATTAAACCCTCCAACTCGTTCGCAGCCTCCAACAACAACTATCACCTCAGAATAGCCAGTTGATCTGAAAAAGTGAACACAGAAGAAACTAAAGACGTAAAAGATATTTATTAGTACACAGAGGCCAAACAGCATTGTTTTCAGAACTGTCTGAAAATCGGAAAATTTACTATTTAGCATGAACTTCTACAGCAAAGAGAAAAGCAAAAAAAAGAAGGCAGAGTCATTTGGCAAGCAGAGGTTTTCACTGTTTCCACCCATCTCAGGGCGCAGCAGGTTACCACAGACAGGTGTCCTGTGGAAGCGGTGGAGCTGCACTGCACAGCGTTCTACGTAAAAATCAAATAATTAAAAAATACAGAAAGCCCCCTGACTCTTCCTTTGACTGTCTACGTAGACATATCAGAAAGAGTTCAAGCGAGGCCTGAGACAATAAGATAAGCAATGTTTCACAATGAAACCAGTCCCCACCCCCCCCGAATTTTACAAAATTCATAGTCCTTTCCACTGCTTAAATATTAAAAAAGTTTAAAATATTTTCAGTTATTTCCTGAAAAAAAAAAAAGCTGAAGGCATATAGTCACCAAAATAAGGGGGGGGGGGAGAAGACCTTAGAGCCAATGCAGTTAAAAAGGTGAAAAACAAGAGTAGTGAAATAAAAATTGAAGCCTAGAATAAAAACTAAAACATGGTATGAAAAAATTAAGCATTAGACAGTCTGCAATGTATGCAAATAGGCCTTTAAATTTTATTCCACACTCTCATTCTCCTTACTAACCCGATGCTTCTCCATTCTACGCATTCTGTATTCACAGCAGTAACAAACCTTGTTATACGTTAATCCACTTTTGAATGTAAGGAATCAACCAACCATCTCTGACGTGCCAATCAAACTATGACCACCTTTTATTCCTCCTCTCAAATTTATAATTTCTTGTCAGCATTTGTCAAAATCCTTTCTTTTCAGGGCTTTTTTAAACTGTAAAGGTTTTTGCACTGACACAGTTATTTCAAGGACTGCTGTCTACTAATTAAGTAAAACTGAACGGAAGATTGATTTTATTTTTGGTAAGCCCTTCTGCTGTGTTGTGTTTAACTTTGATCCCGATGTGAGCAGGCGCCTCATCCATGCCAGTGCTGTGTGCTGCAGTCCTCCCCCTAAAAAAATATGACTTTTGACTGCAGTTGAGATAAAAGTTGCATGATCTGTCCTCAAATTTCCTAACCTGTGAACTTATGCACATATTAACTTCTAAATCCTGATGACGTATTCCCCGTTCTGAAACATAAGGAATAAAATTAGTTAACTCTGTCTCCTTGTCACCACACACCATAATTTGAATATACCACGTGTGTTTCTACTCAGAATATTTTAACTAGGCAAAGGCAATGCTAAATGCTAATGTACTGTAAGACTATAAAACAACATACTTAAGGCACCTGAACTAGCCAGAAGAAACACCCTCTTCAGCTGCTCAGATTTGAAGTCATGCTCGTTCCTGCTTTCTATGTATTCACTGTTATTTTGTTTTGCTTTTTTGAGGAACAACTCTGAAAAGAATCTCTCAAAGGATAAGAGAGGGGAAGTTCCTGTGCCAGAATTTCCTTAAAAGCAAGATACTCCTCTCACAATTTGCCTCAGCAGCAAACCCCAATACATCAGCTAACTGTATGTACCAAAGAGGTTTGGCTGTTGATTACCTTCTAGGTTAGAATCAGGGCCTCCACTTACTGAAAAGCTTACTGTAATCTTCAACTGGAGAGAGCTCTTTATGACTTGCTATGATGGAGTCGTGCTCTTTAAAGAAAATACTAATTTAGCACAGTATTTCAAATCCACAGAAACCCAAAAATTTTCTGACCATTTGAGTACCTATATAACCATATCCTTTCTTCAGTTAAGAAACATCTTCTCCATTACATTTTCTCGAAGGGGTCATGCACTGTGTATGTTTTCAGGTTAGCTCCAAAAGACTTTTTGCAGATGACGGAGAACACAACAGTTTAAAAAAAAAAAAGTGGGAATACACAGCAAAACCGTACAGGCAAGGGCTAATTCCAGCAAAGAACTAAGGATATATTTGAATGAAGACTAGAAAAAGCTGTGATCTCAATTAGTTGTAGAGAAAGTCCTCCCTGTTGTCCTAGGGAGAAACTGTGTGAGCAAAATAACAGAGGTGAGATAAAACAGGCCCTTGAGAGACTCCAGCAGACACCCTCCCGTCAGGAAGAGCTGCACAAAACAGAAAAGGGGGGAGCGGAAGGCGACCGACAGGGTCAAACGATCCCGTGCCTTCCCCAGAGCAGGTTCCCGAGCGGGCCTGCAGCTACAGGCAGACCTCTAGAGCAGGCGAGAATGCCAACCAGCACAGCATCAGCTGGAGAGGAGAACTTTCAATAGTTCAAACAGATTACAGTCAAAACCCTTCTAAATTTGGCAGACAAATTACAGGAATTCTGGAAAATCACCACTTCATTTTTCCCCGTTGATTCACTTCTGGGTAGTAAATGGGATAACAGACAGAAATGTATAGTGAAATTATAGCTGGGCTTGTTCAGCCTGAAGAAGAGAAGGCTGCGAGGCCCTAATATATACTTACAAATATCTGCAGGGTGGGGGTCAGGAGGATGGGGCCAGACTCTTTCCAGTGGTGCCCAGTGACAGGACAAGGGGCAACGGGCACAAACTGAAGCAGAGGAAGCTCCAGCTGAACCCGAGGAAG
>Ga0065711_1010100_pt1 | contig 16038 bp, 7 predicted proteins | sample Hoacrofraction12_FD_59098 | JGI IMG/M metagenome (GOLD analysis project Ga0065711, IMG submission 59098) | Hoatzin crop microbial communities from Cojedes, Venezuela - Epithelial fraction 12 v2 (version 2) | ecosystem: Host-associated > Birds > Digestive system > Esophagus > Crop | place...
AAACACCTTCCACGTTATTTCACTGAACCCCCATTTGCTGGCGTACTTCACAGAAAATGTGTTTTTCCATGTACAAAATTTCAGATAAAACCTCATAATTCAAAAGTCAAGATTCACCAAGAGGTTTCTGAGTCTCTTTCTGGCTTGGTGCTATGACCATGGAGATACTGGCATATGGGTTGCAAATGGCAGGTCTTGGGAACATCATGTCATTATAGAGACCCTGCAGTACCTCCTGGGAGAGGAAAGGTTTTAATCCAGAGCCCTGTCTGAGCTGCAGATGTTGGCATACTGGTTGTCCAGCATCTTCTGTTTCGTTTTGTTCTGTGTTTTTTTTTTAATCGTGTAACACTGCTTGATGATGCTTAATATAAACCATGTCCTGTCACTTTGGTGATGCAAAATGCAACATTTTCCAAAACCAAACGTTTTTAAAGAGCTTTGTACACAATCAGTTTTGAACCCTCAAAAAGGATTCGTAATAAATTCTTAGAGATAAATTTCTTCCTTCATTAATGTCTTCATTTTAAAGGGCACATTAATTCTTTGGGAGAAAAAGTCTTTGGCAAGCCTGCCAAGTCGGTAGTTCTGGGGAACTTTTTTTGAGGAGGCGGAGAATTTGCTGTAGCATATATTGCTTTTAGCAAGAAAATGAGCAGCCTTGTCTTTCTGAGTTTCTCTCTAGTATTTATCTATTCATGCGTGAGTCAAGAGGGATTTAGCGGGGGCTGGACTGGATCATTAAGGGTGGAGGAATTCAGCTGTGTGTTTGAAATTATGATAATTGCCTGCCCATCTATACACTATTTTTTTCTGACTCTCCCCTGACTCCAGCAGAATCCAGGAGTGTCTTTGCTGCCTTTTCCTTGCTGATGCTCCCTGCTACAATTTTTCTTCTTGTTCTATACCGTGGGTTCCTCTCAGTCTATGTTTAACTCTGTGAACCCTATTTGCATCTGTTCCTCCCCCTCTCTTTCCTTCTGGCACTTCACTGTGTTTCTTTTGTCCATTGCCTTGTTGCTTGTTTCCCACCCCCTTTGCTCCATGAACTCAGGAGTACGTATAGTGCACAGGATAGTGCAGACCGCCTCGCATCTCCCTCGTACCTTCCCAGCAGATCCACCCCAGCGCTTCCCCCCCCCATTGCCCGGGGGATCTTCCCAGCACCAGCAATTTCATGCCATGCCTCATATAAAACTCCATGTAAAAAAACGCCCTGTCAGTGCCAAGGGTTGACATGTGAATGAACACTGTCGCTGAGGCTCAGCTCATTTCATGCTTTAATGAGAAAGGTTGTTAAGGAGATATGGAACTGGGTTTTATGAGTATCTCGGAGCTCCTGAAAAATTTCGTTTAAATTCACAGAGGCTATTTCCAACCATTGAACCCTGTGGCTGTCCTGGCAAATCAAGAAAAAAATCCAGCAAAACAGTGAAGCCAGCTGAAATAGAGGCGTTTCCCAAAGCTGGCTTTATTGCGTAGGGAGATATAAAGGGATTGCCTTTAGTTTGTTGTCTTGGAATAGCAATGAAATCCAGATCGGGATGAGAGCTCTCCGTGTTTTTATAATACCATAAACACTGGGAGAGCTGTGTGATCAGTAAACGAGCAGTGAGAATATACTGCTTTTAATGGCATTTAACTGAAGGCAAAAAGCTTGTTCAAGACACAGCTGGAGTGAAGTGCAGTGTTGAAAGCTTAAGCAGATGGGACTTCAGGGGTTCATGAAATGTAGCTGGGACCAGTCTTGTGAGTTTCTCAGCACCTTGGTCTGCAACTGAAGCTGATAAGCACTGAGAGGTTTTAGGGCTTTCCAGTAAAACGATTTTATTGCAGTTCTGGTCTGGCTGTCCCAAGCATGAGGGTCAAAATGAAAACCTGGTTTAGTGAATCAAATGACTAGGACTGTCTGTGATAGGAAAGCAAAGAATAGGTCTTTAAGAACACGTTGGGTGGCTTGATTTCTTCGTTGTGCAAGCTGTTAGGACCAGTTGTGTGGACTCTAAACTGGAGCCCCTGGTGTTCTGACATGCTGTGGTAGATTACACACAAAGCAGAAAACAGTGAATCGTTCCTGTACTTAGTCATGAAAATGTGGTCAATCTGTCCTTTTTGGCAAAAACGAGGCAAAACATTCTGGGTTCAGAGGGTCACTGCCACATGCAGGCAAGCTGTCAAACATCCACCGTAACAGTTTGTAAAAGCCTTCTTTAATCCATTCCTAAACTTCCCATCGCGGTTTCCCTATCACTGCAGGCTACAGAAGTGTTTCTGGGTAAACAAACATTTTCTTTCCAAAGCAGAAGCGTCTTCCTTTTGCTTATCCACTTATCCACTGGCTTAATGATTCATTCCATTGTTTTGCAACTTGGGAACCGTTGGTGAGGTCACAGCCGCTTGGTTGTGTCATCAAAGTGCATGACTTAGAAAGGAAGAGCCTGGCCAGGAAAGGAAACGCTTCTGTTTATCCACAAACATCTAGATAAGCAACAGTTGTGGGGAACGAAAATTAAAGAAAGTTGGTGGTAGCCAAATGAGACTGTGATCAAACATTGATGTTTTAAGAGTGGGCTGGAGCGTTGTTGGGTTTGCTCAGCCTGCTCCTGAGCTCCTTTCACAGAGCTATGTAGAAGAGTAGAGTAATCTATTCGTGGGGGGAAAAATGAAGTGTCCTGCCCCTTTGTATTTTGTATAAATAAAATATGATCCTTCAGCTGATGGATCCTTCAGTTGTGACCTTGTTAGACAAGTCTTTGACTCTGAGGTGTCTTGGACAAAGCAGGTGCTTTGGGGAGAGGTTTTGGTGAACAGAGGCAAAGACTTGCTGTTCCTCATCAGGCCAATGCTCTGTCTTGCCCAGTACCTCACTACAAAACAAGCAACAAGCACTGGAATATGAGCGGCCCCAGGGTGCCAGAGCAAAGAGGTCCATCCAGACCAGCAGTGTCCAAATGATGCTCAAATGCTCAGAAACACTGAGAACAGAAGAAAGTGTACATAGCACCGACTGTAACACTTTCCTGGCTTCTCCCCTGTAAGGTCCAGATGCTTTGGAGGAAGCGATGAGAGTGCAAGAAATAATACACTCTTATGGAATAACCTAATGAAGGAGAGGCACTGCCCACTTTTGGCAATTAGTGACTGGCTGCAGTGATGAAGCTTCTTTATTTGTGTAATCCTCTCTGGGGTAACCGTAGGGCGACTGCTATTAAGGCCGACATTTGGACTTGTGGTTTAATCTGATTCTTTGGCTTTAGTGGTTACACACAGCAGTTTGTGCTGTGGAATAACTCTGTGTACACAGAGAAATTCTGATGCTGCTTCCCTGTCTGAGTCAGGGTTGAGCCAGTGGTGAGGAAATGCTCTGGGCTGCCAGGGAAGACCAAAGCAGAGGCCCTGAGCTCTTGCAGTCACTGGGGAACTGGGAGCACTCTTGGCACTGGTGCATCATTTAGTCCCAGAGACTTCGTGCTGCTCTGTGAATTAAACCTCCAAAAACCTTAGGAAGGGGAAAAGTACATCATCCATCAAAACAGCAGCTGGACTGCAATCCGTGCCCATGTGTGCAGAAAATACTTTCTGATTTTCAAGCTTCGCTCACGTCTCTGCTGGACTATGGTTCTTTTTTAAAACTGTTGTATTTGGTAACCCTTTAACGTTTTGTGTGAATGTCTGCATATGTTTGTAAAGGCAAAGAAAGATGCTCATAGTGCCATTGCTGTGATTAACAAGAGCAACTGTCAAAAGACACTAGAAGAACTAGATTCAATGCTTATGTTTCAGTTAACATCTGAAGAAAAGGCACCAATTAAAACCGGGGTTTTTATTTTCTTCTTTCAGGGGTGCATTCTCCGAAGTTGTTTTGGCTGAAGAGAGAGCAAGTGGGAAACTCTTTGCAGTCAAGTGCATTCCCAAGAAGGCACTGAAGGGAAAGGAAAGCAGCATAGAGAATGAAATTGCAGTCCTGAGAAAGTAAGTATCAGGCCTTCATTTCTGCGTCTTCTCTTCGATTAGACTCCTGCTTTTAAGGAGCAGGAGCAGTGACTGACAAGTGTGACTGACGGGTTGTTGATAGGACTGACAGCTCATCACAGGCAGACAAGATCAACTGAGTTCAAATGATGTTGAAATAATTTTGAGAAATGCTCTGGTTTTCTTTTGTATTAATACAGCCGGATGACTTCAAAGTGCAAAAGGAGTGGTGTGAGGCTGGAGCAAAGTGATGCCTTAAAAAGACCTTATCCACTAATAATGTCAGCAGTTGGGTCTCTGACTTTGAGGAGAGGAGGACCAGGGTTGTTATTTCCAAGTGCTTAAAACAGTTTATATACTAATTGCTCTAAAAGTATGGCATGCTATTTGTTTGTTATAGGAGATGGTGGTAACCTGTGCCGTGGAGAGGTAGGTCTGCCACTTCTGGAAGTGCCTTTGCAGAGCAACTTCTATTTTATCAAAGTTGTCCACAGTGTGTATTTTTTCCTGACTGTGGCTGGAATACATGGATAAGAAATGCTGATGACTGCTATGAATTCAGTGTAGTCGTTAGAAGCTTGATTCTTACCTCTTCCTCATCTTACGCCCAGAAGGTGGGATTTATCTCACCTGACCGAAGACACTTGGATCTGAACTCGTCACCCTTGACTTTCTTTGTAGGAAATGGAAAGAGATTGATTGCTTTAGGATTGGTCCATGTAACTTGTTTTAAACTTCTAGCAGTACCTTCTCTTCTCATTGAATTCAAGGTAGTACAATTATACAGAAGCCTGCATTGGACTGGGGCACTCTGATTCCTACTGCACTGGGACTTCATGCCCTAGCTCTTGGTCATGTAGAAGCTGATGGCTGATCAGCTGGGCACCATGTGACAAAACTGACCCTAAATCTTTAGAACTAACTAAATACTTCTGAACTAAATGCTCAGACAGCCTAAGTCAAAGCAGCAGGTTCAAGGGCAAACTCAGCCATCTCAGTATGAGGCAGAGGGGATCCTTTTGAGTAGAGGGACAAAAGTGGGGCTCCAAACAGCTACAAACACTTGTTGCAGTCGCCTTCCCATTGCTGGGGCTGTATCAGGTCAGTACAATGTGAACAAGCCTTCGTCATGTTGGCTTGCTGTGTAGCGTTATTGAGAATCTGTCATAAAGCTCAACCGTTGCCATCTGCATAACCAGGTAATAACGGCCAATAACTGGCAGCTTGAAACAGCCTTTCTTTGTATGGGTTTGTCTCCTGATACCTGTGAGTGGGTGTAAGAGCAGCAGTACTGGTATGCAGTAAGGATTGCCATGCATCAGCCTTGAACCTGGGCTAATAGAGCAGAGAAATCATTGAGGCTGTTTCTTGCTTTTGTGTTGTGAAACATTTCTGTTCTCTGCAAACAATTTCCTGAGAAACCAGGAGGCAGCACCCAGGCTGTGCTATTCCAGCTGCAAGGGCAGGAGAGTGAGTGGGTGGAAAATTCCTGAATTTCATACAATTAGGTCTACTTGGTCTCTTGTCCTATGCATGTTAGAGCCTTAAGAGAGATCTTTCGTTTTTTTATCTCCTAATGCCTTCTAGTTAACTGTTGCTAATACAAACTTTGCATGTCATTGTATTTATTCTGAAAATAGACATCTTTGCTAGCAGACACAGTACTGAATTTGTATGTGCCACCAAGGAAACGCTTAGAAAATAACAAACTGGATCTGCCTACAGTTGAGGAGAGGGGATATCAACCTGCTTCTCGGTTCAATGAATTCTCTGCTTCAAAAGCTGTCAGCAAAAATAGATTTGAGAGAGGTGGAGTGGATCCTGAGCAGCTGTTGCTAAGCTCCAAAGGTATCTAAGTGTCCTTGCTTTTGTTTCTGGTAGCTTAATAGTGAGTGGGGATGGTTAGTTTGTGTGTTGTCTAATTAGTGGGTAGGATGCCAGAGCCCTGGGCTGCCCTGCATGGCTTTGAGGTGCCACAGTCTTAACAAGCCATGCACCCAGCTGCCACTTCTGAAGGGGAAGAGCGCAGAGGATGCCTGGTGGAGGGAACTGGTCCCTCTGCCCTGAGAGGAAGGTGTAGAGCCACAAAGGATGGATGCAAAGCAAATATAAATATGCACGTGTGTTGATCCTGGTCTCCCTTTCTGGATTTGCATCGTGCCTTTGAGGGGTGCTTAAACTCTGCTGGGATAAAAATCCCAAAGCACACCCTGCCTAGCTGAAATGCAAGCAAACCCCTTGTGATCCTTTAGAGAAGGATCTTGTCTGACACGGGACTTTCTCCTCCTATGTTCAATCATTAGATTTCTGTCTTCCTGCTGATGAGGTGTTTGCTTTCTGGCAGACATCTGCCAAGTACAACTCTTCTTGAGCTCCCCTGCTTGTCTGTCAAACAGGGGTCTACTGTGGAGTCTGAATATCCTCCCTGTAGCCTCTGCCAGCTCTCAGATGAGCTGCTCATCCCCCTGTGTGTGGTAAGCAGGTTCTTAGGGACAGTCAGAGATTGTTCTGTCCTTGTCCAGGACTGGTACACACAAGTATCACATTGATTTTGTACCCTTGGGCTGCCCTGGAGAAGGTTTGTCCCCCTGACAGTCCTGCCAAATCATCCAGATCTGGCAGAATCAATATGGAAAAGGGTTTGGATGATGTTGTGTGCTGAAGTCGTATTTTCAATAATGTTTTTTAAATTCAAGTTTAAAAGTCTGTGCATGGAGTCCTATAGGAAGTAGAACCTGGTGATGAAAGCATGAATCCAGTGACCAAAATCTTTGGTTCGCCTCCCACTTCTGCTGCTGACTTCCCATATGACCTTAAGTATCTTCTGTCTCAATATTTATTGTCTATGAAACAGCCTTTATTCAAAAGACTTTCGAATACAAAGTTTTACCTGCAGTTAGTTTTGCAATCCTTTCTCCTGTCAGCAGACCCAGGAGAGTGGGTGCAAGAAGGGAGGTTTCTGGGCTGGGCTTTTATGTGAAAGGATTGCAGCGTCCTGTCAGTCCTTCTGTGTGTCTCACCTGAAAAGCTGTTGGAAGTATTAATCAAATGTTCTGTGTTGGGGAAGGTCAGCAGTCCCCACATGAAGTACATGGAAGGTAGGAGATTTTATCTCTCTGTCTGTGGGCTTGGACGCTCTTGCTGCCAAAACAAAATGACACATTTTAGAAGCGATGTTCTGCTAACAGAGGAGCGAGCTGCCAGCCAACTGATCTGCATGTTTGTGTGAGTGCCAGAGTGAATCATGCATACTCCATCATTTTATTTTTCCAGCCATGGCCAACAAATCTGTTCTTAAAAAAGAAAAAAGGCGGAAGAGCCGTTAAGTCAATATTTACGCCTAGCAACCTTAACAGGGTTCTTCCAATATGGACTCTTTTGTGTCCCGTGGAAATCGATGGCAACATTCCCCGAAGACTCAGATGGGTGGGGACGGAGTGGGAAGGAGCTCGCTGTCGAGTGCAGTGCTGGGAGAGACTAAGTCTGCAGTTAATCCAAGAGCCTGAGCATGACAAAGCGTTTAAGCATGAGGCTAATTTTAGATGGTTATTTGTTACAGTGAAATTGGTGAGTAGGCCAAGCTCAACTTGCTGAACTCAGGCCTAAAGGGATGCTTCAGAGCAGGGTGAAAGTCACTCGTGTTTGGTACTGCAGGAGGAGGGAAGTTTTCTTAATGTCTTCGATTATTGCCCAGATGGTGCGCTGGTGGACGAGGATTGATGTTCCTTCTAATTCTGTGCTGGCTGCCTGTAGCTGGACACAGGGCAAAATATTACATCTCATCACAAAATCAGGTGCGAAGCTAACTGCCTGAAAGGAAGTTGTAGTGAGGGGGATGTTGGTCTCTTCTCTGAGGTAACTGGTGATAGGACAAGAGGCAATGGCCTCAAGTTGCGTCAGGGGAGATTTAGATTGGATATTGGGAAAAATTTCTTTACTGAAAGAGTGGCCAGGGATTGGAACAGGCTGCCCAGGGAGGTGGTGGAGTCCCCATCCCTGGAGGTGTTCAGAAAACGTGTAGATGTGGCACTTCGGGACATGGTTTAGCAGGCATGGTGGTGTTGGGGTGACAGCTGGCCTTGATGATCTTAGAAGTCTTTTCCAACCTATGATTCTATGATTTTAGGGCTTTAAAATTTACTTCTTTTGCAGTGGAAAATGTGCTATGGTTTAGAATCTGTTTGAGGAAAACTGGATTTCTAGGGCAGGACTGTCACAGCTCGATTAACTAACTGGCTGTGGGGACCAACAGCACATGGTCGCCTTCGTGCAACACAAACTTTTCCTGCCCCGAGACGTGGGGAAGGCAGTCACTCTGAAAGCAACTGTTTTCTGGTTTAGAGCAGAAAGGTAAATGCAATCCTTTGCATTGTTTGCTGTAGAATAGAGGAGATTTCTTCCTCTTATGGTAATTGTGCAGGTGTGAACGTGCTGAAAGATGAATTGTCTGTTAGACAGGTTGCTGAAGGCAGTAGGTGGTGCGAAGAGTTGAACTGCAGAGAAGAACCAGTCTGCAGTTCTAGTTAAATAGAAGAAAAACAACCTTGTAAGAGTCAGACAGAGAAAAATATGCCTGGCTGATTTTTTTTTTCCTTGGCAACACTGCTATTTATCACAAGAAACTTTCTAGCTGCCTGGGTAATACCTGCGCAATCATACAGGTTCAGTGCTGAGTCAGAGCAAAGCAGGGGGAGGAACAATAAATTGTGGGTAGCCCTGCACCCAGGCGTATTGATTACTTAATAGCAGTAATGTGCACAGAAAAGTGTCTTGTTAAGCAAATACTGTTTAGCTAGCAAATGATACTCTGCCTTAGCTAGTTTCTGCTGATCAGAGATTTTAAAAATTATTTCTAGACTATTCAGGTGTCTCGTACTCTCACCCCCTTCTCTTTACTCTCCTAGATCCTCCTGGAGAGTCACCATTAAATTCCTCATGACAAATCAGAGCCATGCCTAATTGTGGACTGAAGCCATTTTTCCTGTTAAAAAGCATGATCAAACTGTTTCTACCAGGTCAGCTAAAATTCTGCTGGTCCTTTCCATTCCTGTTTCCTCGGAAGATGAGGTGGGACAAAGTGTTCAGGCAGTGATTCATGCCCTGGCAGCTGCCTCGCTCTTTATATGCCTGTACCTACAGCCAGGAGCTGCTGTTATAATAAGGAGCAGGGAGAGAGGCGGGGAGGCATCCTCCTGCGAAGTCTGGCAGGTCAGGGCTGTACTCATCTCAAAACTAAACAACAAACAGCAATAAAAAGTTTTCCTGAAGTGGGTGAAAGAGTGGGTGTTCCTGCTCTCCCATAAATCAGAGGATGGTCAAAGGGGCCCTTTGCTCCATCCCAGGAGGCAATGACATTAAAGAGGACACCCTTGATAACAAATGTGGAAAAAAACACCCCTTCTCAAGATTTACCTGAAGATTAAAAGGGTAATTTAAAAAATTGTACCTTTTTGCTCCTTTTCAGCAGCCCATTGGCAAACTTCCCCGAAAACGTCTCTGTACCAGATTCTTGTCTCTGTAAGGACTCATCCCTCTGGGGCTAACCCAATAGCCTCTAGGAAGATGAATCCAAATTTAGTTTTGAAACCCATTAGTTACCTCTTATTAAACTCTTCTGTGCAATTTAACTCGGAATCAAAGGCTACATTAATTCTGAATAAAATTGGCCATGCAGAAGTTTAATGTGCCCTAAACATAAATTCAGGCATTTAATTAATTTGGATGAATGTTCCTTAGTGACTCTGTGGGAGAGACCCATCTATTCAAGCCATGGCTGTCTCTGGGTCAAAAAATACAGCACTTACAGGCCTGGATGGTCCCATACTCCAGTTTCTGAGTCCAGAGGCTCTGCTGATGCCCACTAATGCTCTCCTAAGGTGATTATTTTTCTGTGCAAGGTCATGCAACTGGAGTACAGGGCCGCCCAAATTGGCGAGGAGGCACTCTGATCCCGTGTTGATAAGTGCTAACATACAAGTGATGGTAATTACATTGTGTAGCTGATGTACAAAAAAGTGTGGGATTGGGGTTTAAGGGGCTAGTGACAAACTACCTCTTTACACCCATCTTTATGTAAGTGCTCTTTTTCCTGTGAAGAAATTGATGGGATGGTTAGGAAAGGAAAAAAATAAAGAATGCACTTGGCATCTCTGTCTGTCAGGTAACATAATTTCTCTGAAGCTTTGCTTCCTCTATAGACAACACAGGCTTGCTGTTTTTTCTCCCCCCTTTTTTTTTCCTCTCTGTGAATAATGGTGAGAAGATAGGCTGCCTCAGCAAGAACTGAAGAGACAGCTGGTTGTTATATTAAGTAATCACTTTCAGAGAAAGCTTTTATGTAGATTTACTTGTTAAAACCTGGCTTGCTCATGCCATTGCAGTTGTGCTGGGGTGACAGAAGGCTGACTCTGGCCTCCTCGCATGGCCGCGCTCAAAGCTCTGCCAACCACAAATCCAGGGCATCCCAAAAGCTGGTTCCCCCACAGGGCCCCAAGGATGGCTTGGCATGCCTGGGCGTGCGGCTACCCAGTGGTACTGTTAATGATGTTCGTGTCAGTGGTGGAAGAGTAGGGCCCCTCTAAGGATGTAGTTGTTGGCATCTTGCATGGATAGGGCATCTTGCATGGACAGACTTCATCATTGCCCCCATGCATATGCTGGGCTGACCTGGGTGCCTGGTCGGACCTCAGTGCCCACCCTTGGAGCCACCCTTACTGCTGGGCACTACTGCAGGCATCCCTGCTAGGGAGGTAGGTTGGATGTGGGAAGGAACCAGGATCTACCAAACATTGCAGGGCAGGGGGACAGTTGGGCATGCCTGAAGGCTGACATCAGCTTTCGACCATGAGCTCATCTCCTGAATCAAGGAGATGCAGACTGGATAAATTGCCCTACTCAGGTTTCAGGCAAAAGTGAATCTGACCCTATGCATGTGGGTATGGCACAGGACAGCTCTGCCTTGGCACTAGCAGTTGATTTCTTGTTAAGCAACTCATTTTGCTGCAAAGAATTCATGAGAGTGAAAAAATGTGAAACCTGAAACAAAGCTGACACCATTGTTGGTCACTGAGATGTGGAAACTTTGCAGGGGAAGACTTTGCAGCCGGGACTGCCTGGATTGTATTTCATGCTAGATTAGATGTAAGCAGATGTAGGGAAGCAGATCAATCCTAAAATACATTAAGTGAGAGCGAAAAATCCCCTCTGAAATAGTAAACACAAACAAAATCCCTTGTATCTTCTCTGGTCTTACACAGTTTCATTTACATGCAGTGTGCTCCATAATAGCTTTAGCAATGGTGCGCAGCATTTCTGTGTTTCAGCCTGCGTTTGCGCTCTGCGTATGCAGACGGTTGTGTTCCCTGAAGTAGGTTACAGTGTGATAAGTCATTTCACTGTAATTGCTGGGTGATAACGCTCTTCTGGGTGGTGATGGTATACCAAGTCTCCCTTGCATAACTGTTCTTCTTCAAGGTAACCTGATACCCTCAATTCAAAAAATGGCCTGTCCATGCAGGGAGGAGGGCCCAGGTCAGAAAGGATGAAAGTATATCATCGCTCAGAGCTTTGGCTTGGAAAATAATTCGGTGCATTGTGGAAGAAACAGCTGCTTTCTGAAATAGTTGCTCTAAGATGCGTTCAAATTAGCAAAATGGTTTTTTAAGGCTAAGCTGGAGTCTGCTTCTGCACCAGATGTGTGTCTTATGTGGACACTGTCCTGTGCAGAGCTGGAATGACAAAGCTGAGGTCCTTTCAGATCTCCTAGCTAAATGAATATAAACCCTGTTTTCCAGTATTTATTACTCAGGAGGATGGTTACAGTTGTGTTTCAGTGGTACGAGTATCTGATTATGTGCGCCGTTGTCTGTTACCTAAAAGGAAAGAATTGTTAAGATGTGTAAAGACTCTTTAACAAGATCTCACAGCTTGACAAATGATTCAGCTTTATATCTGGATGCATGAGGTCTGTCTTTGTTACACCCACACGTTTAAAACGAAGTTACCTAATTTGCAAGCGCATGCCTTTGGTTTGGCATTATGGAGCTCGCAGAAGCACAGTAGGTGTGGGGAGTTAAAAATTGCAACAGCTCTGTTTGAAGCAGTGCTACATGTAGTGTTTAGAAGATGCACGGTTTTGGGTGGTGCGGTATTAGTAGGGAAAGCATTTTCACAAGTGCTGGCAGCCCAGATCTCCAAGGTTGTGTCAGTACTTAAAAGCTGCTGAAGATGCAGTGCTAGGTGGCTTCGTTAGGCAAAATACTTCCTCTTCTGTTTTTTCTCACGAGATTCTTTATAGGTAATCTGGAATTTCTTGTCCCAAATGAAGTTTTTTTTCCGTGAAAGTAATTTCCTCACTTGGAAAAAGTATAAAAGGCTGATTAAAGGTGTCATGGCATTAGCAAAGTGAAGATGTCCTTGTCAAAATACTATCAATGCATTGCATTTTGCCTGTCTTGTCTAACTTAATCTTGAAATATTAAACAGAGGAATTCAGTGTTTTGTGTTATCACGATGTACTGATGGGAGCCAGTTAGTTTCCAACCATAGGATCACTGTATTTTGATGATGAGTAAGTTATTTACATGCACAGTCCAAGCACCTCAATGGATATTCCTTTGTCTTACTTTCACACTATTGAAAAACATGGCATAACTCATAAAACACTGGAGTATCTGAGTGGTGAGTTAGAGTTGTAATTTGTGAAGCACAGCACAGAGGAAAACAAGAAAATGCAAGGTAGGATTCAGCTGGCCAGCCGTAAGCATCCTCAAGATACTCAGCTGTGTCTGAGCTCAAATCTCACTTGCTGTGGAAATTGTTAAATATGCATTTCTAAATGGATCAGAATGTACAGGGAGGAAAACACAAATATTCCAAAAATGTCAGTTCAAGAAGGTAGAAACAGGAATCTTATCAGAAATGACTGTTTTCATGAGCACTCCTTGTCCAAAGCAGTCATTTGCTCTCAGCTCCATGGTAAAATGGTTTATGAATATGAGTTGCTGTATTTTGGCCTCCATTATATGACGTTAGGTCAGTAATATTATCGGTGGGCAAGTTTCTGTGATGTGTGACCCCCACTGTGAATTTAAAAAAACTGTTGGCAACTTCTGCCGCCTGTTTTCAATTATAGAAGATTAATCACAGTTACATTTTGTGTCTCGTTAAGTTCAAAATTCTAGGTGTCTTGAACCAGAGTTTGGCAGAGGGGGTCTGGCTCTGACCAGAATAAAATGGGAAATTATTTGCGCTCCGCCTCACTTTCAACTGCACCAGGTTAAACCTAACAGCAACCTCTATATTTGGAATATATCCAACATATGCTGAACTGACAGCTGCATAAATTAATTGGTATTAGGCCAACTAAGTCCGCAGTTGTCATCTGTAATACATGTTGACTCATTCTGATAATGCTTAGTCATACAACACTTTGTGTTCAACAGGAGTTTTGAAGAAAAAAAAAAAGTAAAAAATCCTAAATCTGTAAGTACAGACACTCATTTCGTCTGTGGGCTGTCCTAGTGCTTAGTTTGACCAAGGAAATGGTGATGACAATTTTGCTCCAAAGTAAACATTGATTATTTTTTAATCAGAAATTCTGGGGGTTTTTTATTTTTACCTTATATTCATAAGGCATTGGCTTAATCAGAATAGATTTGTTTTATTCTGAATTAAGCATGGCCGTACTAGGGGGCTGTGCTTCTGCAAGTATAGGACTTTAAACCTATTCATGAAATCAGTTTTCAAACTAAAGCCTAATATTTTCCTTGATTGCATTGTGTTTCTATATCTCTGGCTATCAGAGACATCTGGCTATATTGCCCAGTTCTTAAATCTCTGTAAGTGCAGAAACCTCTGGGTTAGTTTTAATGTTGACAATTTGTATTAGTAAGTGGACTATGAAATCATTTCCCTAAGGATATGTGACAGCTAGCTTTTACTTTGCCAGATATTTTATCAAATTAAAATTATGGAGCATTACATTAAACAGGGATGTTATTGCCTCCTTTACTTCCCCACTATTTTTTTTTTTTTCCAGGAGAGTAGACAGGTGATTTCAAGCTTTCTTAGAGACAATACGTTCTTTTTTGAAGGCATTTAAAAACGTAAATAGCAGAACTGATTTCTTTTTCATGAAAGTTTGTTCAATAACTTTGAGAAGGGATATTAGCGGGAAGCTTTAGCAAATAATCTAATATAACCCTATAGTGAATGAAATACAGCAGACAAATACATAGCAGTGAAGTGTGCCAGACATATTTTTGCACACCAGCACAAACTTCTTCTGAGATTAGTCCAGAATTTCTATATATAATCTGTTTCGTTCCCACCAAATAGAATAACAGCCTGCTTCAAATATCTTCATACCTTTGTGATATCTCCTGTCTTGACTGACGCACCAGGGATTAAACCGGGACCTTTTCAGACTTACACATATATATCTTTACGGCCTCAGCTACGCAGCCGTTCCCTGCAGGCAACTGGAACGGATTCAGACCTTGCTGGACCGGGCATCGAGAGCAATAGTTAACTCCTACCGACATACTTGTTTGAAAAATACATATCAGTGTGGGGTTGTTTTTCAGCTATTTCAGAATTTTTTCCCCCTCCACCAAAAGCAGAAGAGTCCACATGCAGCAGCAGTATTTTACATAATACATTTTGTCAAGAAGCATCTCTCCAGAGTGAAGCAATCTGATCACTCCAGTGTCTGCTGTGAGCTTGGTAACGAGAACAGAAAACAGTGACTGTTCACAACTTTGCTCTTAGACAGAATAATAGGGGTTTTCTAACTGAAAACAAAGAGAAAAGGACTTTTTCATTTTTTTAAAATGCTGTCATGTGTGAGTCACAACAAATATATGGATATGGCATGATCCACAAAGATGTAGCTTTTGTTGGCACTTATGTATAGAAATGCCAGTTCTTCCCTTTCTAAAGATAAAATCTTACTTTAGTAGTGATGGCTGTCTGCTTTTATGTTTACTACAAGTGGGATGGTGGGAGGGAAGTTGAAAACTTAGGTGAAGTTTGAAACTTTTCCGTCTGTGTTTTTTCGGGCACGTGAGAAAATTGCTGTTGAGTGGAGCTGCTGCATCTCCTACAGTGTTTATATCTCGAAGGCATCATCCTTGCCATTTATGGTGTACAAAACACACATCCAAACCATGTGGCATCAGCACGGGTAAATGAGCACTTGTCATTAACAAATAGACATGGGTAATGTGATCTAATGCTATTCTTGTCAATAGGAAAATTCAAAGTCGTGGAACTTGGTTACATGACTCTTCGAGGCTCCCTTGAGAATCTCAGCCCAAAGCAAAAGTGGAAAGAAAGCCTAAGCTGAGGTCGCCTGTGAGGGTTGCAGGGCTTTGCCTTGTGCAGTCATGCAGTGTGGACTCCAGGCTACATGCACAGCAGACTAGCTGCACAGCCTCCCTTCCCGCTTTCCAGTGCCTCCTGAATTGCTATATAAAAAAAACCCCAAGCCATAGCTCATATACATGGCTTTACTCCTCCAAAGGTAGTTACTTCATCTATGTGCACTCAGAACTCAGGCACAGCTAAGCCAACAATGAATCCCAGCATTTCCATAGGGATAGCTCTCCACTGTCTCTGGATGATGGGTGGGAAAGGGGGATTTTTCAGAGAGGAACCTGATGAAATTCAACAAGGGCAAATGCAGGTTCCTGCACTTGGGGAGGAACAACCCCATGCATCAGTACAGGCTTGGGGCGGACCTGCTGGAGAGCAGCTCTGTGGAGAGGGACCTGGGACTGCTGGTGGACTGTTGTCCACCGTGAGCCAGCAGTGTGTCCTGGCTGCCAAGAAGGCCAATGGGATCCTGGGATGCATTAAGAGGAGTGTGGCCAGCAGGTCGAGGGAGGTTCTCCTCCTCCTCTTCTCTGTCCTAGGGAGGCCCCATCTGGAGCACTGTGTCCAGTTCTGGGCTCCCCAGTTCAAGAAAGATGAGGAGCTACTGGAGAGAGTCCAGCGGAGGGCTACAAGGATGATGAGGGGACTGGAGCATCTCTCCTGCGAGGAAAGGCTGAGGGAGCTGGGCTT
>Ga0065711_1041592_pt1 | contig 16037 bp, 7 predicted proteins | sample Hoacrofraction12_FD_59098 | JGI IMG/M metagenome (GOLD analysis project Ga0065711, IMG submission 59098) | Hoatzin crop microbial communities from Cojedes, Venezuela - Epithelial fraction 12 v2 (version 2) | ecosystem: Host-associated > Birds > Digestive system > Esophagus > Crop | place...
GGAGAGCGGGCGGGGCCCGTCCCGCCCGCTCTCCCGTTCCCGCCCGGCCTCTGAGGCAGCGCCGCGTGCGGCCATGGTGGCCCAGCGCGCCGCGGAGGCCTCCCCTTCTTTTGTTCCTCAGAGCAAGCAAATGGAGCTTGTACCACATATTTATTAATAAACAGCACCCTCCGTGCCCAGCACCTCAGGAGGAGGCCTGTTACTACCTCTTTAGACTCCCATCTGGCAGAAAAGCCAAGGCACAAAGGGGTGTTGGCGGTTTCACAATCGGTTTCTCTAGTTGAAAAACAGAGCTTCGCATTAGTGACTGAAATAAATGAAGCCTTAGGCCCTGTGAATTGTACCTTAACCTTGGTTTCTACCTATGGAAATATACCTGGTAGGAAGGAAGTGCAAGTAAAACTTTAACTACAGGCTGTTCTGTAATAAAAGATAAGGAAGTGTCTTAAGACAGGCAAAAATAGCTAAAGCTGCTTGCAAGGCATGGAAGTCTCAGGCAGTTCTGTTGGCAGAATGATTTCCACCCTTTTGTTTTTCCTGCTTCCACTTCACAGACTTCCAGGTAAAAAAAACCAAACCAAAACAAAAAAAAAACCACAAAACAAAACCCCACAAAAAAACCCAATAAAAATGACCCTCAGCCTGACTGCATACAGCCCCAGTCACTGCCCCTGACAAAGAACTGACACAACACAAATGCCCTGGTCAACACATGAACCATGACATGCAGCAGTTTAACTCCTCCAGAACAGAGAAGCAGAAGCGCCTGCCTTAGAGCATGTCCTGGCTGGGAGGTGCTCGATCCTACGTTACTCCTTATAATACTACAGGCAGATGGATGCTTGGACTTGCTCACCAGCGATCAAGAGGGTTCTCCGAGGAAAACGCAGTGCAATAGTACACTAAAGTTTGGTTTCTTGTTAGATGCAGAGTGCGTCCCTCCTGCAGACAGAAGATTCTAGCCAGCCATAAGGACCAAAGTCTGTTTAACACTGAAGCGTGAATGCTCAGCTAAGGTTTAAGTTACAGCGCATGTAAATTCTGCCTACTGAAGATATGGAAACCCTCAGCTTCTGCTGCAGGTGAAAAATTTCATTATGTTCTGCTCTGACAGTTCACTTAAAGGACAGACTAAAATAATTTTCAGAATTCCAGTCTCAGACCTATAGCCATGTTCTACAGTTAGTTTCCAGCCTAAAGCCCATAAATAAATAACAAATACAACTCAGCTGATTCATTTAATAAGTCTACCATATTACAGACTAATACAAACCAACATTACAACCGTTACATACATAGTAATTAGTGTTTCAGACCTCATCTAAGGGAGATTACTTGATCATGAATAATCCTGCTGACTGAAGAAATAAAACTCCCTAAAAATGGATAAAACATTTTAAACTTAGTGTACACCTTACTAGCTGGTTTCAGTGTTCAAAACTAAATGTTCCTGTAGTAGACATTGTTCTATGGGAATGCTTATGTTGTTTTTGTTTCTTAAACTAAGAGTTAGATTGTGCTATTCTAGGGAATTTATAGGAACTGAAACACGAAAACTGTAGTATATTGCTAATATCTACTATCAAACTGTTATATATAAGTGTTAACCTAGTCCTTAAATCAGTATTTAATGAATTATATTTAACATGAAGACACTGATGTCTATAAGTACTAAAACAGACAAGATTTACAACAATTTTAAAAAGGCAGAAACTTATAAATTCAAAAGTTTAGTGACTCGGGCAGTCAAATTTCACCTTAAGCCATCCATGCAAGTCTTAGATAGCTCCTCTCTGAAAGCTGCTAAAATAAAACACCCCTGAACTCTCCTTAAAAAAGATCCAATCTTTAAAAAGTAGTATTAACACTACACGGGCGTTACTTTTCTACTTCAGCACTTGTTTCCTTGAGCGCATTGCTCTGTTTGTGGATAAATGCAGTGGCTTTTTATTCCAGTTCTCCCAGCTGTTCAAATGAAGAGACACGTGGATCTTGATCTTTAACGGTATCTGACTTGCACATCTTCTCCCGAATGCGTTGAGAATATCGCAAAGGGGTTACAATTTTCAGGTCTTTAGCACTGGAGTCATTTGCCTCATGGTGCATCTTCACACTTTGGAAAAGAAAAAAATAAATAAATCACGAAACATAGGCATACCGTCATACAAATTACCTCTGTAGCATCTATCAGAAACAGCAAGACATGATTCCTATTCAACTCTTTCCCATAGCCAAAGGAAATGGGAAAGAGGCCCTTTACGATTCGTACAGTTAAAACTAGATGTACAATTCTTCTTGGGCAAAATATTTTTATCTGGAGAATCTCCTGAAAAAGAGTTTCCAAAGGAAGATTCCCTGCTATTCCACTGGGGGAAACTGTTCTCGCTGCTGTGAAGGATAGCAGACAGCTGCCAGGAGTCCAGATTCATCAGATGCCAAAGCTGAGCACAACTTATGCTAAGTCTGCAATCTTAGAAGAAAGCTTATGGCAAAAAGGAATTTAAATGTTATCTGGTTTGTCCTGAGATTAGTACACAGATTTTTGCTTCAGGATACAGTTAAGATAAAGATGTAACTGTCCTGTAAAGGTTATCACTTCTGTGTTGTATGACATACAACCACATCTACATTTAAAAAGAGGACAGGAAACAACTACTCGCTCTTTACTTAGATCAGTGTAGAACTGCTACTGCCACGTGGGCTGTGGTAGAAGATCCTAAACGTGGAATTCATAGCTCTGCCACAAAGAGGTTTGATCACTCTGTAGTGAGGCATTAAAAAGCAAAACAGTTTGAGTAAATAGAGGAATTTATTTAAGAAGACTTCCTTCTGAAAGAAGAGGAAGCAATCCTAAGAAACTAAGTTCTTGAGAGCTTTTAACTGAGTGTTCACCAATGCAGTGCCTTGCTGTTTCAACAGAGCACAAACATGACTGCTGCTTCAGACACTGCAAACTTTCCATAGTTACCTGAAGTAATCTTACCTTTCCAAGTATGGTGTGGTAGATGGATTGTATCTCATTAAATAAGATGTGTCATTCTCCTTCTCAGGACAATTAACTGGTTGGGCTACATCTTTTACCCCATCCTCATTCTGCTCTTCTGTTTCACATTTTCCTTTCTTTTTTGTACGTTCCTTAGTCTTGTGCTTTTTATTCTTTTTTGGCAAGATCTCTTCTCCCGGTTTCCAGTCTAAATCCATTTCTTCTTTTTTGATCACTTCATTGCTAGTCTCTGCCTTCTTGTCATCACTCTCTGCTTTTCGGTCATCATCAGAGCAGAGATCCTTGAAGGCCTCCTGAGCCTGCTCTGTAGATAAATTTGGTTCCTTGCTGACTTCCACTACCTCATTTAAATGAGCTTCTATCACAGTTCCTCCTAAAATAGAAATATTGAAGAAGGTACAGCTGTGGTTAGCTACAAATAAAGAGAAGTTAAAGTTTTAGAGATATTTCTAAAATCTTAAAACTTTACATAAAAATGAAAGTTAAGTATGCATGGAGTCTGAATGACAGCAATTTAAGTTACTAATAATTTTAGTCAAGAACCTGCAACCTGAAAACTCAGGCTAAATACATCCTGAGAAGTCATTCTCTTCCTTCCCAAGCACAGCAGCTCTGAACAAGTACTTCGGTCAGTTTCTGGGATCATATACTTGTCACGTTATGTTACATTAAACAGGAATGTATATGGCTACTTTACTTCCAAAATTGGAATATTTACCACTTTTAACTGACGCTGTGCCGTAATACAACCATGCATCTGCTAGTGAAGGAGTTTATGTATCAAAGAGGCAACAGACTTTTAGCTCACAAGAATGTTTTTATTTACTCTTTTGATTATCAGGCTAAAATAGCTGGACGACATTGCTTTGATAGAGTTTAAGTAAAAAGTTTGAATATGAAAGCATATCCACTACTTATTTTAACATGTCCACAATTGAAAATTATTAGTTTGGTCAAGCTTGATTTCAAAGACTGTCGAGTACAAAATGATCACAGAGAAGTTTCCATGAAATAGAATTTAATATAGGCACAAATATTTTAAACAGTTAGCTTGTGTTGTCCGTCAAGCAGACATTTAACTAGAATAGAGTACTCGGACTTACCATCCTCAGACTTAAAAAGGCTTTCGGTATTTTTTATAGTGTTTATTAGTGTGTGTCGTAGTTCATCTTTAGGCTGTGGAAAAAATGTATTGTCTCAGAAAAACAGTTCAAAAATTAATCATAATTTCAGCTTATTTGGTATAACAGTTACAGGGAAAGTGGTACAGACCGCATGTTCCTGTTTCAAACCCTTTATTTAATGTTGTTCAGACATAAGTCAGAACACAAGTGAATCCTGTATTTGGTGCATTAAGGCTACATTTGATGCCCTGAAATCTTGCTGATATTAAAGCATAGGAGTTAAGTCCATCAACAAACATAAAATTAAGTTCTGTTTTTTTTGGGTTTCTAGTGATACTAGAAGTCTCAGTCCTTAATTTCTTCTAGGCAGAACATCATATGTTATTTTGATGATCCTAAACCTTTCCTCTTGAAAGTACTGAAGTGTATACAGTGGTTACAGAACAAACTAAATCCAACTTTTTATGTCCAATTAGGTCACATGGCTCTCCTACTAGAAAAGGATTTATTAAAATCAGAAGTAGTTGTATTTTATATACCATACTTTCTTGCTTTTATATTTGTTAATCTCAAACTTCAAGACAAGATGCTCACCATTGCTCTTGCCAAAATGGCCTCCTCATAGACAGCAATAAGCTTTTCAAGAGGGCCCATCTTTTCAAGACGCATACAGCAGATCCAATATTTAGCAAGCTTTTTAGCCCCAGGAATGCTCTGTGTCAGATCTTCCAATATGGCACGTACTTCATCACCTTGACATCCCTAAGTGCAACACAAGAGGAGAGATTTAAATGCAGTGAACACTGAGGTGCTGTGTTTTAGCTGGTTTTGAACTAGAAAGCAAGTATTTTTCTTTCTTTCTTTGGAGAGTAACCCTGAAAGTTGAAGATGGCAAGTATTTCCAAGACTGAGCTATGAACTTGAGCAGAAGAATTGTCATTCACCTGTTCTTCCAAATGAGAATAATTTACACAGTATTTCAAGTAGAAGCGATACTAAAACGCATAGACATCTTCAGAACTACTGAAAGCAGACATTTTCAGAAGCCCAGGCAAGTTTCTGCAAATGCCAACTTGTTTTAGATTAATTACTTCATAACTTCTCATTATGTTACAGTTTTTCTACTTTATTATGCTACAATTATTGCCTAAACTTACTGGGTAGTTCAATAAGTTAGTGATGCTTGAGCGAGAACTAATTTCTTCAGGTTTCAGCAAAAAGCTATGATATTGCTTACCTTGGGGAACAATTAGTTCCCTGCATCTGATTCACAGGTCCAGCATGCCCATAGGACTTGCATGTTGTAGGGACCTGCATGATTAGAACTTGGTAGGCAAGGGACTGAATACCTGTTCGATTAACTGCAGACATTCTGCAAGAGTCTTGTTGACCTTTTCGCTATGTAGTACGTGCTCTAAAGAATCACCAGAAGAGAATTCTTGTTCTTCACTTTTAGACTGGAGTCCCAGAAGTACAGATGTAGGAGGTCTCCTCATCACTTTTCCTCTGGATGCCCTCCATTCCTCCAGGCGAGCCCTGCATTTAAGAATATTATTAACTGAAATGACAGACATTTTATAATTTTTTTTTTTTTTTTTTTACACTAACTGACACTAAGTAGGGCAAGTCATACAAAGACGTACTTTCTAGACAGTCCTTGAGTCCTCTCCCTTCAATCCTAAACAGAATACAGCTGCCTTTTAGACATGCATGGAAACTTCAGAACCATGCGTATCACTATCTGCTTTAGGTATCTATCAGATTAGAACACTGTAATTTCTCCCTTTCCAGCAGCAAGAGACTTAGGCTACAGACCCTTTTACCAGAGAAGGTAAAAACTGCTCCCAATTTATTAATCTGTGTCACCTCTCTTCCCTAGTCCCACTTCAAACCAGGAAACTAGAAACTATCTTCAAGTTAGACGTGAAGCATGGAGAGCAGCCCAAAACCATCCTATCACACGACTTCTAAAATCTGAAACCTGATGTATAAGCCTAATTCAGTCCTCATACATATTTCATTTCAACCCCATCCCCCTAGACCAATTTCTAGTAAATGTGACTTTCGACAAAGAGCTCTACCAAGAATACTAAATAATTTTTAGATTACAAATCATCTAAGCTGCTTTCACCAAGCTGAAAAATATATAATTGACAAGTGTTCTCCTGCAGTCCATGAACACGCTCAGTTCCATATACATCCTGCTTCAGTCTTTTTCTTTTTTTAAGTAGTGGCATGCACGTGCAATTCACTTACGGGGTTATCTGTCATGCTTAAGGTTGTCACAACACTTAGCCTAAAAACCAGACAGCCTGAGCAGTATACATTTTCTATTTATAACTGCACAGGACAAGCTGTAAGCCTGAAGAGTTGCTGCAATTAGTCTGAATCCTGATTTCTCAGTATTAAGTCTACAGTTTTAGTCTGCTGCCTTTGGGCATCAAGTTCAAGCACTCAGTTCTCTCATTTTTCAGTAGATCTACAGCAAGAAATAGATCAAAATAGATATTCTTGGAAAGAAGGTCTAAATACCTCCCAAGATCAAGCTACAACATTAATTCAGTTACCTTCTCTCTTCTGCAGACTCTTTTGGCAGAACAGATTTTCTGTTGCCATTGGGTTTAGAATTCTGTCCTGACTTTGTACCAGGAACAACAGAAACTGGTTTTGCATCTTCACAAAAATCTGCACATTTCTTCACTTCTAGCATGCGGTGGTCAGAATTGTTAGAAGCAGCCTTCAGCGGCTGTGGTCCCCTTCCGCTGATCAATTTTTGGACTGTTACTTTCTTTGGTGCTACAGCAGATGTCGGTTGCCTCTTCTTCAGACTGAACTCTGAGTTAATAGCAGCTTTGTCAGACTGTTTGCTCTGGAATGGTAGGACACCATTTGGTTTTACAGAATTAGGGTTGTTTGTGACTTTGGTGGTCTTCAGAACTACACTACGGCTGCTCATGGACGAAGAACTTGCTGCTGGTTTGGTGGCAGAAGGACAAAGCATCTTGTCTGGCAAAGAACTCTTTTCCCCCTCACTTCCTGGTGTTTTTCGGAAGGAGTTTATCTTGGATTGGATAACTTTGCCACGATATGTACCAAGTACTGGTTTCTTGGGTAGGCTGACGCTTGAATTTTTTTTTTCTGCAATCAATTGCTTCTCTTTTATGCTTCTTTTTTGCAGGAAGGACTTGCTAAGTGACACATGCTGACATTGTATTTCAGTGACTTCATCCTTGGAAGCATGATCTTCAGGATTATAGTTTGTGCCTGATACAGAATCTGTCACTGTGATTGTGGAAGAGTTTAAAATAACATTTTTTCCTGAGGTTCCACTTGATTGGTCCCATGACAGTTTATTAGCATTCTCTTTATTTTCCTGCAATCAAAAGCATATTCATGGAGGTGTTATAAGTACATTCATGTTGCGTGTTACTTGTTTCCACAGAGGCTTTCACTCATTTGGCCTCCTCAGGGATCTGCTTGGTAGAATAGCATGGGTTAAAGCCCTAGAGGGAAGAGAGGCCCAAGAAAGCTGGTCATTATTCAAGGATCACCTCCTCCAAGCTCAGGAGCAATGCATCCCGACCAAAAGGAAGTCAGGCAGTAACACCAGGAGGCCTATATGAATGAACAAGGAGCTCCTGGCCAAACTCAAGCAGAAAAAGGAGGCCTACAGAGGATGGAAACAAGGACAGGTAGCTTGCGAGGAATACAGAGAAATCGTTCAAGTAGCCAGAGAGCAATTTAAGAAAGCTAAAGCCCTGACAGAATTAAATCTGACCAGGGATGTCAAAGGGAACAAGAAAGCCTTCGTTAGGTTTGTCAGGATAGAAGGAAGACTAGGGAAAATGTGGGCGCTCTCCGGAAGGAATCTGGAGACCTGGTTACCTGGGACTTGGAGAAAGCTGAGGTGCTGAACAACTTTTTTGCCTCAGTCTTCAACAGCAAGTGCTCTAGCCACAACACCCAAATTGCAGAAGGCAAAGGCAGGGACTGGGACAATGAAGAACCGCCCACTGTAGAAGACCAGGTTCAAGACTGCCTAAGGAACCTGAAGATGCATAAGTCCATGGGACCTGATGAGATGCATCCGCGGGTCCTGAGGGAACTGGCAGACGAAGTTGCCAAAACACTCTCCATCATATTAGAGAGGTCGTGGTGGTCTGGGCAGGTCCCCACCGACTGGAGAAGAGGCAACATCACCCTCATTTTTAAAAAGGGAAAAAAGGAAGACCCGGGGAACTATAGGCCAGTCAGTCTCACCTCTGTGTCCAGCAAGATGATGGAACAGATCCTGCTCGAAACCGTGCTAAGGCACATGGATAACAAGGAGATGATTGCGGACAGCCAGCATGGCTTCACCAAGGGCAAATTGTGCCTGACCAACTTGGTTTCCTTCTATGATGGGGCTACAGCATTGGGGGACACAGGGCGGGCAACTGACATCGTCTGCCTGCACTTGTGCAAGGCATTCAACCCTGTCCCGCATGATGTCCTTGTCTCTGAATTGGAAGGATATGGATTTGACAGATGGACCACTCACTGGGTAAGGAACTGGCTCGATGGACGCACACAAAGAGTTACAGTCAATGGCTCGATGTCCAGGTGGAGACCAGTGACGAGTGGTATGCCTCAGGGGTCGGTACTGAGGCCAGTGCTGTTTAATATCTTTGTTGGCGACATGGACAGCAGAACCAAGTGCACCCTCAGCAAGTTTGCCGATGACACCAAGCTGTGTGGTGTGGTTGATATGCTGGAGGGAAGAGATGCCATTCAGAGGGACCTTGACAGGCTGGAGAGGTGGGCCTGAGTGAACCGCATGAAGTCCAACAAGGCCAAGTGCAAGGTCCTGCACGTGGGTCGGGGCAATCCCAAACACAAACACAGGCTGGGTGCAGAATGGATTGAGAGCAGACCTGAGGAGAAGGACTTGGGGGTACTGGTGGATGAGAAGCTCAACATGAGAAGGCAATGTGCGCTGGCAGCCCAGAAAGCCAACTGTATCCTGGGCTACATCAAGAGAAGCATGGCCAGCAGGTCAAGGGAGGTGATTCTGTCCCTTTACTCTGCTCGTGACACCCCACATGGAGTACTGCATCCAGCTCTGGAGGCCTCCTTACAGGAGGACATGGATGTGTTGGAGCAGGTCCAGAGGAGGGCCACAAAGATGATCAGAGGGCTGGAGTACCTCTCCTACAAGGACAGGCTGAGAGAGTTGGGCCTGTTCAGCCTGGAGAAGAGAAGGCACCAGGGAGACCTTATGGCAGCCTTCCAGTACCTGAAGCGGGACTACAGGAAGGATGGAGAGGGACTTTTCACAAGGGTGTGTAGTGATAGGACAAGGGGGAACAGCTCTAAACTAAGAGGGCAGATTTAGATTAGACATTAGGAAGAAATTCTTCACCATGAGGGTGGTGAAACACTGGCACAGGTTGCTCAGAGAAGCTGTGGATGCCCCCTCCCTGGCAGTGTTCAAGGCCAGGTTGGATGGAGCTCTGAGCAACCTGGCCTAGTGTAAGGTGTCCCTGCTCATGGCAGGGGGGTTGGAACCAGATGATCTTCAAGGTCCCTTCCAACCCTTACCATTCTATGAGTCTATGATTCTATTTACAGGACTAGAGTGATTAACAGTAAATGCCACTTTAAAAGTATCCACAAAAGTAGTGTATATATACACTGAGTAGAATATTTGTCAACTATTATTGCAGAATTCACATAATCCAATAAGGAATATTGAAACTCTGCCTTGTAAGTAAGAAGGCTTAACCTGAGGGCTACAGTTTTCTTAAAGAAACAAAACTCTCTTAAAGCAACCGCTGGCTTTTACCTGCCAAAATCACCTTCTAAGAAGAGTCATTAAGTAGAAACTTGCTTTAGGCTGTATATAGTCAAAAGCAGTACCGCAGTTTGCATACCCCATCACTTAATGGCAGCACCATTTCTCCACTTTGTGTGGATAGCCTGCTAACAAAAGGTAGCGAGTAACACCTTTAAAGAAGGCATTAGGATATATTACCAGAAGAGGGAGAATTTTTCTTACTAATGAGCTGTAGGACACTGTAGTTAAGAATAGACGCGTGAGTTTTATATGGCCTTACTACTCCCTGAAACTCTCAACCGTATATTCTCAGCACAACCTTAGCCCAGATGCCATGAGAAGTGGGACCTAGTCTTTTCCTCCAAAGAAGATGCCCTACAGCAACTAATTCAGCATTGTCCAAACAGCGACTTATGGAAGAGTGAAAGATGCAAAGGTAGAAAAAAAATACGTGAACAACATACAGAAGTCTGCAGAAGCTGATACTCTTCTTTACAGAAGATGCCCTTGAGTTGTAAGACTACACCGCATCTCATTTCCTGATCTGTCAGACTTAAAAGGTAGATTTGACCAAGCCAATAACTAGAGCTTGAGTATGAGGGCTGCTGTTTAAGGAAGCTATGTAGTTTAATTCAACTTTAAAAAAAAAAAAAAAAAAATGACACAAGACATTGACACAGAACAAAATATCTCCCATCAGGAAATTTCTAAAAAAACCCACTTTGTTCTCACTGTTGGATTTTTTCCCCCCCACACTCAATTTTGAAGTTTTAAGGTTTTTGCTTTCCTTCTCAGATAACCCCAGGTCTCTCAAATCTTTCAGAATTCAAACTTAAAACTATCTAATATAAACATGGATTTTGCATCTATTTTTTCCTCACCTTTCCCTCAGAATGGGTCTGGAGAAGAATCTGTATTTTGCTATTTCTAAGCAGCACAACCGTGTGCATCTTAATTTTGGAAAAGTGACACAAAATAAGGGAAAACATTCCCTTAAACTCTTATTAGGTATTAGCATCTACTAATACCAGTAATGACTTGCCAGCATCAGCACACGTTCAACAGTTAGTTTTATTAGTAGTTTGTGTTCCCTCCCCCCTCACCTCATCCTGGTAACACAGAACAACAGAAGAATTCCCTGCTCTGACAGAAGACCTTGTTCAGATTTTAAGTAACTTCCCTGAAAACTGAAAATAAAACCAAAAAGTTCCAAGGGTCTCAAGAAAAGTTGTTAAATTTTAATCATCCGCTCAGCAATAGCATTATCCTGTTTAAGCCCCTCTCCAGTCAGGTACAAACTGAATATCAATATGATCCATTACATAAGTAATGCAACAGCTCTCCAGAAAGCGTATATTAATCATTCACTGAACAAAGTTTTAATAAGCTGAACCTCTGCACCTGCAAGCTTCTCATGCTCTGGAAGTCATATAGCTTAAATACAGTTCAAGTGAGTGGAATGCTGTAGCCACAGAAACAGGGTGACATCAGTATTTGAATATCAGTGAAAAACTTACCATTTCTGGCTTTGGAGATGTTGAGACCTGTATTTTGTCTTGCAGTTTATTGCTAGTTGCTCTCCTAGTTCTGCTACTGCTTTAAAAAAAGAGAAGACATCTTAAATCCTCCTACAACATAACAAAGAAATGCATTTTTAGAGTAAGTTCACATGGTCCAGGTGGTAGTCTGCAGGCTGAATTCACACTGAAGCGTTTCTATTCAGCTTGCACTCTTCCTCCAGGTAAAACAAATGGCTAAGCAACCACTGATCAAGGCCCAGGCTGCCTAACATCCCTTCTTGCACCATGAAGAGCTGGCTAACAGAGGGGAAGAGAAGAGAACAGGCCCTATTTACTGCAGGTGCCATTCTCATCTTTAAGGGTGATCACCAACCTGTCTGGCCTGATGCATCTGCTACAGGTCAAGTTTCTGACTGCTGCAGTTGAGGAGGAAGGGGACACAAGGAGTTGAAGCTCAGCTACTGTAGTCGTCAGGGGCCAGGCCATTTGAGGCGAGTTTGACCGTGGACGCATAGTTCCTACCACACTGACAGGTTCCAAAACCTGCAGTTAGGCACCAGAGCTGGCATCGGACTACGCAGCGATTAACAAAACCAGTATTGTCTCCTAGCAGCTAGGAAAATATATTGACAGCTCAGAAGAGAAACATCTCAGTTGAAAGTTACAAATGCAAATTCTTCCTCAAATGCTTCACAATGCATTACACAAAACATGTAGCACTATTGTATGTGACTGAAAACCCAGACTATTATGGTAGAATGGGTTGGAAGAGACCTTTAGAGGTCACCTAGTTCTAACGCCCCTGCCATGAGCAGGGACACCTTCCACTAGACTAGGGTGCTTAAAGCCCCATCCAGCCTGTTCTTGAACACTGCCAGGGAGCGGGCATCCACAGCTTCTCTCGGCAACCTGTGCCAGTGCCTCACCACCCTCAGGGTAAAGAATTTCTTCCTAATATCTAATCTAAATCTGCCCTCTTTTAGTTTACAGCCATTCCCCCTTGTCCTGTCACTACACACCCTTGTGAAAAGTCCCTCTCCATCCTTCCTGTAGTCCCGCTTCAGGTACTGGAAGGCTGCTATAAGGTCTCCCTGTAGCCTTCTCTTCTCCAGGCTGAACAGGCCCAACTCTCTCAGCCTGTCCTTGTAGGAGAGGTGCTCCAGCCCTCTGATCATTTTTGTGGCCTCCTCTGGACCCGCTCCAACAGCTCCATGTCTTTCCTGTGCTGAGGGCTCCAGAGCTGGACGCAGGACTCCAGGTGGGGTCTCACCAGAGCGGAATAGAGGGGCAGAATCACCTCCCTCGACCCGCTGCCCACGCTTCTCTTGATGCAGCCCAGGATATGGTTGGCCTTCTGGACTGCGAGTGCACACTACCGGGTCATGCTGAGCTTCTTGTCAACCAGCTACCCCAAGTCCTCCTCCTCAGGACTGCTCTCAATCCATTCTGCACCCAGCCTGTGTTTGTGTTTGGGATTGCTCTGACCCACGTGCAGGACCTTGCACTTGGCCTTGTTGGACCTCATGAGGTTCACACAGGCCCACCTCTCAAGCCTGTCCAGGTCCCTCTGGACAGCATCAGTCCTATTCTACAATTCTATACCACCTCAAGTATAGAAAATTGCAAGCCAGACTTCCTATTTAGATGGGAACAAATTTCAGGCTGAAATTTACTATTTGCAAAAACATTGCTACACCATGAACTAATGTTAGAGCTAGAACCTTCTATACTCCTTCACAGCACTGGCTTCTATAGAGAAACTTCTGTTGCTTATTAGGTGATGTTATACTAAATGTCCAGACATTAGACAACAGCAGAAAGATTTTAATACAAGTCAATAAATAGAAGCACTACTAATTGTTGATAGGCGCCCATGTTCTGTTTACAGAGCATTATGTCTACCTGCTGGTCATCACACAGGCTGGATTTTATTACAGTATATTTGCTTTTAGCAGAAAAATAGTGAATTAGTAACTATAAAAACACAACAGAACTAGATCAAGTGGATTGTGAGCATATGCAGCATAGCCTGAGTAGAAAGAGGGAAAAAAGTTATGTGCAGAAGGAAGGTTACAGAGGAAAACAGCAAAGTGGCATCTGAAATAAGAGCTCTGCCATAAAGGTATCCTGTCCTGTCTCAGACTCTAGAGGACCAGATAACACACTTCATGAATTACATCTATTATACCTTTGGTTAACAAAAACTTTTAGTATTCGCTGACAATAAAAGGACTTTAGGAAATCTGTGCCGTCACCAGTCTTGTGTGGTATCACCTTTTGATTGAGGTTCTCTGCAAGAACTGCTATTTGCATCTTTCCCACCAACCATGGACCTTTCTAAAGGAATGTAAGCCATAGCAGAATGCTGATACCTGATCGATCCCTGGTTGTCTTGAATGGGCACGCCAGAAAAGGTCTTTTTTCTTGATAGATATTCTTCAAATTTTTGTCGTCTTTGTTCTAGTAGGTTAAAAATAAAAAAAAAAAAAAGGATTTATTACATTTTCAGCTAAAATAGTAATGCCAAACTTTGTCTCTTCGAAAAAGGGAAAAATTAGAAAAGCATCAAGACATTATGAAACAGACACCATAGATCAAGAAAATCTTTAGTTTAATATTCACATCTTATCATGTCTTATACATTCTCTCATTTCTCAAGAAAGGCTATATTGGGCAGTTGAGTGTAATTTCAAAGCTATACAAGATGGCTATTTTAGCTTAACGCAACAAAAGAAACACGGGTTTGTGATGGGAAGAACTCAGCCTTGCTCTTTTACCTCCTGGATGCCTGTCCAGTGTTTCACATACTTACTGTTGGCTCAGCGAGCACAATTTTCCCTTGGACAGTAGTAAGTATAGCACACATGAAAAACACAATGTACATGAACCCAAATGACTATCTGCAAAATCATTTGCTTCTCTTCCATTGTCATCTGGACATCTGAACAAGTGTTAGACCAACGGAATGTTAATAACAGCACATAATTATCCTGAAAAGGTCTTAAGCCAGCTGTCACTGTCTTAATACAGAACGTCATTCCAGAATGGGATACTATTTCCCATACATTCACTGGCTTACTGTACACCAGAGACTTACATCCTTCATAGATTACATTGTTGATCTTTTTCAGAGACCTTTCCTTATTCCCATAAGGAGCTAGTGACCTTGGCTTTTCGGAAACAGCTGGGATAAGATGGTCCTGCCACCCAGAGTAAGCTCAAGCATCCACACAGCCAGTCTAAGATGGTTAAGACTCCAGGTCTTACAACTGTTTCACGTGCAGTGGGATGTGAGAACAAGAACTTAAAGCATTATCTTTGAGTCCGAACAATTCCTTCATGGCATTCAGGAACTCGTGGCATTACACCACCCTCCATCACAGACAGGCTCATTCAGCAGTGACAGCTCATTAGCAGTGACATTCAGCCATAGGACAGGCTCATTCAGTCTTCAGTGAACTCACATATGAAACCCAGCTTCTGGCCCTCCTAGGCAGGCACGAGTCCCCTTTTGAATCTCTTTGCACGTGTTCTTTATCTTTCATATTTTGTCTTGCCCATTGTTCTTGATTCACACTTCAGAAATCTCTGCAAGGTCCATCAACATGGTCCCTCAATGCTGAGATACTTCTGTATTACTGAAGCTCAGACAGTAGAAATTGTTAAAACTTTATTGCCTTTGAAGACCTGAACATCATCTTGAAAAGAATTAAGCGCTTGATTGCACACTCTCCATGGTAAAAAGCTGCCATCCCACAGAACAGGGTAATTACCCTCAGAATCTGCTTCTCCTAGTATGGGAGAGCTGAAAAAGGCAAGTTCTTTCTCATGCACTGACACACCAAAGCCTGAAACACACAGCCAGCAGAATGGATTGAGACTTAAGCTTGCTGCAATGCCGCCTTTCACTTAGGATACAGAACTTCTTTAGGACAACTGTCCAAGCCCAGGCCGAATAAGCCCCAGAGGCAGCGTACGTCCCCTGCTTCTGAAGGGGTGCACACCAGAGCTGTTGCTGCCAGGAGATGCTGCACAGCAGCGAGCTCAGCGGGCATCCTGGAGCGTCCCGGGCACCTCCTGCTTCAGGGACACTGGTCTCACCGGCTCCAAACAGCAAAGCCCCGGCAAAGCAATTCAGGTCGTTTAACTTGCAGAAGCCAAACCGGTCAGAAACCGATCAACAGAAGAGTGCAGGTCGAGATCGAAGCGTTTGTCTGTTCCAATGAGATGCTTTTCAGTTAGACCGTGCCTTTTGTCACGAAAAAAGGCTTTCGCGGCGGAAGGCCTGCCTGACGGGGGGGAGCCCCGGCCCCGGCCCCGGCCGGCCTGCCTGCCTGCCTGATGGGGGGGAGCCCCGGCCCTGTGAGTGGGGGGCGATGCCCCATCGGCCCGCTCGCACCGGGCAGAAGCTCTGAGGCCACAGTAACGGGCGCTGCCGCCAAGACCTGCCCGTTCTCCGACCCCGCCTGAGGCGCTTGCCCTCATCTCCCGCTTCCCGGGGGGGAGCGACCGGCTCCCGTCTCCCACCAGCTCCTCCCTCGCCCGCCGCGGCTTCGCCCGCCGCTACACGGGGC
>Ga0065711_1041593_pt1 | contig 16036 bp, 11 predicted proteins | sample Hoacrofraction12_FD_59098 | JGI IMG/M metagenome (GOLD analysis project Ga0065711, IMG submission 59098) | Hoatzin crop microbial communities from Cojedes, Venezuela - Epithelial fraction 12 v2 (version 2) | ecosystem: Host-associated > Birds > Digestive system > Esophagus > Crop | place...
AGGAATTTCTGTCTGAACATGAGGAAGAACTTCTTCCCTCTGAGGGTGACGGAGCACTGGAACAGGCTGCCCAGGGAGGTTGTGGAGTCTCCTTCTCTGGAGATATTCAAGACCCACCTGGACAAGGTGCTCTACAACCTTCTGTAGGTAACCCTGCTTCAGCAGGAGGGTTGGACTAGATGACCCACAGAGGTCCCTTCCAACCCCTACCATTCTGTGATTCTATGGTTCTGTGATTCTGTGATTCTGTAAACAAAACAAAAAGGATATATATTGTCTGTTCAGATTGCAATATTGAAGCTTCAGGTGTAATGATTTTTTCGGTTTTTCACATGAGATGACTTCTTACAGTTGTTGGGTGAATTTCCTGAGACAAAATATAATGGAAGTCAACAATGAGGAACACTTTTATGCCAACAAGAATTTTACTGTATTATGTTTCTTTCTGAAAGAAAATGGAAAACAAAATGTAGAACTGCATGACTTATATTTGAAAATAATTTCTAATTATCAGTGCTTTTCATCTTTTTTATTTCTCACTTTCTCAATCTTCACTTAAATTCAGAGTTAATATTTTATGTATAAACCCTGATAACTGATAAGTACTACAGTACTAGATTTCCAAAATTTTCTGATAGGCAGTGATGTAAGGTCTCATGTTTGCTTTTCAAGCTGGTCAATTATTTAGTTTTAGCATTAATTAATAGATGTCCATTATGCTATTTTTTTTTCCTCTGATTTCTTAATCGAAATACTAAACAGGACCAAATGAAATGCCTTTCAATAATTAAATATTGAGCTCAAACTTATATAATTTGTATTAAGTAAATTTATAGTCTCATCAGAAGGAAAAATCATGTTACCTTGATATATATACTTGCCATAAGTATGTTAAGTTTCTGGAATAATTGGCATTATTTATGTTAATTTAAATAATACTTTATTCATTCTATGCCATATAAGTTGTTCTGTATTTTGCCTGAGATATTGCAAGACAAAGAATCTTGAGATTACAGAGATTATCCTGTTTGCTTGTACAATATCAGCAAAATATTAACTTCACAACATGTTTGCATACTAAGAGAAAAGGAGAATAAACAATAACATCCTATACATATACAGAATAAAAACTCTTCTTGAGAAGGTATATAATATTCTGGTATTAAAGTATATATGACTAAAATTTATGTTTAGAATCTGTGTGTTTCTATTGAAAGACTACACTGTAGTACTAATATATGAATCATCTTTCCCTCAAAGTCAGCAATCAGTACGGTTTAAAATCAAATAATTTTTCTGTTAAGCTTGATAGCTCAACTATTTCTGTCTGTAAATGGACCTTTTTGTTCTTAAGTCTTTAATATGGACTTATTTACATTACTTCCGCTTGTATTATGCCTCATTTTACATCGTCCTCGTTTATCCAGGTTTTCATTAGAAACTAGTGGTTTTTTTATTTCTTCTCTTTTCTATTTCTTTGCTATACAGTAAAATACGTTCACTCACTCTGTAATCTAGGGTACATTTTTAAGTCAATATGCCTTTTCTTGATTATGGACTTTGAATGTCATTCTTTATATCATTCATTCATGATCTTATTAGATATAAGCATATAAGTAGTGCAATAAATTTATGATCACTTAAACCTAACCTAAACCTCATTCCTACTTCTATGATCAATTCCTCCTTATCTGTCAAGGTTAAGTAAGATATAGCTTTATCCTATGGCAGAGAAATATGTTCATGTTAGGAAAGAGCCATCTATAATAAAAAAATCTCAAGACAATTTGGTTCCGTGAGCATAAGAAATCCAAGGCATGCCATTCAGATCAAAGTAATTCTGTTCTCAAATGTGATTTATTAGATTTTAGGAGGTAACATATATTGCCTCTAGTGTTCTCTGTCTGGTAAGACTGAACCTTGCTGAAATAAATATACTTTCATGTTACCACAGTCAGAACCAATGATTTTTTTTCTCCGTAGAGGATCACTTTTTCCTATTTTTTCCTATCTTTTTCCTATCTTTTTCCTTTTTCAGTCATGTCCAAAGTTTCTAAACTAATTTTCCGTAATTCTAATTATTCAACCTTAAAATAATACCTTGATCTCTGTCTTGTTTCCAACATCTCCCACTTACTGGCTTCCTTTGTTTGTGGGACAGAAAAAAATTTACAGCACTGTTCTCTAAGCTCACTGAAACTGTCTGTGATCTCTGAAGTATCATATTATCCAGTATCCATCAATTCAAGAGAGGTGATTCTGCCCCTCTGCTCCGCTCCAGTGAAACCTCACCTGGAGTACTTGTTATGGGTTTGCATGGCAAGGTTTTGGTAGTGGGGGGACTGTAGGGGTGGCTTCTGTGAGAAGTTGCGAGAATCTTCCCCCATGTCTGATAAAGCCAGTGCCAGCCAGCTCCAAGATGGACCCGTCGCTGTCCAAGGTCAAGCTAATCAGTAATGGTGGTACCACCTGTGATAACATATTTCAGAAGGGGAAAAAACCTGCGGTGAAATGGCAGTTGAGAGAGAAGAGTGAGACTATTGTGAGAAAAACAACTCTGCAGATACCAAGGTCAGTGAAGAAGGAGGGGGAGGAGATACTCAAGACGCCAGAGCAGAGAGTCTTGCCTTGCAGATCGTGATGAAGATCATGGTGTGGCAGGTTGTACCCCTGCAGTCCATGGAGGTTCACGGTGGAGCAGGTATCCACCTGCAGCCCATGGTAGGGACACCACGCCGGAGAAGGTGGAAGCCTGAAGGAGGCTGTGACCCCTTGGGGAGCCTGTGATGGAGCAGGCTCCAGCCAGGACCTGTGGACCTGTGGAGAGAGGAGCCCACGCCGGAGCAGGTTTGCTGGCAGGGCTTGTGACCCCATGGGGACCCATGCTGGAGCAGCCTGTTTCTGAAGAACTGCACTCCATGGGAAGGACACATGGTGGGGCAGTTCGTGAAGAGCTGCACCCCATGGGAAGGACTCACTTTGGAGAAGTTTGTGCAGAACTATCTCCTGTGAGAGGGACCTCACACTGGAGCAGGGGAAGAGTGTGAGGAGTCCTCTCCCTGAGTAGAATGGAGAAGCAGAGACAACATGAGATGAACTGACCGTAACCCCCATTCCCCATCCCCCGGTGCCACTTGGGGTAGAGGAGGTAGAGAAATGGTGTTGAAGTTGAGCCCGAGAAGAAGGGACGGGTGGGAGGAAGGTGTTTTAAGATTTAGTTTTATTTCTCATTATCCTATTCTGATTTGATTCGTGATAAATCAAACTTTCCATTTCTCCCCAAGTTCAATCTGTTATGTCCGTGACAGTAATTGGTGAGTGATCTCGCCCTGTCCTTATCTCGATCCTTGAGCCTTGCATCATATTTTCTCTCCCTCATCCAGCTGAGGATGGAGAGTGATAGAGTGGTTTTTGTGGGCACCTGGCATTTATCCAGGCCAAACCAAAAGAGTACTGCCCAGCTCTGGAATTCTCAGCACAGGAAAGACACAGACCTTTTGGAGTGGGTTCAGAGGAATGCCACAAAAACGATTAGAGGGCTGGAACATCTCTGTCTATACACAGTGTGGTAGCCCATACTCTAATCATCCTCCTGTGAGGAAAGGCTGAGAGAGTTGCGGCTGTTCAGCCTGGAGAAGAGAAGGCTCTGGGCAGACCTCATAGCAGCCTTTCAGTACTTAAAGGGGGCTCATAAGAAAGATGCAGGCAAAGATTTTAGCAGGGCCTGTTGAATAGAACGAGAGGTAATAAAAAGAGTATAGATTTAGACTGGATGTTAGGAAGAAACATTTTACAGTGACGATGTTGAAACATCGACACAGGTTTTGCAGAGAGGTGATAGATGCCTCAACCCTGGAAACACTCAAGATCAGGTTGAATGGGGCTCTGAGCAACCTCCTCTAGCTGAAGATGTCCCTGCTCATTGCAGGGAACTTTGGACTAGTGCCCTTTAAAGGCCTCTTCCAACCCAAACCATTCTGATTCTATGATTTCTAGTCCTGAAAGAAAAAATCAGTGCTTCCACAGCAAGATCACTACTTCATTCTTGACCACTAACCTAAGAAATCTATTCAGTTTATACTTCGTAGAACATTCTTTCTATTCTTTTTAATGAAGAAATCTTCCTGTATGTTTGATTAGGCTTGTCATAAGTACCTAAGTACCTCAGGGACTTAAAGATCTCTTCTGGACAAATAGGACTTATGACTGTAATGTATCTGGAGCTGAATAACCATCTAGAGTTATACCTAATAGTTTATTCTATTCCATTGAACCAGCTGTATTTTTAGAGTCCTCATCTGGATTTCCACAATGAGAATATGATAAGGAGTTCTTGTTTTGTGAAATTTCTCTTACATGTGTTCCTCTAGTGGGCAATTCTGCACATACTTGCCTACTTCTCATTATTTACAATTGCATCCAACACTTTTGACAGGTGGGTAGTCTTCTATCGATTTTCTTTTCTTTTTCACCTCCTGGAGGAAAGTAATTTCTTTCTGAATCTGTGCAGCTCTCATACTTGAAGAATACACATTTCAAGCAAGGAAATATGTTCTCTAAATAAACTTCCACCTGAAGGAACTGAACCCATGTAACCCTACAGTTCTCTAAATATAGTACTGCCATTGCTAGCAACAGGCCACAGACTCTGTACTAAGTTAACAACAGAGGAGTCAGATTGATAGACTTTCTTTGTCTGAACGTACCTTGACATGCTTAGAGGTCTATTTTAGCTTGTTAAACTGTAACAGCAATGGTTGAACAACTAGGTGCCTATTACCTAATTTTAGGGTTGCCTAGTTTTGTGTAATTATAGGGTGTAATGCCTCTCATTAAACTATTTTAAATAAATAGTAAACAGTTATTTTGTGTACAATAAACTATCTATAACTCTATAACAATAATGCAACATAAAGGAGTACAGGCCTAGAATGGCAGTTGAAGGTTATGTCATTGCTTTAACAACTACACAAGGAAGCACTAAAACAATTGATAAATATTAAACACAAGTAGAGTTACACTAGACGCCTTCAGTTAGTATCTAAATCTGGAGTTAAATCCCAAGCTTTTGATATTAATTGTACAAGATACACCCTTAATACATGAAAAAGAAATTGGTTGGGAACAGTCACAATATACCAAGGGTAAATAATTATTGATGAACCAGACTGCTGCCTTTTCTGACAAAGTAACTAGGTTTGTGGGAGTTGGGAAAGGAGTACAGGTTATTCACTTCAGCTTTAGAAAAGTTTTTGACATTGTCTTCTGCAGTAAGGGAGGATGTTTCTATCTGGATGGTCTGAACAAACAGATGGCTAAAAAAAATGGTTGGATGCTCAGGCTCAGAGGGCAGTGGTTAATATGTTGTATTTTAGTTGACTGCTTATGAGTATTATTGCTGGGGTCCATCCTGGGAACTATCCTGTTTAACGTCTTTATCAATTACTTGGAAGACACAGTGGAGTACTTAATCATAAAATTTACAGATGACTCCAAACTGGCGGTGGCCTGCAAGATAGCTAGACAGGCTGGAGGAATACACTGACAGAAATCTAATGAAATTTAAAAAGCACGATACAAACCCCTGGCCTCAGGAAGGAAGACACTAATAAATCAAGAATTGGTATAGCTTATTTCTTAAGAAGATTGTTCTACTTAAAGATGTGTTCATTTTTTGCGTATTAATGCTATGTGCTATTATAATACTGCAAACAGTTTGTCAACACCCAAGATAAAAAGACATTTCAAAACTGACTCTGGATCAATTTACCTATTTCATCTTTAAAGCATTCATGTCTAATATGTCAAAAACATTATATTATTATTATGTTTTTGTTAATTACTGAATTTCCATTTCTATAGCCAACAATTTCATAAGCTGTTGAATAATTTTAAAGGCAGGCATTCATAAAAGTACTAGTGAATCCCTAGAAATGTAACCATATTCTGTGAATACTACTGAAAATGTAGAGCTAGGTTTTGAGAGGTACGTCTTATCCTCATTGCAGAAGTAAATTCTGTGTTTGCAGTGCCTACTCATTTCTTAGTGGATTTGTCTTTATTTGTCTCACAAGATTTGTGCTGAAATAAAATAAAGTTGATGATTCTTTATCAATATGAAACAGAACGTAGTGTCTGTAATAAGTAAATTTCACTTGAACAATCAAACTAAACAGATTCTCTAATCTATATAATTTATAACTAAGCAAAGCATAGAAGTATGCAACTGTAAGCAGAATCACTAAAAATGCTGAAAATCTCAAATACTTAGAATTCAGAAAGAGCTGAAATTCTTTTCTTGGCTAGGGCTTACATGGTATAAAAAGAAACATTTCGAAAGAAAAGAGAAGTTGAAGTAGAAATCTCTGCAGTCCGTTAAGAGAAACATGCAGCTTAGGAAGGTGATTTACCTGGTATGAAGATAAGCATCTGAAAAGGTGCAATGACTCACCCTCAGAGGTGCCAACAGTTCTTTATTGATTACAGGGAAGGACAGAATGACTGACATGCTAACTAGAACCCCAGCATTTAGATGACTGCAGTTATGTGAAGTGAACCTCATCCTTTCAGTACTTCAGCCAAGTGACAATTCTCCTACCTTATTCCAACTGTCCATAATTGCTCTGAGGAGGGGAGGATGGAGAGAAGAAAAAGGAAAACAATCTAAAAAACCAGAGTGCAAGAAAATAGTAACTGTCATCCTTCTCACTATGTCAGATTTCCTTTTCCTTCAGGCTGGCCCATATTTGCTAGACAAGTGTACTAATGTATAATATATTTTTCCTTCTTCCACTCAGGAATTCAGAAATCAATACACAGAAGAATACTGTTATGTACAGTTATGTAGGCTAGCAGCAGTCAACCTGAGACATAGTTAATTACAGCATAACTTGAGCGAGACGAGTTATTTTAGTATTGAGGATAGAATGGTAATTTATATAAGATTTAGCATCAAAAGCTAAAAAAATAAATCCACTAATCTGTATCTCAGGTGTTTTGTGTTGATTATTGTCATTACAGTCAATGGAAGGCATGTCTTAGACTACAGACACGTCAACATTTATTTTCCTACTGAAATGATTTTCTCCTCTGGTTTTCCTGGATTTTGTAAATTTAACCTAAGTGCTATTCCTACATAGACTTGTCTGTGTGTTTGCATTGTGTCCTGGTTTTGGTTAAAACAGAACTGATCCTCTTTCAGGGAATTTTTTTTCAGCTGAGTTCTTCTAAGTAACTGCATTTTTCTTAAGTTGGCTGCATATTTTACAGACAGCATCCACTCCAAAGCTGATAATACCTGATGTTTACAGTTTTACTGAGCTAACGGTAGGAATGGAATGCATAAAAAAGCCCAAGTTTATATATTACTATAGCAGCCATGGTCACTGGTAGACCTTTTAGATCCTGCAAATGGTGAGTTGTAAAGGGTTGTACTTGCAGGGAGAGGTGGACAGAACAGGTGACCCAATGCTGATCAACTAGGTATTCCATGCCATACATGTCATACTCAGTTTAAAGTTGGGGGATCACTAGGGTCTCGCTCTCTTCGTCCATGGCTAGCTTCTGAAGAGGACCCTTGTCCTTGTCCTGCTTGCTATACTGATCCAGATTCCAATCCGTGCATTCCTGAGTCCAGATCCTGTCTACTGCTGAGCCCAGTCTGTGACTTTCTGGTGCTGCCTGGCAGCTGCTGGCCGGACACCAGTGCCTGCAGCATCCAACTCCAGGAATCTCAATACTGGTTTTATATATTTTGCCTTATTTCTCTTATTATTAGTGTTATTAGTAAAGCTATTTTCGTTTCTAACTTGTAAGTCTCTCTCCCTTTTCCTCACTTTTCCCTTGCTATGGTGGCGAGGGTGGGGGCCAATAGAGAGCATCTGCACTCTTGTTTATTGCTGCCCTGCTCTAAAAGGTGACACAATGTGTTTGGTTTTGTCAGCCTTTACACTACTGGAAATGATGCCATTTGTAGCAGCAGCTTAGGAGCCTAAAAGCAGCCGAAGAGTCTAAATCAAGAGCCTTAAAGGATCAAAATATCAAAAACCAACACTTTTTTTTTTCACTCATGTTTGAGTGAAGTGTTGATAAACACTTCCAAGATAGCTAACATCTATGCTTCCAAGCTAGAGGAATGCACTTATCTGTCAGTATACAAATACATTAAAGATGACAGCTGAGTCAGATGCCAATAGCTCAAATGTAATAAAAATTGAATCAATAAACAACAATACCAGTAAGATCCAAATCAGATGTTTTACAAAAGTTTGTTTTCCAAAACTCAATGAAATATTTGTTTTCCTATTAATATTGAACTTCCAATATTACACTGATCAAAATTTTATTCTAAATATATTCCTAGATACATTTCTGGAATATTCCTGAAATTCCTATTACAATGCAATACACAATTTGAATTGATAAAAGATACTTCATTAAATTCAGTGGTAAATTAAAAATATCCAGCTTATTATTTCACTGTTTTATCGTCAGACAGTTCATTCCTGTCTGAAGCCACGTCAAAACAAGCTATACATAAATCAGCTAATAAAAAATTTAACTTCCAGAAAATCTAACTGTTTCATTGCTGTATATTCATGTTAGATGAAACCATATTCTTCTGACAAAGTTAAATTTCTATTAAATTCATTTTGGAAAAAATCTGTGTCACTTTGTAGAATATAGACTTCATCTTCACTGAGGAGACGTACAGAAGTTGCAGAGTGTTAGGGGATATTCAAGCCGGCTGTTCTCTGTATCTGCCTCTGTGATTTCTTGAAGTAGGTTGAATAAGAAATAGAATTGACATGCTAATGTCTAGAAATATGTTGGCAGCTCCTATTCAAAACATTTTCAGTAAAAGTATTTCAGGCCTTTTTTCTTTGAACAAGAGTTAAAATGTCCACATAAAGCATCTAGCATAGATTAATCTTCATTCATTATTATATCACACAGGAACTAAGTTCAAGCAATGTTAACATTCAAGTCAAGGTAATTTAAATAACAAGAAGAGAATTTAAGATTGTACTATACAAATATAATCTTGTTATGTAATGTTATCTAAGCCTTGCTATGGCATTTTTTTACATTTACACTAATAAATATACAAGACTGTGGTGCAGGTAGATATTTTACACTTTTTGGGACTACATTTGCATATCAGAGCTATCTAGTTTGAAAATAGACAAGTATTTCACATAAAAGCCCTTTTTGCAATTCCCTCTTCAGGAAATCAAAAGCCACTCTATTAATGTAGTAAGCAATTAATTTATCTAAAAAAACCCTTTGTAAACTCAGAATTTAATGACTCTTTATATAACATGCAGTAATGACACCTCAAATTTTTGAGCAGTAGTTTTTAGTAATTACATGCATTTGAGAGTTTATGCATGAATAGATATTAGCCTACTGTGAAAAGGGCTAGCAATTGCTTATGATAGAAAGATATATTTTGATTGCGGCAAAGAATCATGGACTACATTGACAGCTTTTCTTTTTTTTCTGTTCTCTCTTAGGTATGCTTACAGTCGTGTTGTGGAAGGAACAAAAGGCACATTGCAGAATGTACTTTTTACCTTTTTTGATTGCATGAAACTTCTGTTTTCTTTTCTGTTTCAGCAGTGAAAAATGTGTATTTAATAGCAAAATTTGCAATCTTAGAAAGGTGCATGCAACTGAAAATCACATCCAAGGAAAATGGTAATCTAATTTAGAGCCACCAGAATAATTTTTCAACTGAAAGTGTAGCTTCTAGAGTTGTTTGGCTTTGTTTTTTTTCATTAATTTGCTAAAAAGTTTACAAATTACTCAAGTAAAATAAATATTCCATTTAGCAATAGTTCAACATGTAATGGAGCAATTAGGCTTTTGTCAGTTGACCCTACATGTTTCAAAAAATTTCAACGTGAGGCTGACTTCTGTTTCTCTCCCCCAAGCCCCTTCTCTTTCTAAAGTATACCCATGAAAACTTTGTTTCAGAAGCCTCCAAGATCTAACAGTACCACAGGACTACTGTCCATGTTTGCTTTCTTGCAGTCCATATACAGTGTGTGCCAGCACCAGGCACTTGGGCAGTAAGCTGCCTTCTCAAAGAGAATAGGATACCAGATAAAAACCATAACATTTCTGAGGCAATACTTCACAATATTGAAATGCAGTTTAGGTTTGTACTGGCTTGAAATGGATACAGACTAATGTGAACCACCAGAAACATTAAATTTATTGTAAAAAATAGCATAATGTACTGTATTCTCTGAATGAGCCAATTTGTACTATATCAAAATAGGAAATACTATATTCATAAAATTTAATCCAGTTTGGAACAAAAAACATTTTGCAAGGAATGAAAACTCTGATTTTCATTGAACTTGGTTGAAGTGAAGCATGTTTATAAATATATAGGTAACTGTTGCTTAATTATCAAGAACATAAATCTGTCATTAGCATAGGATTCTTGAAGATAAATTTTGCATGCACTTGTGGTAATACACAACCAGAAAAACAGATGAAATGAAGTACAGTTACATGTTGTGTGTCCTCAACAACAGTAAGTCTTTATCCAGGATAGATAAATAAGATCATACACTTTTAAGAACCGGATTTGAAGAAGTGGGTGATCCCAGAATGCTTTATAAAATTTTATTGATTTCTGAAATGCCTTAAATATCACCTGAGTATTTGAAAAGGCCACTGTTAAAAGTCATAATCTTCAAGCTCATGACCTTAGCAACTTTGGGTTTTGTATTTGTATTTAAAAAAAATCCAAAAACCTCTCATAGTTTGTTTGGTCATATAAATGGGGAAAACAAACAAACAAACAATCAAACAATCCAATAGACACATTTTTTTTTCAAGAAAGACAGACATATGTTAGCAAGTAAGGATTCATGCAGATTTACTTCCTGTAAATGACTGTGTCCATTACTTTGTGGGAAAGTATGTCTTACCCTTCTATCCAGCTAGAACACTGCTTGATACAGGTACATAGAAACTACAAAAATCAAAGAACACTAGTTACTCCATTACCTGAATTTTAAATCCAGACTCACTTTTTGGCTGAAATAGATGCTTTAACTAATACAAAAACTATGTACTTAAAGGTGAATTTCATGAGTTTCTGAGGTCTGTATTAAGCACATGATCAAGAATATATAGGTACTATATTGGGTGTAGGTGTCAAGGTGTTGGCAGTGGAGGGATTGCAGGGGTGACTTCTGTGAGAAGAGACCAGGGGCTGTCCCATGCAGTACAGAGCTGATTCCAGCTGGCTACTAAAAGGAACCACCACAGGGCACAGTTAAGCCCATCAGCCACTATAGTGGCACCTCCATGATAACATATTTAAGAACAGGTAAAAGATGTTGTGCAGCATTTGTCTGAGAGTAGGGAGAAAAATGTATGAGAAACATCCCTGCAGACGCCAAGGTGAGAGAAGGAGGGGGAGGAGGTGGTCCAAGCTCTGGAGCAGATGTTCCACTGCAGCCCATGGAGAAGACCATCAGGAAGCAGATTGTCCCTCTATAGCCTGAGGAGGACCACAGTGGACGAGATATCCACACAGCAGTATGTGGAGGTCCCCACATGACAGCAGGTAGACGTACTCTGAAGGAAGATGCAGCCCATGGGGACTCCATGCCAGAGCAGATTCCTGACAGGAATTGTAGTTGGTGGGTAACCCATGCTGGAGCAGTCTGTTCCTGAAGGACTATACCCCATGGAAAGGACACATACTGGAGCAGTTCTTGAAGAACTACAGTCTGTGGGAAAGACCCACACTGAGGCAGCTTGTGCAGGGCTGTATCCTGTGGGAGGGTGCCCACGATGGTTCTGGGGAGCAGTGTGAGGAGGCAGGAGAAGTGGAGCCAAATATTACATTAAGAACAAAATGAGAGCCAAGGCGAATCTTCATCCTGTATAGGATGCAGAGCGGAACATCACCACCGAGGATGAGGAAAAGGCTGATGTACTTAATGCCTTCTTTGACAGTCTTTAACCATAAGAACAATTATTCCCAGGGTATTCAACACCCAGTGCTGGAAGACAGGGGCGGAGAGCAGAATAGAACCCCCATAATTCAGGAGGAAGAAGTTAATGTCCCGTTAAGCCACCTGGACACTCACAAATCTATGGGGTCAAATGGGATCCACTCAAAAGTACGGAGGGAGCAGGCAGAGGAGATGGACAAGCCACTCTGCATCATTTATCAGAAGTCCTAGCTAACAGGGAAGGTCCCAGATGACTGCAGTCTTGCCAGTGTAATGCCGATCGACAAGAAGGACCAGAATGAGGATCCTGGGAACTATAGACCTGTCATCCTGACCTTGATACTGGAGAAGATTATGGAGCAATTCATTTCGAGTGCGCTCACTGGGCATGTGAAGGACAATCAGGGGATCAGGCCCAGCCAGCATGTGTTAATGAAAGCCAGGTCCTGCTTGAACCACCCTGATCTCCTTCTATGATCAGGTGACCCGCCTAGTGGATGAGGGAAAGACTGTGGATGTCATCTACCCAGGCTCTAGTAAGGCCTTTGGTACTGTCTCCCACAGCATTCTCCTGGAGAATCTGGAAGCTCACAGCTAAGACAGGTGTACTCTTTGAGGGGTAAAAAACTGGCTGGATGGCTGAGCTCGGACAGTGGCAGTGAATGGAGTTAAATACAGTTGGCAGCCAGTCACAAGCAATGTTGCCCAGGGCTTAGTTTCGGGGCCAATTTTGTTTAATATCTTTATCAATGACCTGGATGAGGCGATGGAGTGCTCCCTCAGTAAGTTTCCAGGTGACGCCAAGCTGGGCGGGAGTGCCGATCTGCTTGAGGGTAGGAAGGCTCTGCAGAGGGATCTGGATAGACAGGATTGATGGGCCGAGTTCAGTTGTATGAGATTCAACAAGGCCAAGTGCCGGATTCTGCACTTGGATCACAACAACACTATGCAACATGAAAGGCTTGAGGAGGAGTGGCTGGAAAGCTGCCCAGAGGAAAAGGACCTGAGGGTGGTTGTTGATAGCCAGCTGAACGTGAGCCAACAGTGTGCCCAGGTGGTCAAGGAGGCCAACAGTATTCTGGCTTCTATCAGGAATAGTGTGGTCAGCAGGAGTAGGGAAGTGATTATCCCCCTGTACTCACTACTGGTGAGACAGCACCTTGAACACTGTGTTCAGTTTTGGGCCCCTCACTACAAGAAGGACTTTGAGGTGCTGGAGCACGTTCAGAGAAGGGCAACAAAGCTGCTGAAGGGTCTAGAGAACAAGTCTAGGGACAAAGAACGTGGGAACTGGGATTGTTTAGTCTGGAGAAGAGGAGGCTGAGGGGAGACCTTGTCACTCTCTACAACTACCTGAGAGGAGGTTGTAGTGAGGTGGATGTTGGTCTCTTCTCGCAAGTAACTAGTAATAGGACAAGAGGAAATGGCCTCAAGTTGTGCCAAGGGAGGATTAGATTGGATACTGGGAAAAATTTCTTTACTGCAAGAGTTGTGAAGCATTTGAACAGGCTGCCCAGGGAGGTGGTTGAGTCCCCGTCCCTGGAGGTATTCAAAAAACGTGTAGATATGACACTTTGGGACATGGTTTAGCAGGCATGGTGATGATGAGTTGACGGTTGGGCTTGATGATCTTAGATGTCTTTTCAAACGTTATTGATTCCATGATTCAATGATTCTACGAAAGTGTTATGAACTGACTTTAACCCCCATTCCCTGTCACCTCTGGGTGGCTCAGGTCACTTGCTCACTGGAAAGTCCATCTTTAAGTTTACTGACGAATATACTGGCACCTCCCATGAACACCTGGTTTAGAGGAGATAAAGGCACTCACACACTCCCCATCTGCTCAGACTAGGCACAAGGGCTGTGACCCACAGTCTCACTCCAGCCACCGGTGCTGAGCCTCCTCACTCTCCTCCCTTACCCTGGTCCCCCAGTAGAAGATAGGTAGCAGGTTTTCAGGATGCATAATATTCCTGTCCCAGTGGCTGGAGATTAAGGATCCCCACTGGCTCCGGTAGCTGACACTGAGACCCCACTGGCTCCAATTGCTGAAACCCATGTGCAAGGATGCCCATACTACTGGTCTGACTCAATTAGCTGGCACCAAATTTCACTCACACACTTGCAGGACTCAGCAGCAGCTGGCACTGAGTCCTTGCACCAAATACACACAGTACTGAGAGTGAGGTTGCACAGAGAGAGAGTTAAGAAAAGATTTAATAAGAAGATAGAAGATGATAGAATGGACTGCAGTGATGAAGCACAGGGGTCAGCCAGACATCATGCTGACAGGTCTTGTTTCATGCACTTTTCTGTCTACCCCATCTTTGTTTCTTCCTGCTTCCTCTGTCCCCGCACGTCCCCTAATGAGTTTGCACCCCTTCTAGTCCAGAGTTCCTCTGGTTTTCAATCTTATTAGTTACAAAGTCCAGATTGATCTTGGAAGTGACATATGTAGTTTCCTGATAGCCCATCAATCAATATGAGTGGTGAAGTTTATTTCTTGTCAGTGTCTCCATGTTGATTTTGACAGGTCTCAATTTCAGTGTATTTTTTCTGGTTTCCCCCTTTTCCCTTGGTTTCCCAATGGACAAGACCCCTAATCAGATATCTTGCTGGAATAAACATTCTCTCACACTCATATGGCCTCACCAGTTAGTACGGTTGACAAGGTTTGGTTCTTATCACTGCCTCACTCATCATTTTTTGGTCAGGGTTGTACTCCTGTATGTTTTTACGTATGGCTTCCTCCTCGTCTTATCATTCCTTGTTGCAATGACAAAGGTCCTTGACCCTAGTCTGTCATGCTCGAGCTTACCTTCGCTCTTTCTACTTTGTTTCTGTTCAGAATTCCTACTATTTTTTTAAAATTTGAATGTTGTTGTCCAGTTTCATTTTCCTCAATTTTTTGTAGAATCCAACTCATTTTCAGTTTACTTGTTAACAGTTTGTACAGGTTGTCATAATTTTTGATTTCTAACTATTGTAGTATACTCCTTACTGATCTTGCCAATGTCGATGTAATCATCTTTTGTTCTGTATATTTTGGAGGTTTTTTTGAGTTTTTGATCTTTACAGTTACTTTGACTGCGACATACCACTTCAAGATTTTCTATTCATTTGAGTATATTGCAAATTTCTCATTACTTTTCCTTAAAATTTTGTTGCTTCTTCACTCCCTAAATGTATTTTTCACAACACTGTGTTATCATTTATCCCGTTGTTGAGATTAATTCTTCATTGTCCTGCAAATTACAATATATTAAGTTGTTCTTCCACATTTATTCACCTTGGAGAAGAGAAAGGTGAGGGGTGTCCTCATCGCAGTCTACTACTTCTTCAAGGGGGACAATGGAGGGTGAGATCCTGATCACCTCTCTCTGGTGACCAGTGATAGGACACAAGGAATTAGAATGAAGCTGTGTCAGGGGAAGTTCAGACTGGACAGTAGGAAAAGGTTCTTCACTGAGAAGGTGTTCGGTCACTGGAACAGGCTCCCCAGGGAAGTGGTCATGGCATCAAGCCTGTCAGAGTTCAAGGAGCATCTGGACGACACTCTTAGTCACATGGTTTAGTTGTAGGTAGTCCTGTGAGGAGCAGGGAGTTGGGCTCGATCCTTATGGGTCTCTTCAAACTTGAGATACTCTATGACTCTACGATTTCCGAGTAAGCTTGAAACACTAGCTCAATTAGTTAGTTGACTTCATTGAAAGGACTTATTTATTACATAACTGTACTTCTGGAAGAGCTGGATGAAGAACATTAGCTGTGAATTCAGGAATTATTCTGGCAGAAAAATAAGAATGCTAAAAGGTTAAAAGTAAAAGTTTGCTGATGACACCAAACTGGGAGAAGAGGTGGATACACAGGAAGGCTGTGCTGCCATTCAGCGTGACCTGGATAGGCTGGAAAGCTGGGCAGAGAGGAACCTGATGAGGCTCAACAAAGGCAAATGCAGGGTCCTGCACCTGGGGAGGAACAACCCCATGCATCAGTACAGGCTTGGGGTGGACCTGCTGGAGAGCAGCTCTGTGGAGAGGGACCTGGGA
>Ga0065711_1041594_pt1 | contig 16035 bp, 8 predicted proteins | sample Hoacrofraction12_FD_59098 | JGI IMG/M metagenome (GOLD analysis project Ga0065711, IMG submission 59098) | Hoatzin crop microbial communities from Cojedes, Venezuela - Epithelial fraction 12 v2 (version 2) | ecosystem: Host-associated > Birds > Digestive system > Esophagus > Crop | place...
GGGGGGGGGGGGGACACAGACAAAAAGGGTATTCAGAAATTTCCCTCACTGAAGTTGTTTAGTTTTTTTCAAGAACAGGTAAGCCAAAGGATGTTTCAGGGTCCATGGATTCTGCCTTGAGGAGGAGTGGTGAACCACATGCCCAGCCCTATGATTCAGTTAATTGCATGATGTAGCAGGAGAGTTCCATTCTGTGTCTGAAGAACAAAGAGTTTGTTACAAATAGTTTCTAGAAACAGAATAAAGCATGGGGGCATTTTTTGCTTGTTTGGACAGAGAAGATGACAAACCCTGACTGTTAGCGCATCAAAAAGATCAGAACTTGATTGAATAAACTCTTTCCCAAAAGCAAGTTACACTCCTGAAGGTTTTAAACATTTACTGTGGAATCAGACAGCTAAAACATGAGAGCTTTTTGCTTCTAGCCACTGACATCGATCCCACAGCCGCTGCATGTTTTCAAGATGGTGTGTTCCCACTATGAAATCAGTCTGGTGGCTCTCATTTCATCTCTCACCTCATGGACTGCCTGTAGTAATTCCTAGCTTTGGGAAAGACATCAAGAATTCACGGACCACAGAAATGGATTTAGTCCTATTATATCATGGAGAAATGCTGCCATAAGAGAGCTCAGGACAAATGCTGACCAGGTGACATGGAAAGGATTGCCCCTTGCTTCATCTTTAGATGACAGCCTCTTTCATGGGCCTTGAATGAGCATTAAATCAATATATTTAAGCATGAGCTTAATGCTTAATTTCATGCATATGCAGAACAATCTGAAATACTACATTTTTTTGGAAGAATATATACCAACACGAAAGGCTGCAGCTAAGAAATCATGTAAAAATGCTAATTATGCCTAAGTAAAGAAATACAACTATCAGCATGATTTGTGGTCAGCTGTTTAATTAATTTTAGTATTAATAAAGTTACAGAAAAGCAATGTGTCAAAAGGACTTCAAAGGATTACCAACTACTCTGGACAAATTAGCAACACTTCCATGCCTAGAGCACAGGGAAGCACAAAGATGTTTAATTAAACTATTTACCAGTGAGGAATTTAAATCACTATAAATATTACATTTTTAGTACATTTTTTCCTAAGATTGAAAGCACTTAGGAGCAAACAATATGCAGCTTCCCCAACAGCATTTTTTTAAAGGAAGGAATGTAAAAAATGTTGTAGTTAAATCCAGCAAATGAAGGTGAAGTTGGGAACAAAAGAGTGTAACATGGCATTTAAAATAAGAGGACTGGGGAATAATTCAACTCCAAAGTAACAAAAGATGTTACAAAACTGCATGGAAAGAGGAAGGAGAAGATTTATAATATGGGGATCACGTGGTTACTGAGGGCCCACGCACACTGCGCTTCAGTGAAATGCTATTGTTTCTGGTGAAAATATCGATACCTATAAGAACAGACCTCACTGTTCACTGAATATCTGTTGGTATTTGTCTGTGGTTTTCCTACCTCCAATTTTTCTGACTCTTGTTTACTAGACTCTCCAATGCTGCCACTGTCGCAGCATGAACTTCAGCAAGATGCTCTGCTTCTCTTTGCCTTGGCTTCCCCTTCTTCAAAATAGCGACTAAATACTTATCAGCCTTCTAGGGATGTGTTGAGAAGCTACGTGACCCATGTGAGTACAGTATTCTCTGACAATATCAACAAATCATTCTTTGTAGTATGATTATAAACAGAGCCTCCCTATGGCAGGAGTGCACCAGTTGTCTCTCTATGAGGCTCATCTAAAGCCAAAATGAAAAGACTGAAAGCTTTGTATTTAATTAATGAGTTTAAGTCAAGACCCGTGTGAGTACCTCAGTCATTTGATGTGGAATTACTGCTTTTTTGTTTTGCAGGATTGACTCACTACTCTTCTAGACTTCTGTTGACTCGCCCTGCAGAGCAAAGAAATGCTCTCTGATGCAGGCAATACCCACCGGTGCATGGCTTAGCTGCTGCTGAACTTCGCCAACAGCCCACCAAAGGACTTGAAACAAACAAGTCCACATTTCAGGGCACCTGGAACTAAACTACATTTCCCTTCACACTTCTGGGAACAGGGATGCTATTGGCTGCAGTTGAAACAAGAGAGTATTGCTTAAGACTAGGAGCTAAGTCCTGTCCTGCCTTTTAGCACCCGACACACAAGGACCTCGGAAAAAGAGAGACCAGCATAAGAGTGTTTTGTGCCTGCTGAGTTAACATAATCATAGCGTCATCCCTTCAGGTTGACTTCAGACCAATTTCCAGGTGCATGTGGAAATGCCTGACTGTTGCCCTGAAGATACAGTGCAGCGAGAAGACAAGCACACAAATGAAGCTGCAGCTCGTAGAAGGACAAAGGGCTGTTCTCAGTGTGTAGAGGACGGAGCGGACTCCGAAGCAGGGAATGCTGCAGAGCAGTGTATAGTGCCAAGTATAGATGTATTAGCACCAAGTAAAATCAGTAGGGTCCAGATCTGCACCCATTGCAATGAACAACTGCTACCTAATCTATAAATGGTGATACATAACTGTGACCCCCAACCCAATTATTATTTTCATAGTGTTTCTTTAAAAATCTTGTAGCACTAGGCAAGATACTTACTAATGACTTCCTTCAGAACAGCAAGATCTGAAGAGGGGTCTTCACCAAAACATACCTGAAAACTATTCCTCCACACACCTTCCTTCACTGCCTGCTGACCCAGACTGGGGTTTTCAGCTAACACAGATGTCTATCAGTTCACCACCCCCGGGCCATCATGTCAACAGTGGTAACATTTGTTTACTGACCTCTGTGAACATCCAAGACCCTGCAGAGTACCTCAAAAGTTCATGTGCCACACCGAAAAATATTAACATCTCTTTCTTGAACACTGATTTAGTTCACCGAGAAGGAAATGGGGGAAAAGAGGGTTAGCAGATTAGATTGCAGAAACAGCACTGTCTTTCAAAAATGTGACTGTATTATCAATTGGCTGCCTAAAAGCTTCTATTCAGGTCTTTTTCAAGCATATACAGCGGTTCTGGATGAGAGGCCAGTAACGTGCCTTTTGAGATTGCCACTTCACACTTGCGAAACTTGCCGCATTATTAGTATTATTATGGGGTCAGCGACACCACCTTGAACCTGACAGGTAACTCCAGCAACAAAAATCTAAAGGCATCAATTTTCGCAATAGCAAACAATTTGAGCAATGTTTGTTCTAATCATAGCAGGAAATTGCTGCAGTTGAGTTGCCTTTCACACATAAGGGAGGGGAAGAAGGGAAGAGCAGGAGAAGGGGGCTGCTGTTTATTTCCCTTGAAATTGAGATTTCTCAGAACTCTATGCTTTTCTATGCTTTAGGTACAACTTTTCCAATAACATGCGGCAGAAGGGCTTCTTCTGAAAGGTGCATTAGATTCAAAACTGAATGCTACTCCAGAAACCAGACAGGATAGAAATGAAGGGAGGACTTGTAGGATAACCTGTCAAAATCATCAAGTTGTCTTATTTTCTCTTCTCTACCTATATTGTAAATTCAAATTAGCACATAAACTACTGACTAATATTTCAGTTCTAAGACTTCTTCTAAATAATGTCTTTCTATATAATATCAGTTTTTCCACAGAATTAAAATACTGAATGATGTATTTTGAAAATAATTCCTGTTTCTGCAGTAGATAAGGGCTTGCTTTTTACAAGTAACATATAATTATTTTAGTGACCCCTTGCTTAGAGAAGCCAAAGGTGAAAAGTTCTGTGAACAGCAGCACATAAAATGAGGACTAAAAAAGGTTTAAAAGCACAGTCCAGTATTCAACCACCACGCAGAACTGCACAACTCCACAGCAAAATCTGGAAGTGGATTCCTTTCACGGAAGAAAAACATCTGTCAGCATAGCTCGGTGCATAAAGAGGAGGATGCTGGCATGTAGGTCACACCACAGTTTGGCAGAACATGCTGCTGGCATATGCTGGGTGGCCAGATAACTTTCCATGCTGTTTCTTCAGTTGATGTCCCCAGGGCCAAATGGGCCGAGTCATTCTCAAGTCCAAAGGAAGTTTCTTCCTTTTGCAAAAGGACCACCAGTAATACGTGCAAATAGATGAATAAACATCTCCTGGCACTCTAATTTGTAAAGGCCTTTTTTAAACTTTAGTGCATAATTAGTGAATAATTGTAGGAAATAAAAAAAATAAAACCCCAAAACAGAGCATCCAAGCCAATAGTAACTACACAAAATGAGACAAAAACAACTTATTCTTCAAATGACTGCAGGATTTTAGGAACTTTTCAGTGTCTCATGCAGCCCCAAGGAAACCATTGCAAAATGAGAGTATATTTTTTTAAAATGGTTATCACAGATGTTAAAAGCCAGGAATCTTTATCATGATTATCACGATGGTCTTCATAGAAAATGCCAGTACTATGCAAAAAACAGATGAGACCCATCTACGCTGTTCCCTCTTCATATAAGAATCATTATTACAGATAACCTATAGTCTATTAAGATGAAACAGCATTTGTTTACTTGATTGAACGGCGGTGGGACACAGAAACTATATACTGTCATTTCTAACTACAGAAAATCAGACACATACATGCATTTCCAAAATTATACCAGAGAACAGATGCAGCCCATCAAAAATAAAATTACAGGATTTTTATTATGTAATTTATAATGCTTGGAAAAAAACATTAAACCAAATAATGCACTTCTGAAGCAAACTCCCAGACTGGTATGTTAGAAGAAAGCAACCCAAGAGAACTTATTTTTCACTAAGCAAGCAGGGTAGAAACCTGTAGAAGTCAATAAAATGCTTTAAATCAGTAGATTCCAGTAAATGAGAGCATCTGGAGCAGCAAATCTTGCTGCCATTCTCAGAATGGGCAAGACTGTCATTTACCTGAGAACAGATAAACAACCTGTCAGCGTCACAGAAAGAGACTGAAAGAAGCTTCCTAGTCAAGGGTAACTTTTCTTAATAAAATTGTCTTTCACTCAACAACTTAATTAACATTCAGAGCTCAAAGCTCTAGGAACAGGTGAGCAGAAAAACACTAACGTACCTTTCCTGGTGAATGTAGGTTAAAGTGATTGCTAGGCAGACTAACCTGTCACAAAACACCATGGGATGAACCCTCAACACATCAAGTCTTTTGCATGTGTTAGACTGAATATTGATCGTTTATTAAAATAGGCACTACTTAATTTTAACTCATAGTTCAGAATTTAATACCATTGTAGACTTCATCTAGAGTATCATTTAAGTCACTCTGTCTCTGTGACTGCATTTTCTATGCACGCAGCACAGCTGCCAACACAGTAGCTTCTTACTGATAACCACAGGAAATTCCCACTCCACAGTTCTCATGACCAGAAATAGGAAATGTTATTCAAAAATTGTTTCGGGAAAAAAAGTTTCATCAACACCAAAATCGTACAAATTAGTTTCAAGAAAGATGCAGGGTTATAAGAAAACACACTGGAAGCTGCATAATTAAAATTCAGCAATATCCAAATGAATTCATTTTTGCCCAATTCAGATTGACCCAGCATGTCAATATTCACTCCATTTCTTTTTATAAAGACAGAACCCTTAATATCAAATTGAAATATTTCATTTAGCTCAAAGAAGTGTTTCTGACTTACAGCTTCCACATATCACTTTTCACCTTTTGAAAGCCACCAGAGCGCAGGGCCCAGCCACCAAGGCCACCAAGCACAAGCCTGCCCCGCGACACACAGAACCTGCTCCACAGCTGACGATGACTTTGTACCTCGATGTATTCGACTCAGACTTCTCAAAACATGGTACCTCCTGCTCTGTAGAATAACTCTGCTTTTAGATCAACAGTATAGAAAATACATACAATGCTGTGCACATGCCTTAAGCGCTTATGTTTGAAAGTTGTTAACCCCTACCTTGAACCCATTAGAGTCTGAATCCACACACACAAAAATCAGCTGCAATCAGAATGCCAACCCATCTCCGGCCTTCAGATTTGTTTGAATAAAGAGGAATTAATTTTAAAAACTGAGTAATAGCTACAATCTATTTTGCTTGTGCCTGCTACATATTGGTGCCAGCATTAGGGGGAACTAGTTAAGTATTTGCTGCCTGATTTCTTTTTATTTTCTTATTTATTTAAGATTCATGAGACGAAAAGTCCATATAAACATAATGCAAGATACAAAACCAGGATTAGTGCTTCTATTGTACAACACTTATTTTAAATATATTTATTATTATAACACACAATTATTTCCAGATACAATAGGCAATAAACCAAGTTTCTCCTAATCTATATTACACACTTTCTGCGCTTTTTAACTGTGATGTCAAAAAAGAAGTCATTTTAGCAAGATAATAAATCTGCAAGAAACAGTTATCTCACTAATTCTTTTATTTCATTCTTATACTGTTTCTGGACCTTTTGTGTGCATGCACTTTAAATGAATGTTCACCCATCACTATCAAGCAACTCGTCTTACCACTTCACACTTTTTCTGTAAACCACAAATATCCTGCTTTCTAAACCATTTGCATGCCTAATGACAGTGCCTTGCTGGAAGGAAAGGAACAGTAGGAAATTAGTAGTGCATATAAGAAAAGGAAGTGTCAGATTATAAAAAACCACTTTACCCATCACTGTGAAGGCCGTTGCCTCACACAGTACGTGCATTTAGTACCAAATTTTAGGTCTGACACTGTTCTGACACAGCAGGTTGTAAAAGGTCAACCAAAACTCAACAGTTTACTCAAAAGACACAGATTATACAGAAATAATGACTCTTTGAGCAAAATAAAAATCAGTTGTCTGACAGCTATTTAGTATCAGCCTCTCGCAAGAGGTGGGCAGAACTTTCCTACAGTTTTTATAGACTACATAATCTCAGCTACAAGACACGCTGTCATCATGAAAGCCAACATTTCCTATGACCTTCCCTAAGGAAAACATGTACATCATAATGTAATTATTCCGGCATGGAAATCATTCTCGTATTGAATACTCCTGTACCATCTTTCCACTTGAGAAAACAGCTCACCCAACACAATTCTAAACATGGTATTGTGTCAAGCTGACTTATTTCCATTTCAATAAATCTGCCTGATATTTTCCTCCCTTGCCAGACAGGTGCACCATTAAAATAATCCTGAGATCAGCCTTCCTGGAGGGTTGTGATTGAAAGATGTTATCCAGTTAGGCATAGATGGACTGAGCATCTCAGCAGCTTCTCACATGCTTCCACAGATTGCCAGGGAAGGTTTCCTTAAAAACTTCTAGATGGAAACAGGACCTACCTACTTTCCGCTAAAAATTGTTAGCGCTCATTTTGCTGACAGGTATTAAAAAAGAATCACTGGATTTATTGTCTAATGCTATTGCACTTGTTCTCTTTCCTTAATAACATGTGTCACAGTCCTGGATACATTAATTCTCAGCATTAATAATAACAATTTCCAAACCATCTAACAATGTATTTTGAAGACTTAACACTTATTCAGTTTTGCTTTTATATATTTGCATCAGCTCTATCCAGAAAGCTTCTCCTCCTGGATAATTTCTCATGTCTTAATCCACTGACCAGTTTCAAAACACAGGTAATAAAATGGTATTTCTTCTCCCTATACATGTGATCTCCTCTGAGCTTTCGCACCTCTCATGAAAGCCAAAGGGGGGACATGAAGGGACCATGTCCTGGATGACAATGGCACTCCGCGTGTGCTCCACAGGGCTTCCCAAGCCACCTTCCAAGAAGCCCATATATAGGAAAGGTACCTCATACACCATTTACCTGTCTCACTTGTGCCTAAATTTTCTGCCAGTGGAGGACCAGCTGCTATGTGGCATTTGGCATAGCACAGGGTCTAATCGCAAGCTCGGCAATACACGCAACACAGAGTACTCTACTACTATTGCTGTATACCTGAGAGCTCACCTGTACAGGAGAAATCATCCACACGGACATATCCCATGACACAGTCACAACGATAGGATCCAGGCAAGTTAACGCACACAGTATTGGCGTGACAGTAATGCATCTTGGCAGCGCACTCGTCAATATCTGCAGGGAAGAACCACCAAGGAAAGTCACAGTCAGGCTTAGTGAAATGGATAACATGACACAGTATTAGAGTAAGAGAACGTCATTTCCATTTACAACTCCAAAGGCAATCCAGTTTAACTCTGGCATTAAAGAACAAGGAAAATTTAGTAGAAAAGTATTCCTTAAAACAGAGCTAAAACTCCCGTATCACAGTAATGGGTTCCTTCCACTGTTCTTCATGAAATCCTACATTTTTTTAACTGGGGAAAAATAACACATACATTTGGGGTTTTTACTGTGACAATGTTAAAACACAGAAACTGATGCAGATTTTTCAAACACATAAAACAGCATCAGAAGTATGCAACACTGAAAATCCTAACTCTCTCTCATCAGTAAACTGAAGCACGAAGGCGTAGTAACTCTGTACAGCATGATATCAGTTGCAGCACTGGACAGACACAGCATGGCAATGTTTGTCAGGGCGATGTAGCAGATTCACCTGCAGAGTTGCTCAGCAAGCGCTCCAGCCCCCGGATTCACCCAAGTGCTCTGACAGGGCCCTATCCCTGAAACACACACTGCCACTTCCACATCCCGCACAAGCGGAAGATTAAGCCAGTCACCCAAGCCCATTTTACACCCGCATTACATCATGCCAACGGCAAAAAAAAGATGACTTAGGAGTGGCAGCAACTTGACCCCATATCTCTGTTTGCTTGAGCAATCTCTACTGTGCTGCAAATCCAAAATTCAAAACTGTTTTCACAGTAGCGAATCACACCTATCATTTACTTGCCTGTTTAAATATCCCAAAGCTCTGTCGTATCATAAACTGTAAAATCTTCCCCCTTCCTTCCCCACAAAACCGGATATTACTCTGAAGAATTCTCTCTATTTTTTTCTCAGCAGGATAGATTTTCCGCATAGTAGCACAGATTTTACATAAAGTAATTCATGGTTTTCAAAAGATTAATTCTAGTGTTACATATGTCCACACAAAGAAAGATGAATCAGACTCATTTTCCCCCACCCCTGTTGCTTTCTCCTTGTTATTGATTGCTCACGCTCCAGAAAGGTATTAATTCACAACACAGCCGAAGCACCTCCTCAGCTGGTGGGGTACAGATGAGTTGGTCACCCCACAGCGTGGTCTCCTACCACATCCCTCTGCGCAGCCACTTGTGGAGAAGACCAAGCTAGAGTTTCCCTTCTCCCTCACCACATGGTGCTTATGGAGACACAATGGAGATGCTACAAGGGGTTAGTACCATAACATCAGGATTTAAGCCCAAGAGGTGGGGGATTTAATTAGGCCCATACTGAGTTCTTGGTTGCCTGAATTCGGGTATCCTGTTTAACCTCTCTAAACCACAGCAGCTGTCGTTGAGATACACCCACATTTTCCAGTCTCTGAAAATGAAACACATGCCAGCTATACTCACACTTTCTATACTACAGACATCTGTCCAGCAGGAACAACTAGCTAAATCACTCCGTGTTGGCCACCACACAGCTGTCAGCTGGCAGTGATTTCTGACTGCTGCCAACCTGGGCTGAATTGGAAATGATGGCCTGGAGGCAAAGGACTTTGTGCACAACTGCAAACACCTTGAACTATCTCATTGCTGCATTTCTGTTGTTTCTGTTGCAGTGCCACTTGACGAAATGAATTTTAAAATGTCAGGAGTATCAATATATGGAAGATAAAAGCCAAGAAAAATCCTCCCACATGTCTTGTTATCACACCACTGAGTGCTAGAGCCACTTGGGAAACACTCAGGTGTTGACGTGTGTTCACACTGTTCTGCTTGCAGCCTCTTTTTAATAGGCTTTTGGAGCATCGCTTTGAGGAGTTTTGTTCTTGCATATCTAATAATTTTCTAGCATAAAAGGAAAAGGAACAAAAAGATATCTGAAAAGAAAGCAAGAATGTCAAACCAGCAACCAATTCACCTGAAAATTAACCTCATGTGCTCCCCTCTTGTCTCCAGCTTTCTCACCGAATTCACTGGACAATGCTGCTCCTCTTTCTTCCGCCAAAGGGAAGCGAGCAGATTAAAGATCTCAAAGGTGAAGAAATTTGAACTTCGATTCATTGCAAGGAAGGCCCACATCTCAAAATATGAGAATAGCCAGAGGTAAAAAGAAAATGCACAACCTATGTGAAAATATCGCTGTGGAAGAATTTCTCAAAAGGAGACTAAGGACTTCAAGTGATGACTTGACTATAAATAGGGGAATTGAGAACAACTGACACTGGGTTGCTGTAAAAATCCTTGAGTCCACGAAGAAAAAGGCTGGGCCTAGCAAAGGAAGCAGAAGGAACAAAAGATCCCTCTCTTCAAACTTTGCTCATTTATTTAACACTTTTCTCAATCTTTCTTGGTGCATTTTCCATAAACCCTTTCAGTATTTCACACTTTCTTTTACCCTTGCAGTATTAGCCTTCCACTAATACACCTATTTACTTTACAGAGAATAATATTGAGAGGTCAGAACTGGCAATAGTATTTTCTTATTAAAGCCTGTAGGGCAATGCTGAAGCTGTTGTTCTGGACTACATTTCTACAAATTCTTGTAAAAGGTTAGGTATCCATCACAAAAAGCTTTGGGTTTTTACTTAATATTGTTAGAGTAAAACCCATACAGCACACAGTGGTATATATCAGCTCAGCTGTAATGGAACTCAAATTGTGATTCATGTGTATAGATTGCTTGTCGCATTTGAAATATTAGAGCTCATCTTCTAGTGGTCTTTTGAGGTGATAAAAATACATGATTTATGTTTCCCTCTAGACTAGTGAAGTAGTTTGTTTTTCTTTTAAAAAGGTATACTTACGGTCTTTAAAATGAGACTTGACACAGCATAATGATCATTCACATATCACCAGCTTCCATCTACATAAGCTAGCTCTTTCCAACAACAAGGACATTCGGGCTTCGGCTTTTCAGTAAGGACCATTACATTACAGGGTGCATTGGTTTGGTGCGTGAGAACTATTCTGCTGGGTTCAAGTGTTTCCTTCACAGCTAGCCAAACAGGGATCATTGCCTATACAGAGCTCTCTCTACCACAGTACCCACCTATCCTATAACTAATCAGTTATCACCATTACTCCATACCATTCTAACTAGTGTTTGTGAACTTATAGGGAAATACACATGTATTATCTTTTATTATGTGTGCCAGCGCACTCAGCAATGCTATGAGTACACCGAGACACAACACAAGAAAAGTATCTCAGCGCAGCTACCTGCTTGGTACCTGACCTGCTTTTTGCCGCACAGCAGGTGCTCATCGTCTCGTACCAACCAACCAAGCAAAATAAGATGGAATGGACAGACAATACAAAAGGTGGTCAACACATGGCCAGCGAAAGAAGTTTACTCATCCTCAAATGTACTTTACAAACTTTGCAAACTCCTTAACCCTTTTCATGTCTGACTTAGAATCCTATAATTGAATATTTAAACACAACCATGAGACACCAAATCACAACCAGAGCATTTTTACTGTTTGTCCCCTCCAACAAGAGTCACGTCACACCAAATTAATCTCTGCTGTAAAGAGGGCACAGTTCCTGTTAATGGCAATGGGTTCTGTCCAATCACACAGCATGCAAAAGGGACCTACTGTTTTTTAAATGGTTAGTCCTGTAACAACCACAAGCGAGCAATCTTGAAACACAGTGCACTTTGTAACTGCAGACCACCATTTGCATGCATTTAGTAATAAACCATTTGGACACTAGCAGTATCATCACCTGTGGTTTGGGGCTTCATAGCTTAACTACTGGAAGACAATAACATTGAAATTAAAAACAAAATTAAACAAACTATGAAGTGTTCCAGAGTACCAACAGATGATGTATTTGGAAATCTGCTAAGTATCAGAATCAATTACTCCATCTGCAGCTCTCTTCCAACTACTCGCTCTCTAGTTGGGGAGCATATTTTCCCTAACTTAATTCTAATTTTCAAGCACTCTAAGAAAGCAAAGACAGAAAAGCACAGACAGGAAACAAAGACAGCTTTGCAGCAAGCTCTGATCTCTAATTCATGACTCCCAACTAGAAAACATTATTAAGGGGGAGGAAATTCCCGTCCCCTCTTTTTATTCAAGTTGATACTATGCCTTGACTTGAACTGTATTAAAATATGGTCTAAATAATCTAGATTTTTAAAAATGACAAATCAGCCTGTGTTGTCATTTAAATAATATAAAATTTTAAAATATGTTCACAAGCTGATGGAATCATATAAATAGTTTCCAAACAGTGCAGCATAACAGAAGCGGAGCATATCAGAAGTCCTATGCTTCTGCAAAAATGAACACACGCCATTTTCACTCCACTGACCTAGCAGCTCCTTGTTCATTATATTTACTTTTTGTTCTCCAGATTCTCCCTGATTCTGTCCTCTCCTGCTCTCTTCTGTTTTCTTTTGCATATGTCCAACATACCCCACGCCTCTTTGTTACCTTTACCACAGCGCTGGTTTCTGAAGTTCTACAATACAACCCGCAGGGAGCCATAAAGCATAGTAGAGCAGCAGTCAGCAGTTCCCCGTGAGCTGGCAGCAGCTCAGCTTCCTCCAGTTGCCTGAGTAAGAAAAGACTAATTCTTGGCTGCGAATGTTTAGGCTAGCCTTAAAACTGTTTACCAGCTTGGACTCCTTGATAGCAATTCATCTTCTCTAAGGCAGTGCAGACACAAGCGACCCTCACCACTCATCCGACTGAGGGACAGAGCTGCTGCCCAGTCAGAGGCAGGGAAATGACCCAAAAAAAAAGCAAATAAGCCAAAGGAAAATTTTCCTTTCAATAAAGCGAAGAAACATTACCCTGATGTCGTTAAGTAACTAACTAGCTAAAAATGCCTTCATAAATTAGGGCTCGTGTAGCATCACCTGGGAATCCATAAGCAATAAAATAACTATCAATATAATAACATCAGAAAGTACTATCACTTTGACTTTTAGAGCATCGTTAAAATGGTGCGGCCTCTTCCTCTGGGCACAGTGTAAAAGTGCTTTACATTGCTATACCTACTTTATGATCAGGACAAGAGTATCAATATTTCAAATCTGCTTTCTGTCAATTTAACTGCCCCTCTAGGGATGACAACTGTATAACTATTAGGTTAAACAAACAAACAGATAAATATTTAAAAACACACACTAATATGCAAAGCACACTTCAACTGTCATACATTCCAGTGCAGACCAGCCCTGAACTAATGTAACATTCATGAGAAGGACAAAAATAAAAATTTAAGTGAAGTTACCTTCCTCCTCTTTATTTCAACACTGTTAAGCTTAAATTCTTCTAGCAATCACACTCAAGAAAGCAACTGGTCATTCTCAAACGAAGCTCATAACATTAGCACCCCTTTGCTACCTATTTCTCAGCAACACTGGTAAACAGTCCACCCAGCAGTCACACAGGAAAGCCGTTGCTTCCTAAAACCTGCTCTGGTGAATTTCAGCCTTAAGACATCAAAATATTGCCTCGGTACAAGATGAGTTCCTCTTCTCCATCCTTGTTAACGCTTACAACACCACACAAATCATTAGTCTCTTCACTTTAGGTTACGATTTTTTTCCTTAAATAATGAAAATAAAGATATATAGCTTTTCATAACCCAAGTCTTCAATGATCTCATCAACTCCTTGGAGCCAGGATATTTCAGCTACGGTCCTTTTGGTCATCGTTCCTCAAAATATCACAATCATATCATGAAAGACAGCACTAGGATCTTTAAAGCTTGCTGTCCAGACCACCTCGTGTCCCTCTAAGTGCCAAGATTTTCATTCTTCTAGTAAATTCTGCTCCTTTCTAAGGAAAACTGAAAATTTGCAGTTCCACTCTCCCTTGTGCTTTCCATCATCACACTGGCAATTTACGATGCATTATTAAATGTCTGTGTGGTTGGTTTGGGCAGACGGTCCTCAAGAGCTTTGAGATCTCTTAGGATAAAAGCAGTTTATTTAAACTGAACTTTTCATAAAAGATCATTTAAATCAGTTCGAAAGCTGCCCCTGATGTATCAGTATTAAAGAAAATACAAGTAATGTGGTGGTTTTTTTAACAGAAAGGAGCTGTTTTCTTAACCCTAAGTGAATGACTGCATTCGTTTGATAAATATATTAATAGAAAATGTTTGCAGACTTATAAATACTACTTTTTAAAAAATGTTTGCAGCTATAGCTCTTAGGGACGGTTGATAACTTATTCATAAGGTATCTCTGACAGTTGCAAATAGTTAGTTTAAAAAAATACGCAGCCAGAATTCACATATGATAATACAGCTTAGAGAACACAGATTAAAAATAATCATAAAAAGCAGAATGAAACATTTGGGGGAACAGGTTTTGGCTAACGGCAGCAGCTCAGTCATTTTCTCATACATGCCAACGCAACTAGAAAAAACAAGTCAAGATCCTTCTTGTATAATAGTAGACGCTATGATGTTTAGAACTTCACTGAAATCCAGATTGCTTTATCTAGGATTATTTAAGCCTTTTAACTTTTTGATTCTAATTATTTTGTGAAAATATACCGATATTTGTATTTAGCATGCACGGTAGCAGAACGGGCTACTAAGCAGTGTGCCTGAGTGGGTGTAAAGACTTTTCTTTAAAGATGCTGCTTAATTTGCTCTTCCGCTAAGGGGCTTCTGAGAGGCTATGTAATGAGTAAGCTGCTTTCCAGTTTTGGAGTCTGTCTGGCCAGCAGGATTTAGAACTTCTACCCAAGTCAATGCCACGGTCCTTGCTCCCCAGCTCTGGCCTCTTGGACTCAATCAAAGCAGATCAATGCCTCTGAGGATAATGCGCTATGAGGGATTCGTGGATTCTGAGGAACACTCATTACTTCCTCTCATGGACATAATGGCAGGGAGGTTCTTCATCACCCGCAGCTATTTTAACATCCTCAGAAATACCAGCAGCTATTTCAAGAAAGAATTCTGTATTTCAGGGAAATGACCTGGTGTCTATCAGAAAAATGCAAAGAACGCTTTTATGTCCTCTCAGGCTGTACTATGCCCTCCAAAGAGTAAAGAGCAAGATGCGACTGCTTCTGATTATAATGAGACCACTTCAACTAAAATGGAGTTAATCCCAAACAAGCTGGTGCTGGCCCTCCAGGAGTTGTTGGCTCAGAACTTTGCAGGAGCGAGCCTACAACACGAGAAGTTATCCACTCTTTGGCTATGAGCACCTAGGTGATTTAATGGGTTACAGACCTATCACTGTTCCCCTCGAGAACAGCATGACGTAATGAACCCACAGGGATCTGTGCAATCTCTGTCTGTAGTCAGACTAACATTCTCGATAATATTGCCAAGGACACTGCAATAGGTAAGAGCCAAATTCAGAGCAAGATAAAAGATAAACTCAGAAAAAGGATGCAGTACAAATATGATGCATATTGAAAATATCTCTTATAAAAATGTGATATTAGTAATAAGTCCATGTGGCTGTGAGTCACATGATTGGGTTAGCTTGTTCTTTCATGTTAGTTTTGTCTTAAAAACAACTCACACTGCTGTTGTTTTTTGTGTTTTTTTTTTAGAGGTGGTATGTTCAGTAGTTCACATTACAAATTCTTTCATCCATCACTCATTATTCAAAGTTAGTAAATAATCATATTTGCATATGCTGCCTTTCTCAGAAGTTTTCTTGAAGCTTCACTCCAAATGCTAATTCTGGAATAAATAAAAAGTCCTGTAGATGTAAGAAGTAAAACGTGGGGGTACTCAAGGGTCATCCTTGTAAATGTAATAAATGCCTGCATGGCTATGGCGACATGAATCCCAATAAAGAAAATACTGCTTAACTTCACCACAGTAACCATGTTTGGCAGTTCATCAGAAATGAAACAGTACACAAAACAGTACACACAAGTGTCCTGGTGGACAACAGGTTGACCATGAGCCAGCAGTGTGCCCTGGCTGCCAAGAAAGCCAATGGGATCCTGGGGTGCATCAAGAAGAG
>Ga0065711_1041595_pt1 | contig 16034 bp, 12 predicted proteins | sample Hoacrofraction12_FD_59098 | JGI IMG/M metagenome (GOLD analysis project Ga0065711, IMG submission 59098) | Hoatzin crop microbial communities from Cojedes, Venezuela - Epithelial fraction 12 v2 (version 2) | ecosystem: Host-associated > Birds > Digestive system > Esophagus > Crop | place...
GGACAAGATCCTGTGCAGCCTGCTGTAGGTGACCCTGCTTCGGCAGGGGGGTTGGACTAGATGACCCACAGAGGTCCCTTCCAACCCCTACTATTCTGTGATTCTGTGAACCCGTACTTGGACCGCAGAAACACAGGACAGCGACACTACAGCAGAACGGTGCCGGGCTGGAGTTTACCTTACACCATTCTTTTAAATTCCAGCCCGAGATCTAACAGCGAGTTGTGAAAGTCTCTGAGCATGTTGCAGTTGGTGAAACTTCCTCATAAAAGCAGTCACATGAACTTACGCTACAAGGCTGTTCTGTTATACATTACTCTATATTGCCCTGGGAAATACCTCAATTACCAAGTGTCCACGCAAACATTTAATAAGTTAACTTTTGCACGGTAGATGCCAATATTTTTCTTAATTACAGGTCAAAGAACATTTAGTCATTTCCTCTCCCACCTCCTTAGCTGCCTCAAGCTTCCTGAATTTCATAAAAACATTTCCCTTCCCAACACGTTGTAGTTGCGAGCCTGAAGTCGTCCGTTTCCCTACCTGGATTGTCGTGTTCCCACCTTCCAGCAGGGCAATGGCCAGCAGGATGCTCTCGTGGAAGACTCTGTCACTGGTGGCATTCATGATGAGATCTATGACCAGGTTGGATGCACCTTCTTTATCCAGATGACACTGGACATCTGCCAAACTCATCTCACCTCGGCTCACTGAACTCGATCCGGAGCTTCCTCCTATAAAAGCGATCATGAGAAACAGGCTGAGATTCAAACCCCGTCACCCTACGGTGATGGCCACCTCTCTTCTGGTTTCAGTTATTAAGCTACGCTGAACGACGCGCACACTACTAACAGCGATGAGCTTGGCTCCTAGGCTTTCTGCAAGGGAGAGCTTGTAACTTGACGCACGTGTCGGGCACGGTGTAAGATGGGCACTTCACAGGGCCTTGGCGTGTGCGAGTCTGCAGGAGGTGGTGTCCCGAGGGAGGACAGCCTGGGCTGGCAACGGGAAAGCGTTCCTGCCCCTGCTCCCTCCAGCAGCAGCAGAAAATGGAAGGACGGCTGGTGGGGTATTGGAAGAGGACGCTGGAAACAGCGTGGATTCAGGGACGCAGAGAGAGGTGACGGCTCTGCAGGACCGGTGAGGGGATGGAGAAAAGGCGAAACAAATTGCAGAGGACGGCAAAGCCAACGCTACCCTTCTGTGCAAGCACGGGGCCGTGAACTTCACGGATCAACAGAGCAAGCGAGAAGCAAGCAAGAGTTTGTGGCAGAGGCAGGAAGAACGAGAACGGAAGCAAAATGCTCCAGAAAGTAGAAGAGCATGGCAGTAGGCAGCACAGCACAAGGACTAATGAAATATATACATAAACTTCACAAAACAGGGGGAAATAGGGGTTTTTCTGTTTGGTTGCTTTGGTTTTTGTTTCCAACCAGGCCTGCGTTCAACAGAACTACCCACAGTCTGTACTTTGGAGGGGTAAAACCCACCAAACTGTGTTTTGACAAAACACGCTTGACTTGACTGACTTTTTTAGCAGTGGTCTCAAATTAAATAAACGGCACTTTATAACCGGCTTCAGACTGAATTTTTGCTCATCCTACCCCGCAATCTCTCTGTAACACAATGAAATGTTTTTGTTTCAGATGTGATTAATAATCTGACATCCTTCTGAGCACATCTCCCAAACATTATTGCAAACATTAAATCGATGAGGTTTTCCAAGTACACTGATTCAAAGCAAAGTCGCAAAATTCAAGCCAACCCCAGACAGCCTCTAGAAAGTACAAACAGCTCTGCCTGCTTAATTTTGAGGTACTTTCTCAAATACAGTCAGGAGAGAAAGAACACTGCTCTCATCTGCATGAGGAGAAAGCAGCTGACACGACCAGACAGGGGAGCGATGCCCACTCAGCCTAAAGCGGAATCCCTCACGGGCAGTTAAAACACGTTGGAGTTTCCATCCATGTGAACAGTTCCTTCTTTTTTGGGATTTCATAGAACAGAACAGTAGGGGAGAAGTCCAAAACGGGGAAAAAACCCCTATTCCACCCGATCTGCGAGGCAGACACAGACACACAGCACCTGGCAGGGCAGCTGGCACGAAGCGGCGATGAGCAGGAGCCCGTCCTACCTCCTGCCCCGGCTTTGCTGGCGCCGCCGGCAGACAAGGGGCCGTTGCCGAAGGTGGTGAGGCTCTCCCGCCGTCCCGCCGGTCTCACATTGCCATAGTAACGGTTGACCAAAACTTGCCTGAGTGCCTCACCCTTGAGTCAAAGAGGACAACGAAATCATGATGTGAGCTTAATGAATAAACAAACCGCTAACAGTCAGTAGCAAGGGGGCTGCTGTTATCATTAGCCTAGTGGTAGTGAGGGAGGGGGAACTGAAACCCTGGAGATCTGGAAAAAATCCACTGAGCGTCTCCCGATGTGCTCGGGCCTGCTGGGACACTCGGGGGGGTCTCACAGGGCTCAAATCAGAGTACAGGTTCCCAGCACCAGAAACAGCTACAGCTCAGTTTTTGCGTAAAGCTTTCTAGACAGATTTTATTCTCAAGGAGGGGTTTTTTTTTTAATTAACATCTATCGTCTCCGTCTTAAATGTGAAAAATTTGCATCTGTACAGCACCAGCACAAAATGAAGAGGAGGATTAGAGAAAGAGTAATGTTGGAAATGGTTTTGTGAGCGAGCAATCCCGTCTTCTCACACGTATCCTACTTTGCCATTTCACCAGTGTTCCAGGAACGCACTCTTTTCTCCCCTCCGTCAGCAACCGACGTGATCCAGCGCTGCCGAGCGCTTCCCGCTGCATCCCAGCTCTTTGTTCCCCACGTCCCCGCCGGCAGCCGCCCGGTCACGCCGGCAGTCAGCATCCGAGCACATGAGCCCGCGGACACCGGTCCTCGGATAACCCCGACACCCCGGAGCGCCCGGCACGTCCCCGCCGAGCGCGTCCGCTGCCGTCAGCGCCGGCCGGAGGGGACACACGCGGCCCCAGCTGGCATCACCCTGGGGACCCCGCGCTGCTCTCACTGCAGGCTGGGCAGGAACTCCCAGAAATTCAGAGCACTGCACAAAGGCTGGTGGTGCTGCCAGCGAAGGGCAGACACAGCTGGATTAATGGATTTTTTTAAGATCTTTGGGCAAAAAGGAAAACTGGTGATTATTTCAGCTGGGAGCTACTGCGTTGCTAATGGCCCTGAGAGGGAAGGAAAGGGATTTCCAAAAAATGGGGAAAAAAAAAAAAAGAAAAAAAGCCAAGAACATTTTCATATTAAAAAAACCCAATATGTCGGGATGAAGTACAGTATCTTGATCTTCACTCACAAAACAAGCGCTTGACACCAATTTTGAGTTGCATTTGAAGTTGCCTGACTATAGATTCAAAATGTCATGAACCGTGAAGTTCAATATTAGCTGTTAAGCAAGCAAAGCCTCACTTTTCAAACTTTCACAAGAGGCCTTTAAAATCCAAATAACTAAATTAAGCAACGTAAACGTGCATTAACTGGCTCATACAAAACTCCAGCACTGCTGCAGCCACGCTGCTGTGGCTACAAAGCTGGCACCCACGATGGGTAGCTCAGAGAAACCCCTGCACCCCAGCGCCCTGGAAAGACAAAAACCTGCCTGGGGATTGACGATCCTCTCCCAAACTTCAGCCACCGCTTCGGCCGGGGGAAGCCCAACGCCTGCCGGGAGCCGGTCGGGGATGGCTGCCCTGCCCGCAAGGCCGGTGGTCGCGGCTCGGCTCCCGCCGCCCGCTTCTGTCCCTGCAGTTCAGCAGGTTCAGAATTGCTCCTCGGGGTTCTCAGCGTGAAAGCTGCGGCACAGGAGCGGTGCTTGATGGAATCAGAGGGGGACGGGGGGAAGCGGCAGGGAGACACGACGTAAAATAAACACGAAGAGAGCTTTCCAACCAGCTGCTTCCAAAAGTCCCCCAAAAGAGACAAAAAGACAAGTCACTCTGGAAGCAACAGGAGAAGATGAGCTCTTTTCCAAGGGGCATACGCTTCCCATCACCGCTTGGGCCAAACACTGAACGTGTAGGAGAGGCAAAAGACGAAACTCAAAAGCTCACGCAAAATCTTATCCCAGAGGAGCCACTCTGACTGACAGCGACATGAGAGTGTTTAGTAGACCATGTAGTGCTTTCCCCGTCTTCCCGCTCGCAGTCTGGCAGGCGAGGAAGGCTACATGACAGAACAAGGCCGAGCCAGACAAGAACACCCTTAACTACATCTTCTTTCTACACGTGTACTGATTAGAAAGGCAACTCGACACCCATACAAGCCCAATGCCAAAAATCAAGTTACAATGGTGTTCTCACATAACCTTTTTCCTCTTCTGTTCAGCTAACCGGCTGTCATCGTACCAACTGGCATTTCAAACCAGTAATTTTTACTGCTCGCTACAAAGACACCACCAGACATGGAACCACAAGAACTGCTGCCCAGTGAACTCCTCCTCCTCCTGCATTCAGCAGGGTAGCGGAAGCTCCTGGGGCTGTCTCTAGACTTTCCTTCTGGTCCACCACGGAGCAGAAGGCAACTTCTGTCGGGGCGAGCAGATAAGCCTCGCTGGGAGCTGCGGCTCGAGGACAGACCCATGGCAGCTCCGCCGTCTGTAGGAGCAGCGTATCCAAAACCGGACCAGTAACCAGAAAACAGAAGCAGGAACACGTATGGAGCATTTGGCATTTCCAGCCTGAGAGCGTGCTGATCCACGGTTTTGGAGGTTGGGCAATCTGCAGTCACCAGCATTTTGACTTCTAACTGGGCAGAAAAACTTTGCTTCCTACAAAATTATTCAAACCCACTGTGCTAGCCAACAAGTGTATGAGTACGCGATCAAAGCAGAGGGGAGAAAAAATAAGTGGTATTTAAGAAATGTTCTAATTAATTCAGCTGCAATGCTTGGCTCCAGAACAGTTCTTTAACCATCATGTTACGGTTGTACACCACTTTGATGCGTACGGTATGCAAACAAATATCAGATGTTTGGCGGCAGTAAGAAAAATCAAATATGCTACCTAGGAAAAAAAAAAACCCAACCGGATTCAGTATCAGCTGCGTTCACCGTCGAGGTAAACTAACAGCAAGCAGCACACCAACACTACTGCACGTGTCAGTAATGTGGATGCAATGCACAACTTGGTTTAAGTGGTACCAAAAACCTTTGAAACGGAGCAGGTTTAATAATATTTCAGAGTGAAGCAGTTGGAAGTTGCTGCTCTTCCGTTTCCAGCTACAAGAGCAGAAGAAATCGAGACATGTACCAGCGACGCGGATTTTGCAGCTTGGCTGTTTACAGAGCGGGAGCTGTGGCCAGAGCAGGCGAACTCCACAAGCACTGATTAATCTCCCTTCACAACGGCGTGCCCATCACCGAAGGGGAGTGCTTTGAAAGCGTGAACGGACTAGACCCGATCTGAGGGTTTAATTCAGAGCAGCCAAGCGCTCGCTCCTTCTATTTAATGCAGGAGCAGGTGCTCCAGCACCCCGTTTTGTAAGCGTGGCTGATCATTTCAGATTTTCCAGGCGACCGACAGCAAGCAGTTAACCACAGAAGTCTCCTACACGACTTGTGCTTCGCTGTTCAAAAGGAAAAGGTAGAGGATTAGCTCTGAACGTTCTCGACTGCAGTACGTACCCTTCTATGATCCTCCAGTTGCCTCTGCGGTAGACTTTGATCAAGCTCCTGCTGCACACGCAGAAATTTCATTTTAAAGCAGAAGAACACTAAAGAGACACTAACATCTTTGCACTCATGGAAAATATTAAGGGGAGGGACAGCTGAAAGCAAGGGGGGAGATGAGGAAGACCGGCTGACAAGCTGCCGACAGAGCATCTGCCCGCGGTCAGCTCCGGCAGCACTCGGCCCGTCCGCCCTGCCACCCTCCCGCGGACCCCCGCGCCATGCACAGATGCCAACACATTCGCACGGGTTTCAAGAAAACACAAAGGCCGTCTGATTTTCCAGTTACCGGTAACACACGGGGGTTTTTGGGAACCCAAACCATGCATGCCCATGCACACATATACACAGGTACACGCACACACGGACACCCCGGCCCGCCGCACGCACACTTCGCGAGGAAGTGTAGGTACTTCAGGGTACCTGCCCGTGGTCAGCGAAGCTCTTTTGAGACTGCGGAGGGCCTGACACAGCCTGGGGGTTTCTGTTCCAGTGCCACGGACTCCAGCGGGGTTTCGCTAAACCAAGCCCCTCGGCATGTGCGTGTTTCCAAATCAAATCTCTTATATTTCAGATCTCACTTTTCAGGAATGGAACGGGCACTTTGTAAACCTGAAGTTTGTTGAGTTTTTGCTGCTTTAACGCATTCTGAAAACGTGTAGGAACAACCAGCCTACACAGGGACCCATCTCAAACCAGGAGCCACCTCCCAAACATCTCAAAGTCATTCTATGACCACTCAGTTTCAGTTTACATTTAAACACTACTCCACAAAACTTACAAACACAAAGGTCTAAACCACCACAAACTACATTTTTTTTCTTCATTATTTCAAAACATAGTTATAATCTTCATATTTACATAGCTCAGAGAATTGACTCTGCCCTACCTACCTCTGTCCTACCGACCTTTGCACCGGTGCAGCACCCAGTCGCACAACCTACCAACACCATCTCTGGATATCCCATTATTTTCAGTAGAATTTGAGTTTTCATAAATTGTTACGCCTTCACTTCAGCAAATAACCTGCCTGATGCGAGCTGATGCTGGGGTGTCTCCTAAGGGCAATGCGCCTGCGTACCCAACTCACTACAGAGTTGGTAACCCTGAAGCTGCGAGGTGACTGCTACCTGCTTCACGGTGGCACTTCCAATGGGACACCCCAGCTGCTCCGGGATTACGCAGCTTCCGCCAGCAACTTCTGACACCTCCCTCTCCTTAGCAAAGGTTTTAAAAAAGTGAGACCAAGGGGAAACCAAATTCTGTATTAGGAGCCAGAGAAAAGCGGTCTCATTTTGCTAATGCAGGGGGATTTCAGCGGCGGCTTTTCACGGTGCCTCCCTCCAAAGCACACGGGAAGCAGCTGAAGAGAACAAAGACTTGGGACTGGTTTACTGTTTTTTTTTTTTTTAAATATATTTTCAGACTAACACGCTGATGCTGTATTGGATTAAACCACTTCAACAGATCTACCAACGTTTCACAGTCTGACACCACACGGGAACACACATTTCACAGGGTTTTTTACCAACAAGACACTCCACCAGCACCACTTCGAAACACCGATATTTGCCTGTTGTACAAATATAGGTGAGCAACACACCTCTACAGGGCTTTCCGTTTCTGGAGGCTGCGGCAGCTAGTTGAAAGTAAAACGCAGAAAAATTAGTCATTCTTCGAGAATCTTCCATCCCAACAGAAATCTAGTGGTCAACACTTAGGGGAAGGGAGCTAGCAAAGCACTCGACTCGAGCTGAATCATCACAAACGAATTACAGCCATAATCCCTGTTTACAGCCTCCCGCCCACCTCCGAGAGGGCTACGGCCTGAAAATATCGCTGCCACCCTTGGAACATCCCCAGCTACTTGGCACGGACACAGAGGCACAGGCCAAACGCTGCAGTTTCAGGTGCAATCCAGAAATGCACTTTTTTGGGCAGCCTGCTCGGGCCGTGCCCCCAGATCTGCGATGCGCAGAGGGTGAAGGCAGCACCGCCAGCCCCAGCAGCGAGGAGGAGGAGGAGGAAGCCAGGGCTGCTGCAGACAGGCAGCAGCCTTACAACATTCATTTAAAAAAAAAAAAAAAATTGATTTCAGGGGATTCTCATCTATGAACATACTTTTCCCCGAGATAAAAGGTACGTGATACAGCACCAAACACGAGCAACGAAACAAGAGGCTTAACGGTGACAGCTTTTCAAATTTAAAATGCTGATCGTCACATTGAAACAGATGAAGACGAGCAACTTTTATCTAGCAGAGCCTAGACACACAACAGAGACCTAAACAGTCAGATGAAACTGCCTGCTTCATCGTGGGCAAATTAATTTAACTTCTCAGGAACAGACACTGAGACAAGGACGACAGGGTGATACCGAATGCAGTCGGCCACGCGCTGTCCGTGCCTGCCCGGAGGACACACGAACTAGACAGACAAACCAAGCACAGGCTGGGAGAGCAACAGAATCACAGAATAGTAGGGGTTGGAAGGGACCTCTGTGGGTCACCTAGTCCAACCCTCCTGCCGAAGCAGGGTCACCTACAGCAAACCGTGGTGTTTTAACCCGCTATCCGCTGCAGCCTAGGAAACGCGCAGCAAAGGGAGAGGAAGGCCACGAGATCCAGGAGGCTAAATATGGAGCGAGGCGGCTTCCCAGGAAGGAGCCAGAGGAGCGAGCGCTTCCCCTGCGGTGCTCCGTGGGCAGGGGCTCCTTGGCTGGGAAGGACTGTTCTCTGTTCTGCTCCTAATGGACTTTCCTCCTGGCCAGCTCACGCGGCCTGTGGTACGCCACTTCCTCGCATTGTCACCACTCTCGGAAACTTCACCAGCATGCAAACCATTTCTCCCCAGCTCGAACTGAAGCGGGGAGAATCCAAGCCAGAGGACCAGAAGCACACAGGAAGAACCTCATTTACGGGGAGGAACACCCGGTTCCTGCCCAGCCCGCTTCGGACGCCCGTGCTGCTCGGAGCCGGGACACTGGACATGTCACACCAAGTCATTAGGCCACCCGGGCACGTTGCTCTGGTTGCAGACACCCCCCGCACAACGTGCTTCAGAGCAAAGCAAAAAAAATCCTCCATTCTTAAGTAGGCAACAGCAGCAAGGAAATTGTGCGTGTTTCCCTGTAAGAGACAGCAGGCACCTTCCTTCCAGGGAAGGGGAGACCGAAGCTGGCAGGTCGAGCGGACACCGCTGCCACAAGACAACGTACTGGACATTGGATTCCTGATGAGAGCTTCCTTACTCCTGGGCTTACACCATGACCCCAAATTAATCAAACATATGCCTACATTTTGGGGCTGAAAACCAGGACAGACGAAGAATCAGCATGAAATTAGTTTGATCTTTCCAACTTAAACTGGAGAAGGAAGAACCCACATCTTCTAGCTAGCAGATTCCTGTGCCTTCCCACCGCAGCGCAGGCAGCACGTATAAATAGCTCAGCATGTTACAACCAGCCCCACAAACTCGCCCGCAAGCAAAAGCCACTGCCCTTGGCAATGCTCGGATGGATCATTCCAAGCAAGCACGGCCTTCAGCAATCTTTCAGTAAGAATATAAATGCCAGAGACTGAAATTGTTTATTCTTTGGGTCAAAATGGGTTAAAATGGCAAAGAATTACTGAGCTACGGTTACTGTGCTACGCTTTGTACTACCCCGTGTACTGCAACAGCAAAGTATCACCTTATGCCTTACACGAAGGATTGACTAGGGCAGGAGAGTAGACTGAAGCAGTAATTTTGCTAGATTTCTTCTGCCTCCCTATACCTCAGCTCTCAACCTAGAAGAAAAATGATGGTCTGTTGGGCAGGGGCAAGCCTGTGGAATACTGGACAGCAGCCAGGTGAGTGCCACGGACACAGCAGCCAGCTTTTAAACTGGAACGCAGTGGGTGGCAGGGTCAGGGAAGAGTACAATGTCTTCACTTTTTGCTAGCAGTAGCAAAAGTTCTTTTCACCTTGCTGTGCAAAACTCCCTCTTCCTTTGAAGTTTCCATTCCTGCAAGGCTGGCGAATAAACCACTCATCATTAGCCAGAACAGAAGAATTAGAATTTCTTTGACCTGTTGGTGACCGTAATGCTTCTAAGCATCCATTTCCCCAACGCAGACTATGTGTGGTTCCCAGAACGGTCTTTATCTGACTCAACAGTGGATGTGTCCACCTCAAAAACCACCACAGCAAGTGACACCAAGTCTGAACTCAGTAGATCTCAACTTATGAGATATGGAAGAGGTTTCAGTCCTTTTCCTTTATGGTTTTGAGGAAGGCATGAAAATTTTGTTTTCATTTGCTTTCAAAATAACAATCAAGATGAAAGTTGTCTAATCCCGTCTTTCATGGAAAATTCAAACTACCACTGTGGATAAAAAAAGAGGAAAGGGGTTGAGGAAATCCAGAAAGATTTTCATTCAGGTTTAAAGCCTCAGGATTGCTTTTCTCAAATTTTTTTTTAACTCAACTCTAAACATCCAGAACACTGAGCGCTGAAAAGGCTTGAAACGCATTTCAAAGGCAGCTGGAGATTCCAGCTCACATGGACTGGGTCTGCTCCGGACAGTGGCTTCAGCAAAACAGGGTGAAAAACATCTCATATTGTAATGGTAAAGATGGGTGGGAAACAAACTTTTCAGAAAAACCTGCATGTTTCTGCGAGCACACACATATGAACGTTTTCAAAAACCCAATCCTTCTCTCTTCAGCATCACCAAACGTTGGAATTGTGACAAAACAATGCACAAAGCAGCACATGTACAAGCAGAAACCTCCTCCTCTCCAGGCCATCTCCAAGTTCAAAGGACTGGGAGGTGACCAACCTCAGACTGCTTGACCTCCACAGGCTGATGCCATTTTCCAAGCTACCACACAGCTCCTTCAGGTCATTCTCCAGTCAGTATCTAAGTTGGAGGGGAAGGTGACTCGCTGGTGCAGGCCATAGTCAATTGATGCCTGTCCTGGGAGGTCTTAAGGATCACACAGAAGGTTCTGCAGAAGCTCAGCCAAACTCAGTTGATTTGGCTCAGCGGGGAAGCCATGGTGAGAACTGAGCTGCCCTGCGCAGGAAGTTGGGTTAAATTACTGAGCGGTCCCTTCTGGTCCTGAAATCTGTGAATTCAGGAACCAACCCAACTCCATGCATATGGCATCTAATTATCGAGGTGGCGGGGGGAGAGACTTGGCATAGACGAGGAAATAAACGGGGGAAAACCACAACTACAGAGTCAATCAGCCAAAGGTCACATTAAGCTTTTGATAGATAGGCTGGATATCCAGATGCCAAGAACTCCAGTGCAGATCTCGGTTGTGATTCTGAAAGCCCTGCTTCGTCTGCCTCAGCTCCTGCGCTACCATCGCCTGCATCCGCTGGAGTTCCAAGCTGTTGGATACAGCCCTGCAAGTCCCTTTCCACTCTTCCTTCCTCCTCTGAATTTCTCCTCTTTTCTCTGTGAAATGCATTCAGCATCGCTCTTACTCGACGGACACGCAGCAAAAGCACCGCCTGGTCTGATCTGTGACAGCAGATGAGAGCCACTAATTACGTTGCTGTCCCTTCCTAACTCGTCAGCAAGACCAGAGAACTCCACGTAGGTGACCTGCTTGCCAAGCCGCCTCTGTAAGGCCAACACTGCTACCTCGCAGAACCGAGAAAAAACGCGGATAGGAAATTTCTAGCCTCTGCAGATGCTGCGTAGGTGTTTGTCAAACACACATTTGACTTGCTGTGGATAGGTTTCAGGGCAGAGGGGAATAGCTGGGAGCCAGGAGCACTGAACTGCTTTGACAAGCTTCCCACGTCACAGCTTACCACCGTAACAGACCCGCAGCCCAGCGGTGTATTTTTAGCCATGGAGGCTCTCACACCTGCATACATGAAGAGGCAGCACGAGACGTGAAGCAGCCCCTTGTCCTGGCACGGGCTCCTTCGAGCCACGCAGCCCTCCAGGCCCCCGCAGAAGAGCCGTGGGATTTAGGGGGGCAGAGGGGCCCCCTGGGCTCCCACCGGCACGTGACGGAGCAGCAGCCACACGCTCGCACCCCCTCGCCTCGCCGGCACCCGCGGCGGGGACCTGGCAAAGCACCCCCCCCCGCCTTATCTCGGTGAATTTGGAAAGGCTTTGCGCGCTGCCAGATGAGGAGGTGGGAAATTTGGCGTAAGGGCTGCCAGTGCCTGCGCTGAAAGGTCACCGAGCTCTGCCTACGAGAGTGCCTTTGCTCGTTTTCCAGAGTTTTCAGTTGAGAAAGCATGTTTTACTTGGGCTGGGGCTTTCCCGGAGTTAGAGACCTCAGCCTCTGATACGCCACTGCCCTTCAACGGGAGTACAACCACTTGCTGCTCTTTAAATCCTCAACCTTGCAGGTCTTCTACAATAACTGAATATGGCAAGAACTATCTTTGCTACACATTTTACATTAGCAGTTTTTTTTAAAGTCTAAATACTTGTTATAATTTTTTTTTTGGTTACAAATAACTATAAGAAATGTTCCAGGCTCCTTTTCCAAAGAGCTCACCAGTTCCAGTTCATGCAATAAAAACAGTCCAAAGATTGCAGGATTTCTGAAGGAAAAAAAATATCAAGGCAGCCCACAAAAATTTATGAGAGCCTGCATTTCCTCTGCCTGAGACATAACAAGTGAAGCACTGTCTAAGTGCAAAATACACAGGAGAAATGACTCTCTCTACAAGGAAAATAATTTACAAGTGCATCTCTCCAGCACTTAAGCAGTTAATACATTTTCCAATCCCAGTCAGAAGACCCATAAAATAGCACGTATTTGTCACCTTAGTTGGCTGTCATAGTTTTAGTTTATCACTGATAAAGAGCACCGAGAAGGGTACTTCAGTCAACCCCTTCGAACCAGGATTTTCAGTTCCCTTTTCGCCTACTTGAAACCTCAAGACCAAAGTGAAGAGGTGAAAAAAAAACACCCCAAACTATACTGAGTGGGTCTGCAGGTGTATTTTGCTGGATACCGCTTTATCAGTTGCATAAAGAAGGGTCACTACCGAATAAAAATAGAAAAACCCCCACAACAAAAAAAAAACCCTGGGGGTTTAATTAATTGAGATTTTTAGCTTCAGATCCTATAAAGGGCTAAATAACGGCACGGGGAGCTCTGGGTGCGTGCAGGGTTTTGCTGGAGTTGGTTGTTTGGGTGTTTGCTGGCCCCTGCCCCACAGCCCCATAGGGGGGGAGCAGCAGAGCACCCCCTCTTCACCCTGAAAATCAACCCCCAGCTCGACGGGCGTGGGACCACGGCGAGCACCGGCAGCCCCCGGCGCGGTGCCCGTCAACATCTCCACGGCGCTCGCCGGCAATTCCCGCTGAAGGTCACGCATCGGCGGCGGGCCCAAATTCCAGGAAAAAAAGCCGTTCTTATGTAACCGCTGCCTGGCTGTTGGCAGGTGCCCAGCCGAGCCGCTCGCTGCCATGTGCCTGGGAGGGGGGGGAAATAAATGAAATAAAAAGTAGGCCATCTCCCAGGCACATTCAGCATCCTGAGCATGCCACCTGCAGGTCAGCACTAAGACGTCTCTCCTTTTTACTCTGTAAAATAGGAGCGTGTTTCTCGAGGACGTACGCAGCTCGGTGTCCAAGCAGGTGGAAACGGGGCCGCGTTGTCCCCGCGCGCCTGCCCGGGACCGGGAGAGCGGCCGGGCACGTCGCGCCGCAGACAGAAACGTCTCCGCGGGGAGGGTTAGCGCTGGCTGCGCTGTCCTGGAGCGCAGGGAGCCCACGGAGCAGCTCACCGGCCCCTCTGCGGCTGTGCAGCACCCTGAAAACCCGCGTTGGTACCACGCCTGGGCTTCTCAGTGGGCTGAGGATTGCATTAAAAGTGAATTAAGCTGTTGTGTCTAATGACAACCAGGGTTTAGTCATCACTGCTGTGTGAAGATTCACACTTGATGGCAGTCGAGAAGAATTTACCTTGGTGATGAACCTCTTCTCCCAGAGGCCAGCTCAGTCCACAGCTCCACCAAGAATGGGACTGCATCGGCTCCAGCCCAGTGAGGAGTCGATCAAGCCAATCTCAGCCCGAGAATCTCATAGACAACGTGCCAGTGCCTTGTCATGGGTGTTTCTGCTTGCTTTATTGCTCAAGACACCTGCAGAGAGCCAGCGCTAAGCCCACCCTGTTGAGCTCTCCAGGAGCCGAAGGGGTCTGCGCCAAGCTGACGCCCACCCGACGCTCCGGGAGAGCCCGTGGAGCCAGAGGAACAGGGGACCCGACGCAAACCGAAGGGCAAGCTCTGAGCACACAGCTCCCCAACATCGGGACAAAACCAAAGCGACCGCGTTGCAAGCACGGGACAAATCAGGTGCAAAATGCTTCACATTTTCCGAGGGTTTTGGGTTTCTATCAAAACAAATCACGCTTTCCATCCATCTTGCAAGCTACCTTTTCTGCTCTTCATTTTAACACCAGTCTTACGCAGCCGCTATCCCAGAGGTTGATACCTTTTGACAGGTTCACAGGAACCCGAAAGTTTTGGAAATACCGCAAGATGATTCTCGTTCTTCGTGTATCCTGAATCCCGTCCCCAGAAGAAAAACCTTTCGCATGAACCCTGCCACAACAACGGATACTGCAAAGTTCAAAAAACATCTACAAGAGCTCAGAGATGCTGTCACCGTGTTTCTGCCAGACCAGATCACGGTCCTCAAAGTATGCTAAGAACAAACCCCACGCCACACTGCTTCTCCTCGGAAAACTCCGGTTCCCTCCCATCCCTCCTTTCCAAGCGAAGCCAAAAGCAAACGCCAGACAAACCCCTCAACGGCAGCAGGCGAAGCAGGCCGGGTAAGGGCAGCAGCGTGTCACCGTGCCACCCCTTCCCTCTGCTCCCACCGCACCCCCCGCGCCCCAAACACCCCGGCACGGCCAGGTCCACCCCCCTGGGCTCTGCGGAGTGAATTCCAGCGTTCTCCACCCGGGAAACGGGCTCTCCCTCTCCTCATTCACAACAACGCCAAGGGCGACTGGAACACCGATTTTCTGTCACAACTTTCGTTAACAAACGCATGGCCCTCCTGACATCTTTTGTTACTTGGACCCACCACTCACTGAAAGTACCTTGCAATAAGCACCTAAGATATATAAGCCTACTTATGTATACATGTAAGTGCATATATCTATATATATCTCTCACATGAATAGTATATTTTACTACCTGGACCCACCACTCACTGAAATTACCTTGCAGTAAGCAACTAAGATAAATAAATCTACTTATAATCTACATATAAGTGTATATATATCTCTATATCTCTCTCTCTCTCACATGAATACTACGAAATCATGCCATATGATGGTTACTTTAACAGAGTTTCACCCTAAGGCAATAAAAGCATTTCAGCTGATCAGAAAAATTAAATTGTGCAGAACTTGATAGAAAGGGGAGTTAATAATTTTACTAATAACAGAGATTTCGTTATTCTTTGCCCTAAACGTTTACAGCTTCCAGGATTGGCAAGGGGAAAAAAACAAAAAAAAAAAGGAAACCTCAGGATTTCCTTTGAGACTTGTCCTGGGTTCAAGCCCCGTCCGAACGCCTTTCTACAAGCAGCCCGCGCTCGTTGCCGACGGTTATGAACACACCTGCTCCCTCCACGCAGGAGCTCCACGGAGGAGCAATAAAGTTCCTCCTCTGCAGACTCCAAACCAAATCCTAAATTGCTCTGCACGCTCCGGCTGATTTATTGCAGGCAAAGACAGCACGTTGCAGCCAGGAACTGCAGGGGAAAGACTTTCACATTACGACTTAATTTGCAATTAAACCATTCAAGTTTGTCTGAAGTTTCTCCAAGCTAAAATTATATATATTTATATATATCTCTCTATGCTATTCTGGGAAGCTGCAGTGCCACGCAAGCTACGGGGTCTAGCGCCCGATGGAAACGTTCCCGTGCTACAGGTGAACTTCTCAAAAGCAGAGCACGCTGCTGGTGCGCGCTCCCCAGGTAAGAGGGGGAAAAAAAATAATCTTGAGAAAATAATGACCCCAGAGGTCTGATGCTGCAGCATCTCTGCAGCTACGCAATGCTAACGCCTGGTGCGGGGCTCGCAGCACACCCGAGGTGTTCTGTGCTAGGGAAGGGCCCCGCAGAACGCTGTCCTGCAGACCAAAACCAGACTCTCGCCTGCGGTGTCATCCTGCCCACCAGTGACTTTCCACGCGCGCCAGCGGGGAGGGCACGCCACGAGCAGAGAATTCACAGAATCACAGAATGGTCGGGGTTGGAAGGGACCTCTGTGGGTCATCTAGTCCAACCCTCCTGCCGAAGCAGGGTCACCTACAGTAGGTTGTAGAGGACCTTGTCCAGGCGG
>Ga0065711_1041596_pt1 | contig 16033 bp, 7 predicted proteins | sample Hoacrofraction12_FD_59098 | JGI IMG/M metagenome (GOLD analysis project Ga0065711, IMG submission 59098) | Hoatzin crop microbial communities from Cojedes, Venezuela - Epithelial fraction 12 v2 (version 2) | ecosystem: Host-associated > Birds > Digestive system > Esophagus > Crop | place...
CTGCTAAGTCTGCTGAAATTACAGAATCAATGAAAGACTACAGACTTCTCAAGACTCAGAAAAAACTGAGACAATATTTAGAATTAGTTAAAAGGTGTTCACGAAAAACAAATTTGACATATTTTGGTGGCAGACTTGGAAGAAACTATCAAATGTATTACTGCCTAGGCAAAAGCACTTTTTAACTTACAAGGGGTAAATAAAAAGTGAAAATATGAGTGTCTCATTTTCATCTTTGACTTCTGTCATTCTCATTCATACTCAACTTCCAAAACATTCCTCCTCAACACCATCTTTCCTTAGCGCTCTATTTTCGTGTAACCACTTACATCACAAACAAGCACTCACAGGTAGTGAGAAACACATGTACAAAGACCAATGACAGCACACAGGGCAGGTGTGTATGTGTGTGTGTATATATATATATATGAAATCAGTGATTTCATGTGCTTTAAGTAATTAAGGTGCATTGTATGTGAAATCTTACCTGAAAATGAATCCCTCAACTGGGAGGGGACAAGCTTTGCTAAGGGAACACTGCTGGCCATAATCAGCCTTGAACAGTGAAGCAAGGATCTCCTACATCTGAAGTCTAAAAATAAATTGTGTCTCAAGAAATCAAGTGCAGATGTGCATTCATGAAGGGCAGGTGAAGGGAGAGTTATGTTCTTTTACTCATTTTTTGCAACAACATGGTTTTTAAAAAGCCATCTCCAACATTTCAATTTTGCTCTATAACATTTGCAGACAAACCTATCAAATGAGGAGAAAGGGAAAAAGTCTAGACATATCTTCCAGCAAATACAAACACTACCCTAGAAGTCTTGGACCAGTAGTAATCATTTATCCAATGATAAATGGACTAGAGGACAGACTGGCCCCTAGTCACAGTACAGCACTAATGCAAGTTCCTTCCTTTAGTCAGCCTCTCTACATTTGCATTATTTTCACCATCTTTTATCTTTTTATCCATTAAGAAACCCACAGCTGAAGTCTTACTGCCTTTCCAGTGCTATCAGAAGTAATTCTTAAAGTTTCCTTGAGAGATGAGCATTTCTAAAGCTTTTTTGCATAAATATTAGCTTTATTGGAAAATAGTTCACTTAACCAATCAGATTAACACACACCAAATTATTCTAGTTTAAAAAAAACTAACCTGAAATACTTGGAAAATAATCTGCTTCAGTTACAGTAGCAAACACATCATGGTAGCTGAAACAAGTATTTGGGGTTGTCTTCATCAGCTAACAGGCAATCAGTTCATGTAAACACAGAAAACACCTTATAATATTTGTATTTATGAATGTACCTGGAGTACATAGAATTGGTTTTTGAAAAATCTGTACAGAAATATGCACAAAACATTGGTTTACATATAATTACAAGTTATAAATGTTTATAGGATGGTTCATGCTTTTTATTAATATATTTTAATTTACAGAGTGTGCATTAGAACTAGAACTTTAAGATTTACATTCTAACTGTTTTTCCACATTCAGGATAACTGCACTAGAAATACGCACACAAAGTCAAATCCTTCAATGGTATCTAGAACTCTGCATAAGCTGCATTTTTATAGCATCTGCAGAGATCAGTGAAAGGCACCAATTCTTAAGATAACAAGTCAAGACCACAGTTAAGTTTTTAGATCTAAAAGGGAAGCAAAAACCAAGATTAAAATTTTGTTACTAGATAATCCAAAAGGTATCAAAATAATGAAACAACTCTTCTCTGAATCAACTTTAAAAATACACTTCAGATTTGTTGTTTGAGAGTTTCGGTCATACTTAATACCTTGTCACACCACACCATGAGCCTCAGACTAACTTGAATCTTAAATACGTCAAGAAGTATAAAAGCATATGGTGCTTTTGTGTTCCAAACTATTTTCAGTGCACTGTTAATGCCACTGCATGTCAGAACCAATTCAGTATTTAGTTCTGTGACTCACTGGATGTGATCATTCTAACATCATGCTATCGGTGGTATTTATTTCCATTTTAATAAGATTTTCTCATTTCTCTGCACAGCTTTTGATAATCAGAATGCTTGCGACTCAGCCCAGTCGCAAGTCATTTAATGTCCATTCTGGAGGCATCTGTCAACAGTACTTCAAATATTTTACCTATTAAAGATGATACCACCTTCAGAGCGTGGAACAGAAAGCTATACATGAACAGTATGGGAAAACATGAAAAAGCTTAGATCATGACCTTTAAGGGGAGAATGAAATGAGTTTTGTAACTATCAAAATAATTAACAATTTTGGTAGGCTGTATTTTAAGTCCTAGCCATACAGGGTTTGAGGAACCTTCTCGCCAAAGATTAGCAACTGCCAGCTCACAACATTTATATTGCCAAATGACCTTCAGGCAGAAGCAGCTATGCTTTTTAGGGCCAGCTAAGTAAAACAAATTGAGAGATGTGCACGAACAGAAAGGGGCCAATACTTAAGACTGGAAACATTCTGTCCACAGCTAAATTCTACACCAACACTACTAACTCATGCACTTCTATTTCAAAATGAATATACAGCACAAAGTTAACTACAGTATCCAAACTTACATAAATGCAACACCTCCACAACTGTCTAACTTTGTTTTACAGCTCTGCATGAATGGCTATACTTTGCATCATAGTAACAATCTTTAAGATTAGAGACCAAATAAATGGAAAAACTTTGGGAGAGCTTAATATCCATGAACTGTTAGAAAACAGAGACAAGACATTTCAAAAATGGGGAAGCCAAGACTGTATACGATCTTAGTGTTCATACTGCTTTTCATATCCATACTTTATAAATCTGTGAAAATCATTTAACTACAAAACTTCAGGTAGAAAAATAACTGTAGATCTTGTCTACGTGTGTTATTAACATGTACTAGTATCAATTATATAGTCAAGATACAGTGCAATACCTCTTTGAAATAAAGAGTCCAGAGAGAGAGAGCGTGCACAAGAGTACCGTACTCCTGGCATCTTCTAGTAACGTAGTATGGAATAATTATTCATGGAGGTAAGTCAGAACAGCTACTGCACTTCCAAATGGAACCCAACTTAGTTCATATCAACTTCAAGCACAACCAAAGTCCCTGAGGCAAACCAGAAGCAAGTTACCTAGACCTCAAGGAATGCATTCAGGATACAAATCTTAAATATGATCACAGCATTTTAATCCAATAAAAGAATAAGCCAAAGAAGGAAAAATAAATGTAAACCAAGTTTATTTGCTTTTAAGTAGTGTTCTTTAAGCACTACAGCATGGTAAACAACGTAAATTAGTATAAGTCATTTCAAAAGCCAGAGGGGTTTTTTTTATTATTTTATGAGTTGTTAAAAAGATGCAGCCTATTCTAACAGGATAAATATTTTAACCATTTCACTTCGAGTTAATGAAGGCTCACAAATGAGCAACACTCCTCATTGAGGAAAACAAAAAGCTGTTGTCGACAGAGCGACAGCACACACACAAAACCAAAAGAACTGTGTAAAAATAACTAACTTTACTGTGTTCCCATACTCTTTAGAAGTTGCTTTACAATGGGATACGCACATGATCTTGCTGCAAACTTGCCATACAACTTGCAAATACATGTAGCCTAGCCTTACCACTCAGTCCCAAAAGCTGCTAACTGATCAAAACAAATGCAGCACTATAATCCTCTGCTTAACAATTAATTCAATCTGTTTTACTCATTAACTTTTCTCCCAGACTGTAGGACAGACTAGAAAGAAAATGATCCCAAATTAAAAACTGTTACTCTTACAGGAAATTGTATTATTTTGCAATATAGTCTTTTGCAAGTTATGTTTTGCCTGTTTTCCCCTTTGCCACAAAATGGGCATGAAGTAATTACTTTGAAAATGCCTTAATTTTCAACTTCATGCAAATCTAAATAAAGATGACCAAACAAAAGCTTAAACAATGGAAGGATATTTCACAGAAAATTTCTTATACAAAAAACACATAAGAAAAAGGGCCACTAGGTGACATTTTAATTTACAAATTGGCATCATTTTGGTCAACAAATATCCAAGTGCTGTTTTCTTCTATCACAACAAAGCAGCTGTACAGAAAGAAAACTGCAAAACTTGTGGTTTTTTTGTTTTGTTTTTTTTAATCGCACATCTCCTCGGGAATTTCATGTGGATTAAGGATGCCAGGTACAGACATCTGAAGTTTATGCTTCTCCTCTTGAGCCTGCCGAAGGGCTGTTTCTCTTTCCTCCAAGAATAAGTCTGATGTGTCTTCACCAGCAAATTCCTGTATAATTCACATAAAACCTTTAATTTATTGTCAAATGCTTTTATCCACAGTAATAAGCTTCAAAAATACCAAATGATTTAGAAAACATCTTCCCTTCATATTCACTGCCAGACTTTTTTTTTTCCTCTCCTGTTTTGCTTTCTGTTCCTAAGATCAGAATTGATACAAAGAAATGCAAAATATTTTAACATTTTTCACTAGGTGTTACAGAATAGGATGCTGTAGTAACCCAGCATTTGGAGCGTATCACCATTAAAGCAGTATCATTACAATTTTGAAATACATGACAATTGCAGTCTCAAAAATAATTGAAAACTCTTTCCTACAACCTTCCTCAATTCTAGCATCTTCAGAAAAATAAAAGAATAGCATTACTCTAGCAAGTTTCAAAGTATGTCCCAATCCCAAGAACTGAAACAAAATCTGGTTAAAAACTCAACTGACTTTGTTTCCCATTAGAGTAAGTTTTGCCGCCATCTTAAGACATACGAATTGTATGCAGAGTGTAAAGCACACGTGATGACATTTAAGCCCAATTTATAAAATTAAATCACACTGGAATAGATTATAATGTAATGAGAACGCTGTCAAATGACTTCCATGACTCTGAATTGTGTATCATACAAACAGCTGCAAAATAACTTGCATCTCCTAAACAAACAGTGAATGAATGTCCAAGTACTTTCCAACAATATCTTCCAGCTGAATAATCATTTTTCCTTTCTTCAAAAAAGCACACCAACATACCTTGATTTGGACCAGGAAATCTCTTAGATGTTCCTTGAAGGCAGGAATATCCTGGTTTAAACTGAAGAGTCCTGTTACAAACAGCTTAACCTGGGCACTAACAGTAAACGCAGGAGTTAGTATTTCAAAACGTAAGAACCCACTTGAAAGTATTAAAGAATCACAGCAGACTTACTCTTGCAGGTGAGGAAACGCAGATTTGAGAAGATTAGCAACATACTCCTGAATAAACATTTGGTTGTTCACTGGATTTCCAGGGTTTAATGGAGTACTTATTTTTCCCTCTTCCACTAAGTTGAACATGTATGCAAGGATTGATGCATGCATTGTCAAACCTGAACAGATCAAAGTTATACATCTGCAGTCACTATTCAGAACAGGATGTGTAACAATATTTTGACATTTAAGAGGATTGTTTTCATCAACCAACTCACATATATGCATTCTTACCAGCCGTGTGTGAGGTGTCTGTTACAACTGAGAAAATATGCTGAAGGATATCACAGAAGTATGTCTGATAGAAACTCTGGGCAGCAGTCTCTTCTTGTGCAACATTCTGTAGTAGAGTATAAAGTATCTGAAGTCCTGGAAAATATGCATTAAAAAACTAAGTTACCAACAGAACAGGATTAAAACCTCTGTGCACATTTTTGCCTTTTCCAAAACAATACAAATATCCCAAGGAATTCTGATAGGTAAGGAAAAGACAAGTATTACAGGTGCAATGTTTTCTCAGGCCCTTCCTCAAGTAGCCACTAGAGGGCTATAGCCACATTTACATGGCATGCCGATTTTATTTGTATTATTACAGGACAGAAGCATGAAGAACCAATCACATCATTTTATTGGTACTAATGAAGGCGACAGAAACCCTCTACCTAAAGAAATGTTTGCTAATTTAAGAAGGGAAAGTGTTTTAATTTTTAGAATTACATGAAAACTGAAGTCACTTTACTAGGTGAGATGCAACTGAAAGGTATCTTCTATCCCCATCCCTTCCAAACTGATACAACCTGCTAAAAACTAAGTGGCTTCACAACTTTTTTTATCCAGTAGTCAAGATAGTGCACTAAGCCCAAGATCTTAAAAACCAACGTTTTTAAGAATTTAAGACTTTTATATAGCCTCTCCTAGTCTCCGTTGCAACTGTCATTCTGGAGGGCTTTTTCATTACTCGAATCTGTTAAATGAAGCAATACACTCAGCTGCTCCATGAAATGTCATGCTAAGTTTAAATGTCTTGCTGTTGCCCAAAGGAAGCATAATCCACTTTTGTAACAGTCTAAGGTGTTTGCCTTTCCTTATGCCGTGGGCTCACTCCCAGATGAATTCAGCTCCCAGCCCAATTATTCAACTTTTTTGCTGGACTTTTAAGTAGTTACTGAGCAACTGTCTTACTAAGGCATTGCGTCAAACACTGCAGGCAGCACTACAAAAGTAGAACTGTAACACCAGTTCTAGCAGCAGTGAGGTGTTGCATCAGTTCAGCCATTTCAGAAAAGCGCCAACACTCACACGGAAAAGAAAGCAAGCAGAAACTGTAACAGTGCTCTCTTACAGCTACAGGATTGAAACAGCATCCAAGCATTTCAGCCCAGTAATGTACACCTGGTTGACAATTTGAAGTTCAGACAGAACAGTATTATTCTCATGCAAATGCAGTACAGAATCATGTGACTAAAATGCAAAGTTTGACTGAAGAAAAAAGAGGCAATAAGACAACATTCTACCAGAAAATACGCAATGCTGCAAAGTCTGCACATTAAACACTTCCATTTACCTGTATCTGCAACATTTCTCATTGTATGTTTGAAAGCCCAAATAATAGAATCCAGAACAAGTTTGAACTGTGCAGGTGGAATGGCCAGGAATGCTGGGAAGCAATGAGAATTTACAGCCTGGAGTAGCAGGAAGAAGTTTGTTCTATGTTCAGGATATTCTTCAAAGTCCTAGAAGGAGAGGGGGCGAAATAGTGAAGTTTCCTAAAAGTCCATCATAAGATCTTCTGCTGAGTGAGTCAACAGCTGACATAAAACAGCATTTAGATCTCAGGTTGAAAATAACCTTATAAATTATAAAATAATAATAATAATAATAATGCAAAGGAAAGGTTACATTTCCTAGTGAACTTTTTCCCCCAGTTCTCCCCACCAAAGCTTGGTAAGACCATCTTCTAGAGTTACATAACCTTGACAGGCTGAGCCATGTTTTGTCACTACACAACCTTAATCACTACTCTAGTCCACAGATAAACAACAGATGGGCTCAACACTGGTTAAGCACCTCTGTTGCTACATGGGTACAATTTCTGGTTATACCCTATTGCAAAGTAGCACCAATTCAGCTGGTAGTGCTCGAGTATTATGCAAACACATATCGCACACTATAGCGTAGGACCTGCATTAGTAAGAAAATACTCAAAATGACTGATCAGAACTTATGTTCATAAATTTTAAATATTTGAGTCTGAGCAGTTAGTCCTACACTGACATTTGACTGAAGTACACTTCTGCTTCCAACAGCATGACATTCTAAGTCCCTAGAGCAGAAAATTACTAATGACTTAAATCAAGAGCTAAACATGAGAAGTTTTTAAGGCAATGAAATTAAGACATCCAATCAGACAGCCAGACTCCAAAACAGGAATGCTTATTTGAACAGAAATTTCAAATGCCACAAATGCAGTTTGTGACTGCAAGACAAATGGGGAGATGATCCACAAGACACCACATGTGGAAATATTTTCACACAAAGAAGGCATGAACCCCTCCTTAATTTCCATTAAATGAAGGCTATGCAGTAACTCTACATTCACTACTTAGTGCCTTCCCTTCATTGCAAGGAAAGGGTATCTTTCACTTAGGGATGCACCAACAGCCAAGACTAGTTCTCTTATAAAACCCCATTTTTATTTTTTTTTCTTCAGTCACTAGGGAGATGCCTTACCCAAAGTTTAAATACAAATACCTTGTTGATCATATTTAATGTGCACTCAAAAACAGCATCAAATATCTGAGGTATTTCAGCAGTAATGTGTCCACCCAACTTGTTTACAATGATAGCCATAGTACTAAGTACTTCAGGTTCTCTAGCAGCTGGAACATTTCTCTGGTAGTCAATGAGAACTGCATCCAACAAGGGAGGAACAAAGTTTTCAGCTACCTGATTGAAACAGTAAGCCATAGTTATAACAATGCAGTTATTGAACACAGTCTCTAGCATACAGTTTATACCAAAGTTCATTGTTTAGTTACAAGAAATACTTTTCCTAAGGAAACTGAGATACATTACACTTTCATGAACTCCCTGCCCTCCGTATCCATCCAGCAGGGCTTCCAATAGGGTTCTCAAACATCCTTAATTTCCTTCAAGATTACTCTCTGCTAAAATTAACTGAACTATGTAGCTCAGGCTTACTTCTGTATGATCACACTTTCTCCTTTATATTTTACAGACCTCCTGAAGCAAGTTCTGTGACCAACTGATTCAGTCAGCAACAGAATATAAAGTTATTCCTAATTCTGTCTTACGAGTTATTTGTATGAAATGAATCTGCTTACCATCTGAGGATCATTGGACCTGCTCACCCAGCCAGAAATTAGTTTTAAAGTTTCCCTTTTTACAGTCCTCATACTTCTAATCAACGGCTGCTTTGTTACCATTTCACCTGAAAAGTTTTAAAGCTTCAGTTAATTGGGTAAGGTGTAACAAAAAGATTAACTTCAATTGGTATTACAAAACAGAGAATGCTTAATTTTTATACCGAAATTACAAAGACTATTAAATATTAAAGACTTCTTAGGCATATTGTGCAAATAAAAAACCCCTAACTCCCCACTCTAGCTCCATGGGCCCAAGTTGCCATTTAGCATTACAAAGCTATTACTGACAGTACCCTACTCACAGAGTTCAAAAACAAAGATGCAAACTTACTTTTCAAGTACGGAAAGTCACACGTACTCACTTAACTACCTGGACTGAGCTTACATGTAGTTCTCATTAAGGGACGGGGGAAAAGAACAAGAAGGTTCCTGATTTCATCTAAGAGAAATAATCCTTCCACTTGCCTTTGTGTGTAAAGTCCACACTTATCCTTAAGAAGCCTTATACTTAGTTCAGTTTCTCACTCCCAAATCAATGTAGTCTCTTCAGCAAAACCTGATCTAATTAACTGCACAGCTATACAGCTATTACAGTACATGCACAGGAAAACCTGAAGAGTGCAGCCAGAAAAGGAAAGGTAGAATCGCTTGTGCTGGCGTCAGAGCCATCTCTGTCAAGACAGAGCCAATTGTAAAAACATACTCTGAGGCAACTGCAATCACAGTAGTTGCTGATCAAGTAGCACGTCAGGACTACAGTCCTAGCAACTGCTTCCTAAACTTCACTGTTTCTGACAAGGACAAATCATGGCCATTAAACCTGCAGAATCAAAAAGTACTGATTTCTCAGACAGTTTTATTCTGAATTCTGAGAAGCTACTTTGAGGTAAACCAGCTGCTCAGTTACCAAGTTTCATTTAACATTCACATTTCCAAATATCGTCTGCACTGGCAAGAAAACTGGTCATATCACAGAATTCAGTAACTGACTCATTTAATCTTGTAATGAACTACTACAGAAGCACATTCTACTGAGATACCACAGGGCCTAATTTAGCTAGCAAAAATAGGTTAGGGTAATTGACAATTCCTTGTCAATGATTGCAAGCCTGGTTTATCATGAATTTCAGGCATCTTCACTACAGTTACATTCCTGTAATAAACTATTTAGTAGCACATTATCATACCAAAACCCTGCCAACACCTTTTGAAAAAATTAATGAAATTCTATTTGAAGATAGTCTTTTAATATTCTTATTCTTATTAACTTAAGAGTAAATTGAAAGAACACATGCTACAACTTTGTCTCAGCAAGATGCCTATTAATTATAAGTAAGCATCTATGGTGTTCCGCATCTCTCCTAAACTTTGTCATTTATACGTGTTTTTTCCTCTCTAAAATCGGGAGTTATTTATTTGAATAAAACATCTGGTTAACAACAACAAAAATCTAAGCAAGCATTTTCAGTCATTCTCCACTTTCCTAAACAGCAAAATGAACACAGTAAAATTAGCCTAATTGCAATGTACTCTGAAACCTGAAGACATACCCTGCTAACTCCCATGTTCAGGAAGGACGCGGAAATTCTTACCGTTAGCCTGAATAGCTGCAGAAATATTTTCACTTAGGCACTTGTACACATTCAGCATATCTAAATAAATTCTTCCAAGCTGAATCACAAAGGGGTGGCCAACTGCTTTACATGCTCTTACATTGGTTTTCAGAATGCTACCAAGCTGCTTAACGGTTTCAGGATCCTTTAGAATATCAACATTCTGTTAAAAAAATTGAGTACATTGTTTCATGAATAAAATTGTCCTTTACCTTTCAATATAAAAGTGTAAGTTTAAATAATTTATCTTACACACTGCATTAAAGAACCTATCACTGAAATTTATGGACTTTATATATACACTGCTGTTTACTTCATGGCACTTGCCACTACCTTAAACAGAGAGTCAGGATAAAACTTGAGTTGATTTAATTCCGCAGAAGTATTTTTGCTGCAGTGGTACAACCATTATTCTAGTTGAAGAAAGAAAAAAACTAAGAAAGAGAGACTAAGAAGGTGAAACAGACAGAAGTGGTCCAAAGGAAACGCAGTATGTTCTTACTTTAAGAGGGAAGCCAGAGTAAGGAAAGTAACTCAAGCTCGCTTAAGTTTCAGGATCTTAATTAGATTAACTCCAAATGGATTCATCTTGTGCTGTACAAAACTGTTGTTCTTTAATTTGTGGAGATAACGTATTTTGAAAAGACTGAAAGAATTGGAAGTCAAAAATAAGAAATAAAGATGTACTTTAAGAGAACGATGGAAGAGAAAGGTGGAAGAGTGAACAGTGTTTTTAGCATTTTAACTTTTCTGTTGTTCAAAAAGAAAATCCCACTTCTAGCCAGGTGAAAGGGAACCTTGGGGGGAAAAAAAACCACAACCTACTGGAACATCGTGTACAGTAACAGAAAATTGTCCTTTAAATCACATTAAAGCCAGCATTTGTTTTGTCATTTATGTCTCCTCTCTCCATACAACACCTTTTCTGTTATGTCAATCATTGCTTTAGCCATCTTTTAATAAAGTCCACCACAGCTGTGTACGCTTAATGTCATGCCATGTGAAAAATGAATGCAGGGCGAGAGAAACATTTAGCAAGTTTTCTTTATCTGAACACAGAATACACTTAAAATTTATGAGCTTACTTTCGTTGCCTGTTGAATTATGCTGTCCCATACTTGATTAGGTAGCAACATGTATTTTTCTATCAGATGCTCCTGCACAGTCTGGTCTGTCTGTGCCCCAATCATGTATCCTACTGCTTCATAGAATGTATGCACCTGATTGGAACAAGTAGTCAAACACAACAGTTAAAAAGGAGTAAGGAAAATTTTACACTGGTCTGAAATACCACTTAGTGAAGGGTGAAAATGGGTTCACTGTCTAAATACCTTTTCCCCCTCTTGATGTTGCAAGATCCTTTTCCATTCTTTCATCACGTGTAAAACAAACCTCCATTCCCTTCCCTTCAAATGCCACTATAAACATCCCAGGGTCTTTCTTTATTTTGCCATCATATCCTGAAGTGAGGAAGCTCAGACGTATGCCGTTTAACTCTTAACTAGATGTTACCAGACAGGTTTAAACGGTGGACTGGATTACATCACTCCTTTACGTACCTTCTTCCAGATGCCAGATCCACTCTGCCCAAAGTTTCAGTACATTATTGCAGCACCTCAGTGTGTGTCACATGTGCGCACTACTCTCTCACTTTATGAGCTGTGCCCTTCCTAGACATAGGTGCTTTTTGATTGTTCCTGACCCCCTCTTCACAAATACAGTAGCTACAGGGATGCTATTATAGTAGGATATTACTCTTTCCTGTATCAGAACCACAAAATTAGATTCAGTATCTTATTTACTTGTTAAAACATTCCAGAAATCAAAATTCCAACTAAATGCACTTTAATTCTCCTCCCAAGCATTCTAATGGAGATCTCAGTAATGCAACCTGATCATACTATTGATACCATAACACTGTCACAAACAAAAAACTAAGGAATACAATTCAAGCCTTGAAAACCACTACTGTAACTTCTGATTAGTCTTTAGGAATTATCCACAAACCTGAATTAAACATACCTGTTGTGGCTGAAGGTCACAGATGATTGTATTAATATTGTTCAAGATTTCATCAATAAATGGCATGACCTCTCCCACTTGAACCTGAACGAAATGTCGGCGGCATTTTTGTGCTATTTTTATGAAGGTATCACAAGCCATATCCTGGACGCCATCATGGGTTTCTAAATTAAATCAAGTCAGTTACTGCTTTGTATTTTTCCCTATACAGGTGCATGTTTTAATAATTACAACAGCGAGTAAAAAACAGATAATTACCATGCATAAATTCAAACAGCTTGTTGACTACTGTCTTCAAAAACTTCCAGTGAGCTCTCAAAAACCGTGGGTACTGACCTACTATATACATTATATTTGATGCAATAATGGCTTTATTATCTTTTCCTCGCTTTTGTTCACAGAGTCCCAGGAGATCCTACAACATAACATAGTTTTAGTTTCCTCTCCAAGTTTGTACAGTTCAATTAAAAGCACTATAAGACAAAGCATAAAAATCCTACAAGGAGCTGTATTAAAATAAAGGAGCATGGTTGCCAACATCAAGTTCAAAGTACAAATAAAAAAACAAACAAAAAACCCATGTGGGTTAAGACTTGGGGGATGCAATTATGTAAGTTTAATTAAACCAGGAACACTATTTTCAGCTATGGAATCTCCATTTTAAATATAACTAAAGACCTCTGCAGGGGGAACTTCAACAAGCCCCACAGTGTTGAACACTGATCAAACAGTTGATACCAATACAGATTCCACATCAAACAGAAGAACTAAATCTTCTGTATGAATTCGTATGACTTGTTAAAGTAAGGTCCATTACTCTAGTAAAAAGTGTTTTGTGCCTACACTCTTCCATACACACATTTACCAAAAAATTCACTTTGATCACTGAGTATTTGGAAAACAGCAAAACAGGAGGCTGCTATCTAGTTAAAAATGTGGGTTATTTTGCCACTCTGCTTTACTTCACTACCAATTCCTTTTCATCTCTTCTGCATCCTTGAAGAAAAACACTTCATCATAAACTTTATTTTATTCCTGAAGTTTCCAGTATGAAAAGGCTATTTGGATTAATGCATTGTTCATGATTAACAAATTTATCAACCTTAAATTCAGGACATAAGATTTCCCACTAATTTATTCTTATCAACTTGCTTGCCGTACAAGGTAGCTTACTAAGAACATACAGCATTATTTTGGTTAACTTAGCTTCTTGAGCATAAACTACAAAGCATAACAAAACTATTAGCTTTGTACCATGATACCTTAATTACTGTAACAAGGAATCTTTTTTCATCTTCTTCATGCATTGCACCACTGATTGAGCCTATAGCCCAACACAGAGTATTCAAATTTTTCCAAGACCATTCTGTCCCATTCACTTGATTGTGAAGTTTTTCAGTCATAATTCGTTCTGTGTCTGCATAATCCAGATGTGTAAGATAAACTGAAAGACATCAATGCATTTTAAAGCAACAACTTGGATCACAATTCCATAGGCAAAGTTAAATTCTTTGGTTTAAAAAAAAAAAAAAATACAACCAAATTGTTAGGTAAGTGTAATGCTTCTTTCCTTAACTCGTGACAGCACAAGCTAAAAATCTAAACATGTATTTGTTAAAACTGTATTTTAAAGATGTACAGTAAATTTTATTGATTATTTATGTTTGTTCGAAGGGATCTCAGCAAAACACCACATGCAAGCAACGTGAAAAGTCTAACTCAGTGAAGGTCTCACATACCAGTCAAATCAGCAAAGTTACTACGTTAAATTGTTAACAAAGGGCATACACACTGATGGTCTACAGGGAATATGGGATTTGCTATATATGTGGGACATTACGCTTTATGCAAGAATTCAACCAATTTTCTTCTGCTCTTTATTTCAGTGTCATTAAGTCTGCTGGTTGCAATAAATACCATCTCCATTAAAGTGGGGATGGTACTCCTGAACAAGTCTAGCTGGGAAGATTCAAGTATCACAACTCAGACACTTGCACTAGCCCCTAATAGGATTAGGGTCTCTAACATAAAATTATAAATCCCAGAAAGTCACAAGCAATTTAAGGCCAGATTCAGATATAGATTTTTACTGTGCCACAGAATACAGCTGCCACTGTTCTTCTTTTATTTTTTTAAGTGAATCTTAAAGATAATACACTATACACACTAATTAACACCAGAAATCAAACACTAACTAAATCTGCATTTCTATTTAAATAATCCTGTATCTGGAAATATGACTAAGACTCAGAACATACAGTAATAATTTTAATACCATAAATTAAAAATTTAATACAATAAAACAAAAGAATGTGTGTTGCATATGAAAAGATATTAGAACAATTAATCCAATGCTGGCTGTACCTACAAGTACAAAGGTGAGAATAAAAAAAAAATCCACACTTTGCATCACATAGCTTTTTCCCCCCCCTCACTTCTGGTTTATAAACCTGTTACTAAACACCCAGTGTTCCCTTAAAGCATCTGCATTTGATAGAAAAATACTTAGTATTGAAGGTCAGATGTCCTAAATGTGACAATGCTGATCTCCCCTGCCCACTCAATTTGCAGTTAAGACTCTGAATTTTTTTCTTGCCTCAAAAAAATCAAGTTATCATTCACAATACATAGGGACTATCAATTCACTATTAAAACGGTCACAGTTGAACATGAGATTTCTAAAGATAATAGTATACTAGTATACACACATTAAAAATAAAATACACTTGCTACATTAAATGCTATAGAAATATCAATTCTGGTGTTCTTCAGTGTGCTCACAGCTTTTTTTTTTTTTCTTTCCCTATGTGATATGTAATTAATTGCAGCTTCTGTACTTTCAAGCAAGACCTCAGCACTAACTTCAGATGGTATTTTTGAACCTTAAGTTCAGGCTGGAATTCTGGGTTTTGTTTAAGAATACCACAATAAATTTAAAGGGTATTCAGAAGACCTATTGAAGGAAGAAAAAATTTTTGCTGAAAAGTGCTTGGTTTACACAAGACTACAACTACAAGTGAAGTAATAACCAGCAAGCCCTCCTCAGAAAAATCCTTTTAATTTAACAGCTTTCTGACAAAACTAAGGTTTCACTGGATCTGAAACATTTTGGTAAAGGAACACCAAAAGATGTTGTTCAATGGGAAAATGCAAGGGACAAAAATTAGGTACTGTATTACTACTTACACAAGTTATACAACTCTACAAACATACACAACAGAAAACTTTAGACCAACACTGCCTCGCCTCCTCCCTTTCAAGTGTGTGTACTACTCCTCACTGATAATCATCTTACCCACATGGTAATTCAGATCATAAGCTACAATTCTGTAACATACATGCTGTTGACGCAGCTGCCCAGACCTAGAGCACAAAACTACCAGCTAGTACACTTACCCAATGTTTCTCTCATATTTTTGTACAAGTTTATGGAATCTGTATCCTTCATGAATTCTCGTACTACCTCGCCTTGATCATTTTCCACAACTAGGACTTCTTCAGGTTTAGCCATACGGCTTACCATTAGCAATCGAACCTGTACGTTGCAAAGAAAGTTAAAATTGAATCGACCTGTAACATGAAAATACACACATGGCTCTGCAGGTGTTTCCAGAACCCTTCTAAAGGGTATATCCAGCACTTCATGAGACTATCTCACATTAAGATTCTACAGACACATGTTAACTAAAAAGCTATTAAGAACAAAGCCTGCTGATTTCTCTCTCTCCATGAACAAGTTGAGTAGTTAAAAAAAAAAAAAAAAATAACAAAACAAAACCGAA
>Ga0065711_1006962_pt1 | contig 16032 bp, 9 predicted proteins | sample Hoacrofraction12_FD_59098 | JGI IMG/M metagenome (GOLD analysis project Ga0065711, IMG submission 59098) | Hoatzin crop microbial communities from Cojedes, Venezuela - Epithelial fraction 12 v2 (version 2) | ecosystem: Host-associated > Birds > Digestive system > Esophagus > Crop | place...
CCGCCGCCCGAGGCGAGCAGGGCGGGAAAGGGACCGGGCCGGGCCGGGCCGTGCCCTCGGGCTTGGCGCTTCGCGGAGCCGCCGCCGCCCACGGAACGGCACCAGGTGTGAACCGGTCGCGTCCCGGCCTCACCGAGACGCTAACAACGCGCGGGGCTTAAGAAAAATCCGTCTGACACGATTTATCCCCGAATCCCCCAAAAAATGACAAGCGAGCTTTCCTCAGAGCCAGATCTGGCAAATTCTCTAGATTTTTGATTAAGGGCAAAGGCATCTTAGGGGTCTTGTTTTTTTTTGTCTTCTCTCTGAGCATTGCAATCCCAACACACCAACACGGAAGTCAAACTACAGAGGGAATAAGTTACTTTATTACAAGATATATAGAACGTCTTCTCTCTCCCCGCCACCTTGCTCCAGCAGCCCCGCAGCACGGTTCCCACCGCGTCGCAGGGCAGCAGACACCCGAACCATGACACAGGGCATGCAAATGAAATCAACCCAAATTATCAAAATTACAAAACAGAGCTTGGAAGTATCTACAGTACTTCTGATATAAATAGTGTAAATTATGTATCTACAGCGTTGAGTATTTAGGGTTATCAAAAACTTTTCGGAACAGCATCTTGAAAGCAGGTAGTCAGCAGGAACTGGTCAGCGCGACGACGCCAGGGATTTCAAAACCAAACTCAGCGCTTATTTTTTCAAGAAGAACTGTCGAGCTTCTTCCCAGGACTGGCGGGGGAATCTGTTGGACAGCTCAAGATAATCTTGAGAACTGAAAAACTTCTCTGTTGGAGACAGCACATAAAATTACCAAGTTATTTTCTCTTCAGATAAGACGGCGATAAAACAAGAATAACGAACGCGCCGCCACTTCAAGACACTCCAAGCCATTTGCTCCCCTCCCCCTACCAAAAACGTCTCCTATCACGCGGTGATGCTTCCACGGGGCTCCGAACTCGAGGTTTGGCTTTAAAAACGGGGGCAGAAGGCTCTGATGAGGAAAGGCTCAGATTTTCAAGCTTCTGGATCAGGCTCTTTTTGCTTTATGCATCAGAATATTCCACATTTTTACACGTTTTATACTCTGGGACCCATTGGGACTGATTCAGCTGTGTTTGCAATGGTGCTCGCTCTGTGTGGCAGCTTCTCTTCCCACAAAGGGCTGAGGAGGAGCTTTGCTCCCCGAGCCCCCAAAGCTCGCAGTGTGGTTACAAACACAGCTTTTACTCCTATGAGCACCGCTGGGGACGCGCATGGGACTACACATGCGTACATAGGTGTGTGCGGGGTCCGAGCAGCGCAGCGCCCAACAGCGAAGCCTGTGCTCTCAAGTTTTATTCCGAGCAACGTTCTTGTTCCCATTTGATTTTTGGGGACACCATCCTTCACATTCAAGTGATACAATAGATAAAAATAATCCTGCTCTTGCTATTATTAAGTCAGCTTTTTTGCAACTGGGGAATGTTTTGAAATCTCACTTACACGTCACCACTTAGTCATCTTTGTCTAAAAGTCCATCCAGTTTCAATAGTGAAAATAAAAAGCAGTTTTCCACTCGGATTTTAGATGTTTCTCAAGCATATTCTCTCATGCAAACACACTGCTGGGAAGTCTGTGCTGCAGACACTGCACGAGGCTGCTTCAGACTGAGAGGTATAACGCTGACAGTAAAAATCTCCATAAAGTTATGTTTATATTTTAGAATTTATTTTTAAACACCAAAGCTTGTGCTTTAGACTTAGAACCGCTCTTCTTCTGCCAAACGTTCAGCAAAATGGTGGCGGGTGTCTGCGTGCTATCAGGGAGAAATGCCTGCCCGAGCGACGTACTTAGGCAAAATGTGGGCGACTTCAGCCCAGATTCCCATCAACACACTTGAATTTCAGACGTGTTTAATGAGTAATCGCAGTCTTAGCTGAGAATCTTTCAGATGCTCAGCCTTGAGAGGTTAACTGCATTTAACACAATATTTACAACAACTGAGCAGGGAAAAAAAAAAAATTCGCAACTCTTCTGCACACTGACGAACTTCACAGGATAATTACAGGATAGTATTTTACTAATTTTTGGCTCCCCAGGTGCATTAGAATGGCTGCATGGCTTCTGCAACCTAAAACTTTCGACGGCAGATAATTAAATATGTGCACGTACAGTATCACATTTTGAGACACGATACCACACAGCATTTAATAAAGATTAACAGTCTGAATTCCTGACACGATGAGCAGTGGACTGGAAGACACGTATGTTTAAGTCAGAATGTAAGCTTGAGAGCCTCTCCCCAAACTGTAAAATCATTTTGCAATTTACCATACTTCGTCATGATGCAGATTAAAAAAATTTAAATCAAAGTAAAATACAGTATCTACAGATTTTGTTACCCAGTTGCTACTTTGTTACATTTCACTGGAGACATACCCCTCTGCTGAGATAACTGATTATCCATTTGGCCTGAACTCTGTGCAAAATCCTATGGGGGTGAAAAAAAGAAATGGCATCAGGTTTTCAGATCTTACATCTGAGGAATTAAAACAACATTTTAAGCCTTCACAGTCAGTCAAAAATGCTAGTACTTTATGAACTCTGTAAATTAACAGACTCTGGCTCGTTTGCTACATATCGTAACAGCATACTGCCAGAGCTCAAATTCTGTAATACACAGTGCATTTTTATACCTTTATTTATACTTTTTTTTTTAAATACACTTAACACACAGCAGAAAAACCAAGGTTTTAATATCTTCTTAGGAAATAGTTATTGTCATGACTTGTAATTTCAGAGAACATGCACTGTAGCTCTGTTTCTTTAAAACAAATGGTGTTTTAGGATTTATGCTCCCGACTCCAGATACACTCTCACAAAATTCTTGAATCACCTCAATTTCACCAGCTGTGCTGCCCACGGATGCAGGAGGCTGCGGTCCTGCTCTCCTGTGAGGAAGCGGGGCTCTGCGGAGAGGCGATGCCCTCCATCCAGCCGGCAGCCGGCCACGGAAGCAGCGGCGGCAGCCGATAATCCACCGCGCGATCCCTGCCGCTGTCGGCGGGGATGCTGCAGCCCCCGGAGCCGGCGAGGACGCCGACCGCGCTCCCACAACGGGGGATCACGCCAGTCAGCCGAGAGGGCTCTTTCATTCACGTATTCCCTGAGCAGAGAGGGTATTGTCTGACATATGAGATACAATTTAGCAAACCGTGGATACCCCTCGATGTTAATTATTTCAGCACATCTAGAAACAGAGGTAACAAAAATAAAAAGGATGATGCAAACTTCAGAGGAGGGAAATAGATCTGTTGGCAGGGAGGCGTAAGGCAGGGTCGTTGTCAGATCCAGCAATCATTTTCCTGTGATTTACGCTGCACACATTTAACACACTGTATTTAAGTGTTATATTTGTACACACCACCAAACTTTTACGTAAACGGGACTTCTTTTTGCATTCCCTGGCACAGGAAGAATCTCATTTTCTAGTCACGGGGAAACGTTTTACAGTCTTTCCCAAACCTTCCACTGAAGCAAATGAGAGATCTGCTTGAGAAACAGCAGCGAGCTGAACTAAAAGCAGAGCGCCAAGTTTCCTCTGTGTGTGCGGGTATCTGAGCATTCCTCGGCTCCCTTCAGAATCGTTCTCTGCGTGTGCACGCGTGCATGCCCAACATCTAGGAACAGACTTTAAAGTGGGTAACATACTAACGTACCAGGGAAGTCAGCAAAAAAGTGGCACTTCACAGCACACAAGGATCTTCCCTATTTTAATACCTTTCTTAAAAGCCTGCAAGAGTCGTATGTGGACTTGGCATTGGAGATACATCTCCAACTGGAAATCAAATTAATAACGTTGACCCTTGTAAGTATGCTTTGCTGTAGCTACTGGGGATTTAAACGCCACTCTCTCCCTTCTAGCACAGAAATCAAGGCAAATAACCCTAATTATTCATACAGGGAACACTCTCCTCCACTCATGTTTTTTAGCTGAAAAAACCCAAACTAAGCCTGATGCATTTACTTATAATGCTTGAACTTTTTTTTGCCACTGCAATTTCTACACTAAAATCTGTAGCTTTACTACAAGAAAGTCAAAGTCAAAGATGAATTACAGCTTTGTATTTAACCAGAGGTTCATTACTATATGGCAAATTCAAACTTTTTTCTTCTTTAAACTCCTATGCAATTATTTTAGTATTAAAAGGCTAAAAAGTAGTTGAACTCAGAGTCTGATGTTATGCTAAGACTTTTAGTAAATATTTAGTTCTCGTGCCTTCTCTCCCGAATCCGTGTAGCTTACCCTTGGACTAGCTGGAAAGCATTAGGAACACCCGTTTGACTAATGTTTCTGTATCCACAACAGTTAACTTTCAGGTGACTGATACAGAACTACTAGACTCCTAAAAGCATATTATTTTTTAATAGTAGAGTGTTTACAAAAACTGTATTTATTCATTGGAAACAGTCAATAAAATGTATGGAAAACATAAGGCACGCATAAAATCTGATACATAAAGCACAGCATATAAATTTAGATGAAGGGAACAAAAAATGCGGTAAATCCTTATTCAAAACAGTATTAGTAATGACCTCAGTGGCTTACTGTCAAAAACAAAGATTGCAAGATTAGACCAGTAACATATGTTCTGTGTATTTTCTGCATAAAATGTATACACTCCAGTTCTCTCTGTAAATCAACTGTACACAGTATACAACTCTACATTTGTATCTAAACAGATTAATATACATATTTCAGATCTGCTATATGTGTGGTAGCTTTCAAAAAAAATAAGCATTTTAAGAATTGTCCTGTAATAGCAGGATCTACATCAAATCTTTCCAGCACATCCAGGAACTTCACTGGAAACAGGATTCTGCATGTGACAGGGAGAACCTGAACCTTTTACTGTGACAAGATGCCTCAAGTGCAGGCATCATCTGTGGTTTGAAAAGAGCTGCAGAGAATCTTGAAGCACTTCAGCGCTGTTTACTCCTTTTACTTTAGTCGAATGCTTTCCATATACAGAGCAAAGGCAAGCAAACCTGTTGCAGCTATCCTGCACACCGCTGTTACGTTACTGCAATAGCTACCTGAATGAACGTGGCGAGTAAAACGCAACTCATCTCCTGCTCCAGGATGATCTTGTTCTGAGGGTTATTGTAGCAAGCAGCTATTAGCGAAGGGAAGAGCACTTTGATTAAACGAGGATCACTGAAATACTGGAAAGGCAACTGGCATAGTTTTTGCAGCACCGTGGGGTGACGGCCAGACTGTACAATGATCTGAAAATACAAATGTAACAAAATTAAAACATGTGATCTATCTGTTCTTCTCTTCCTGTTAACCACCAAGGGTGCCGAAGTCATGCTAAAAAAATGAGCGTGGCTGAGGAGTAAACACTAAAAATAAAGCTTACAACATTTAGTCCAAATAACTTCTCTTTTAGCATGCAAATATTATTTTTATTGCAGAGGAACACAGAGAATGTAAGGCTGTGAAACTTCTTTTCCTTGCGTCACCCAAAAAGACAGTAAGTAAAGGAGAAAGTGGATTAACCTGAAGATTACAGCAAAATAGATCGTGTAATACCTTCATTCCAAAGACAAAGAATTAGAGCAAAGGGACTATTGTAAGTTAGAGGTACGAAACTAAAAACCCCAACCCCTGCCATCTAAACATAGTAAGCACATCTTGGGGGGGGGAGGGGAGGAAATCAAGAAAGAGATCAGCAGGACTGTAAAAACTCTCCCAAAGCTTGATCATCCCTCACCAGAGTGCTCTCTGGAAATTAGAGAGGACTCCGTTTCATGGTGGATGTCTGCCTGGCGTTCTCAGGCACCAAAAAGAAAAGGTGATTGTAAGCTGCACAGCAAGGAGTTTCAGTAAGTAGAGACTCGGCAAGATCCTCCCCTCTGTATTTCTTATCTCGGTTTCTATCAGTGCCATTGGCTCTAAAAGGAGAATTGTTTAGATAAATGGGACTGTTGTCATGAAGCAGGCTAAGTTTACAACTGTGTACATCTGAAGAAATAAGGCAATGCTATTACTCCTCTCCTGCAAAGGAACCTTTCCAATTCACTTGATATTCTTATAAAGTCTTTGTGATAAACTAAAAAATGCCAACATCAGATCTGTTCTAAGTAACCTTGATCAGACAATTACAATATGAAAGAGCTGCCTGACCCAAAGTTGGCTTTTCGGCATCGGAGGAAGCTCCTATAAGGTTAGAACACTGTAAAACTTCAGGTCACGACTGTAAATTGTACTTGGAAAAACACAATTTTACAGGTACACACCCAGACAAGACTGCGTTCAAATTAAAACCAGAAGGACAGAAAGAAGCAGTTGAGACCACAGGAACATAAATTACAGGGATTTACAAGTTTTCAAAGTGCTTTTAACAATACCTTCAGAGCACACTCTAAGTTGATAATGCAGTTCAGTTTAAAAACAAGATCAACAAAGTAATAGTTTGCATTTTTTCAGTTCACCAGCCAAAAAGACACTGAAAACCTTTCAAAATACTGGCAGAAATGTCTTAATGCCCTTCAAGACAGGAGGAATTTTTAAAAGACAGCCAAATACGTGACAATTAAGCATACTCTCAGACACTGTTCTGAGGAAGTATCACTGCAGCGTTTGGAGGATTCTGAACTACCAGCCAGCACCCTGCAAGCAGGAGGGAGCCTTTCCAGTTGGTGATTACCGCGTGCATTTTAAATTAACCGGAGTGGTTATTACATAAATCTATGTTTTTCCACGGCAAATTCCACTACTGGAAAAGGACTTAAAATCAATCGTAGCTGTACTAAAGTGACCACAATTGGTGTTTCTGATCCAGGACAGAACTCTTCATTTCTTTTCAACGGCCACCATACACTTCATGAGCAGGCAGAGGAAAAGAAGATTTGGGGACTTTTCATTTTTCATTTCGCACTTCGCCTCCTTTATCTGTTCTAAAAATGCTATGGATAGTTAGTGAACTCTTGCCAAACTAACAGCGCAGATACCCAAACAGCTTTCATGGAATTATTATTTCATTATCTTCTTCTTTTCAATGTTTTTACTACTATGTTATCAACATTAAAGATAGGAAGGTATACACAAGGGCTGCTGATTGTTTTAATCTCGTATTTATCACATGTGGAATCAATTTCATGATTCCAGCTCACTGTACTAATGCAGCTACTAAACCCAATACACTATATTCTGTACTCTGAAAAAAAAAGAAAAAAAGAAAATCATGAGTCATCCCTTACTGGAAAAAACCCCGAACAAATAAACCTCTAGCAGAGCACATATTCTTGTTTCTCTGTCAACTGGCGGAGAAAGCAAAGTCTTGCCTGTGACTTCCTTACGGTGGAAAAAGACTTCTCGACCCTTTTTTTTTTCTTTTTTTTTTCTTCTTCCTCTTAAACAGTCCCTCGGCTGAATGATCCCAGGGAGTTTTGCACGCCCCGAATACTGATCTTACAAAACGCTCTAATACAAACTCCTTATCGAAACCCAGTGCAGAAAGCTTGCTGTTCCTCCTACCACACACTAGAATCCAGACACATCTACCTCGAATTAGCTTTTCTTGTTGCTCTCTCTCTAGCCTGAAAGTCAGATATGCCTGTCAAATGTAACAAGATCCTAACGAAATCACCACACTTCCGTACAGCCAAGCATTTAAGCACCTGCTTAACTTCAGGTATGTGCCTAGGTTCTATTGATATCTGCTTGTGGCTTTCTTTTTCTGAATTGCGACCTATCAAATTCATACAAGCTACGGTGTTGCTATTTTTATCCAGAGCAGGCAAATCACATGAATGTTTTCTATTTCTCATTGAAAAACTTTGCTTACTCTCAAAATTTATAGATATTAATACAACTTTATTGGTTTTGCCTGTACTTAGCTTAAATTAATTCCAAAGAAGATGTACCTGCTTAGCTTAGCTTAATTTTTGGCCCACCACAGTTTACATCAGGGTAACCCTCTGAAGACCCAAACTACGGCCAGGTAAGAGACACAGCGAATATGTTTCTGAAACGCTATCTGATGATGAATTAATGAAGTAGTAGTTTGTGCTACCAGCCAAACTCCAGACCCTGCTGCGTTTCAGAGGTGGAGCCCCTGTTACAGAGCACGGTGATGGGATTCAGCGCCAGCACACCAGAAAGCACTGCCCAGTGGCACCGTCTGCCCTCAGCGTAAAAGCCTGCTGAAAGTGAGAGGCTAGAGCATTTTGAATTGTTTACTGTACTGAACCGAAGCAACATCGTATAAGGTGACAGGTAGCAAGGCTGTACAATATATGCCACTCTAATACCTGATAATGTTTACTTTTAACCTTTGCTATAAGTCACCTTTAAGAATACCATTTTCCCTGCTACGTCTCCGTCTGCATTTCCAGCTTTCCTACCCCCGCGTACGGTGTGCCTGCTGAATCCCCACTAGCTGACTGCCCAGCGCAATGACTGATGGGATGACCTAGGGGAACTTTTTACTGAGCAGCACCTTTCAAGGCTGCCTATCAGTTATCTGCTGTCACTCCCGCCAGCTTATAGCCTGCTGCAGGTCCCGCTCATGTGCTCGGTCTGCAATAGCCGGAGGGTCAGGCATTCCCTTCTGCCCTCCCAGGCAATCCACGCTCCCATGTGACTCTTTGGAAATTGCACTCTGCACTCTCAAGTGCAATAACCCTCCTGATCCACTGTATCGGCATTTCTGAAGCTTCTCAATTCGGAAAGCGTGATTCATGATCTCTAAAGTCTCTAGATGGAATCCATTTCTCCCTCCTGTTTACCTGGGCCAACACTCACTGTATTTGCTTGGCCATTGGCTGCAACTCTTCCTGCTGTGAAAGTCTGAAGCGGGATGAAAGTCAGCCTTTCATAACAGACCACAATGACAAAAGCCAGCAATATGCCACACAGCACTTGAGCAATTAAAAAGGACAATCCATCAAAAAAATTAAAAGCTCCTTGTGCTATGGAACAGTAATAAAGTTGCGAGGGGAACTCATCATTTTGCTGGGAGAGGAGGCTTCCCCTGTCACTTAGGTAGGGCGTCTGGCTACAGACCTGATGTGACTGCTGGAAGGATATTCCGGATATTCCATCCTAGATTCCACAGTTCTTCCTTGTATTCCCACCAGGGCAGCTCCAGCTGCCTTCCTCTCCTGCTACTGGCACCTTGCAAAGGAGACCTTCCCAGGACTGAAGGCCGTTGCTAGAGAACTAATAAACCATTTGGACCCAAACAACCTTGGTACGATTTGCCTCTGGGTAGCAAAGGGAATCTTGCAGCTCACTTATTTTTTCTGTGAAGCTCCAAGGGCCCAAAGAAACCTTCCTGACAATCCCACAGGAATGAGAATCACAGAAGCGCGACTCCCTTCCTTGCTTGCAAGGGCAGGGACATAGCTGCTGGCACACACCGGGGCAACCGCCGCGTCAGAAGGAGCAAGGGAAAGGTGTTTTGGTGAACGTACTTACAGACTCTATATACATCTATTTGTCTTTCACTTAATCTTTCTCCATATTCCTTTTACCATGACTGAAAACTACAATTACTTTTAAATGCATGTGTGATTTTTTTTCAAAAAGAGTAATAAAATCTTCATAATAGGACCCAGATCTTTTGAAAGATACAGCAATGATACAGAATGTATCAGCAGTTACATGTCAAATCAGAAGTAAAATTTTACCAAGTCAATGGTTCATTTTACAAGAAAATTGAAGTAAGAATCCTCTAGTCTTTGGAACTATATCTTCATAATCAGGTAACTGAGTTTACAAGCATCTTGTAAGCAATAAACAGGATTTTCACTGAGAAAACTAAAATGTCAGCCAGAAAGTTGAAGAATGACTGTTGTGTAAAACAGTAAACAAATATTAGCCAAGTCGAAGTGAACTGATAATTCATATATTCATATAATTCACATATTAATATGTCCTCATTAGACATGTAATGTAGAGGCATGCTACTAATTTCACAACAAGTAGTAGTTCAATCAAATTGCCTTGTGAAGATTTACATTTTTTTAAACTATGGGGTAGCATTTTTGGTGACAATCCAAATTTTTGTTTCCAAGTTGTAACTGCACACATTTTACATATGTAAAGCGTTTAAAAAAAAAGAGAAACTAATTGAAAACTTTGCCTGCAACCTTCCCAAGATTTGAAAGAAGACTGTGATCACAGATTGGTTTTCTACGGTTCTATGCATGTATGTTAAATATTGTCAGATATTTCATTACAAGTAAAAAAACATTTCAGTCTCAGACCGAGAACTTTTTTACTCCTTGTGTACTACCCAGAGTTAGTCCAGGATTACTGCAGAGTGGAAGTGCTGATTTTTAGAGCAATGTTTAGTCTGGTTGTACTGATGGATTTAGGTTTTCTTGTTTCACTTGGAAAGGCATCATTCATGTCAGTGATTTCTGTCCATATATACCATAAAAACACTGGAATTATCTTTCAAAGAGGCTAATTAATTCTCTGGTCAGGAAGAACAGAAAGCCAGCAGCAAGCTTTTTGTCTACGCAAAGGCAAAACATAGAGCTGAGCAGTGAATATTCAACCGATTCAGACAGCCAGGTTCTCAATGAACTAAACTGTGCTAAACCAGAGGATCGTATCGTGAACCAATTATTACCATTTACTGAAGATTGTCCACACATTTAGAAAGCTACAAGACATTCATCACAGGTCTAAAATGATATTTACCATTCTATTCAACTNNTTCCTCAAAGGCTGCTTCTCCTCACCCCCCAAATAATAATAATAAAAAAATCTCATCACAGTATTCCAGGTCAAAAATGAGTTGGCCTAAGCCTGGCAAGCAGCTGTTCTCCAAATAGCTACCCAGAGGTCAGGTTATCACATCCAAGGCTACAACAGGCTACGTTCCCAGCTGGCCAAAGCATTTCCCGAGCTATCAAAGGCAGTCGCTAAACAAGATGGTGCATTCGCCACATCCATTTCCACATGGCAAACAATGCTGCCAAAAATAATCCATTGCTTCAGGGTCCTTCAAGTCTGGCGCTGGCCCTTGGAGACCTATGGGGTATACGTGAGAGCCCACAGCCCCAGGCTAACTCCGGAACGTGGATGTGTGCTTCCATTCTTCTTGTTTCATTTTTGGGAGACTTGCGGAAGACTTTCCAAAAACACAACTGGAAGACACCATTAAGTGTTGCGAAATAGAAAGAACGTATGTGGGTACTTCTCCTAGCAGATCCTGTAACTTCTTTGAGTTCTTGCTTTCATTCTGCTGTGCTGCCCCATGATTTCCTTTGTCACAAATTTCCCGTAACCATTAGACCAATGATTATGCAAATGCTTACTTTTTGTGAAGCTGCACTTCCCTGGAGTCACCAGTAACACTTCTGCACACAAGGGTGTACAGGAGTGCCTTCCACGCCGCAAACAACAAAATACTCTCCCGCATCTCTCCTAGCAGCCACTTGGTTACTCTGCCTGCCAGCTCACATTGCCTTCCAGAAATCAACTACACAAAAATATTGGAAGATTCAAAAAAATTAGTGTCTTTAGATGTTACCTTGATCATATCGTTTGCTTATTATTCCTATTCCTTTTGCTATATCTTAACATTACGTCACAAGTTTATACTGTTAAAATACACAACATAAAAATACAGAAACGTTGGGACCGAATGCATTGCTGGCATCAGTGGCACTGCTAGGGCACAGTGACCATAAATGTGACCTGCAGAGGTAGTGGGATAACTAATAAGGCAGAGGTGATGTCCAGCAATTCTCAGCTGCCATCCGAGCACCTGGAACTGCACGCATGCTGCCAGGTCTGCCCAGTAAGGGGGATGCTGGCTTGGAGACACTGCGGCAGGAGAAGAACGTGACTCACGGGTGCTTTCTGTAGCCTATCAGTTTCTTTCATCCAAAGAAGAACTGTACAGAATCTGTAGCCACAAAAAACCCCCAAATGTCAAGATCTGAACAAAACCTTACAAGTAATATAGTCACGGGCAAATGGTGCACTTAACATTGCATGGCAATGTTGTGTTCTTAGGACTCTACAGTCAGGCTGGTGTTTCTTAGTAATTTTGACCAAGTATTAGAAGTTGTAGCTCTTTTACCAAAGTAAGACGGAATTTACTAATGTAGCTACAGGAAAATGGAGTTGAATCATAACTCTGTAAAGTTTAAAACTTCCTGAAACAAAAACTGCCTCAGCTCTTGGAGAGAAAAAACCCTGCTACTGAAATGGTGTACTCCATAGGTACGTCGCAACAACTGCAGTGATTATCACTGTCAGCTGAATTAACTTTCTAGAAAAATACCCTTCTCAACAGAATTTCTTTCAATTTTTATGAAATGAAGCATTCATATGTGCTCTTCTACTTGACTGTGCTCTTCTGCTGTAATGCACTTCATGTTCAGATGCAATTTTCTTAGAGCAATTCAGACTAAAAAGCTAATGGTTCTCTAAGGAGCACTCCTTGCTGTTCCCACTATCTCGTATGACCTACGGTTCCAAACTTAACATGGCTATTATAAACATTTGGATCTTAAAATTGTACTGCTGGTATGGGAACTGTTAATGTTTCTTTTCTATTTATTTATCATTTATACAAATGCCAATTCTGATTTGTATAAACAACTAATAACTATTGAACAGGAACCGAAATGTTGTGCACCTAATCTCTGTAACTACAGTATTCCACCAAACGGTTAAATCCTTTTGTTTGATGTCAGGTTATTTATAACTTTGTAAAAGAAATAAGTCTTTATATTAGTAGTCCAGAGTTTCTCTTCAAAGTTAGAGCTGCACTATTTCTTTGCTTCTATATAAACAGATCCCATACTGCTAGCATTTAATCAGCAGAATATGTCACCACTTCAGCTCTTCTTCTGTTTTAAGGTCAAGCTCTTTTCTTTCCAGTTTGCAAACTCCACTACTGACAAGGCTCTGAGCAAAGAATGTCCTGAATTCCTCCTAACAGTTATTAGCAATCAGAGAACCACTTCCATGCAAAAACAATGTTCCAGAATGATACATTCTGATTTTAAAATAAGAATTTTGTCTATTTGAAAAATACCAGTGTTTATTTTCTGAACATCACATGTAAGTTTTCAGACAGAAGATAAGAGAGTTCAGAAAAAACATCAGTCTTCCTATAAGCCACATTATGAGCACCGTCCTTTTAGAGCTAGCTCTATGGCTTAAGGACACAGATTCAGTGCTACTCTGGGTACACGTAATGACGAAATAATTACCTGAGCAGTTTTTGTATAATCATCCTTCGCCATTTAAGAATTTAGGATAAGACAATGGCAAATACAAGCACAGTGATGCAGTTAAAAGACGTAAAAACATTTATAAAAAGTGATGCTAGTGGGAAATCTAGATAAAGAAGTTCTTTATACAAAGCTCTTGAAAAAATGTCACCCAAAATGACAAGTCACCTTAGTTAAAAGATAATGAATTAAGTATATAGGGATTAGATTCAGCAATAAGTAAATAATATTAAACAGATAGTGTAAAAGATGAGCTCCATCACAATGTGATGAGAGGAGAATGGCAACAATTCTAATCTGCATTCAGGTTACTTGGGAATTTAACACATGTCCAGGCTACAGGATAAAATAGCAGTCTAATGCTTGAACTAGAAAAGGCACGGAAGAAAAGCCTACTTTTAAAAATGTTAGCATTTTAGCATTTAACATATGAACAGCAAAATAAACATTCACACCTCAGGTTGCTCTCATGCTTAATGTTCATCATATACTTGCGTACCATGTTCAATTGAAGCGTGTAATTACTTTCTAGAAAACAGGAAACTTCATGGTTTCCAAAATAATAACACAGCAGGAGATTTATATGTTTACATGTTGGCCTAATAAGTTTTAATCAGTGGAGAATACTATTATACATCAAACATATTAAGAAATACATATATTCTGTAAGCTCAGATGAAAAACTACCACATCAGGTCTCAAAGCCTTAGGTATTATTCTGAACACTGAAATTATGAGAATCGGACCGTGTAGCCTGCACTATTTTTGAAGAATCATCCTCACACCTAGACAACGTCCTCAACTTTGATGACATACCACTCGTAATTTTAATAATTTTTTTAAATTTTTGCTTTAGGTCTGAATCTCTATTCATCTACATAGGTGAAACTCAGTCGATGTGAATGAAGAATTCTTGATCTCAAGACTAGAGAAGAAACAGGACCTTTGTCAAGAGCAGTTCAAACAAACTATTGTCACTTCTGCCACCCCACTGGCAAACGTAGCTAATTTGGGTCAAAATCACCAGTAGGTGTGAATAATTAAAATATTACAGTCTAAAACACAGAAAATCTTCTTGTGTCTCTCCGAGCATTTTGTCTCTTCAAAAGCAAGCATTTTGTGTCGCTCTCCAAAAACCTACTTGCAAGTAAGCTATACAGCCTTAGAATTTTTATTACTAGTACATTTTGTCTTCTGGTTTCCATAATAAACGGCTTCTGGCTTTGTGAAAATATCTGATCATCGACTAAAAAGACTGGCCATTGGACATGTCACAGAGCTGGCTGAGGAAAAGCTTAAAACAGAGAGCAAGAAAATGTATTTTTCTTCCACAAAAAATGTGCTACAATTTAGCCATCACTAAGGGGAGAGGAAGATGAGCAAGATTTTCCATAGTACTCACTCTGCAAGATTTAATGCATTTTACTTTATGTTTTAGTATCGCTTCAATCAAGTGTTACTCGAGCTGAACACGCTGAAATGGATTTGGGAGACTTTTTGGGGCCTCTCGCAGGCTCCCACCCTTCGCGCAGCATCCGAATGCTCGAAACAACTGTCGACTGACTGAGCCTGAAGCTGGGAAGGCAGAGCAGGCTGGCATCCTCTCTGCGTGGGGCCAGCGATGCTGGGGACGCTCGCTGTGGGTCTGCGAAGGCTTGGAACACTTCTGGTTTATGGGAGAAGTACAGGGAGTTCCCTCACACATGAGGCGAGACAGACAATAGCTCACAAGCCCTGATTAAATATTTACAGGCTTTAGGCTTTGTTTTAAACTTGTGTGTGAAATTGGATTCTCACGAACAGGAGTGACCCCCAGGCTGGGTGGGAAGGAGGCAGAGCGACGGCGGGCGCTGCGCAAGCTTCTGTGCCCGTCTCCACTGGCCAAACCCACCGCACGCCAGAGCCACGTCCTAGCTGAGAAGCAGCTGCTTATTAAGCAGGATTATGCCACACTCCGTGGTGGTTTTCTGATGTGCACAAAGGTCCACCGGGATTAAACTGGGACCACCAAACTCTATTCCTGACCCAGGAATAAGACGAGAACACCGCTCGCCGGAGGCGGCATTCGCCGATTGCTTGCTCTCTTCACCTCTAAGCTTCAGTTACGGGCTGCATTTTAAGGCTGCTGAAAGTACTCGCTTCTATGCCATCGGAGCTAAGTTTATTCTTTTGTGTCTACAATTTAAGAATCAGACAATAAGAGAAATCCAAGTGCATTCATTTTCAATTTTAATTCCTATACACTCTCTTCCTCTCCTACAGGAACCAGGCAGCCATCATGAGCTGAAACTAAACACACCTGATTTCATGTGAAGTCTTTGCTAGTATTAAATTACCTTCACCACACTCAAAAAATAATTATCAGATGCATTTTGGAATGTCAGAAATGCAATTAAGATGCGACGCATGAAATACGCGGTCCTACATGCTTCTGCCATATTGTATTCGCTTTCTCATAGATGATTCTTAAAAAAGTTCATCAGTAAGCTCAAATAACAACAAAGGTGTCTGACAAATCCCCAAAGAGGCATCTCCACTTTTCACTGACTGCCTAGACAGGAATGCCATCTTCTGTGAAGACACCGGTTCACTTAGGTGAATTTATGTGGTCTGAGTAGGTATGGCTGATAGAGGAACAGCATACATCACAGATCTGTTTTCATTTACTCCCCCTTAACTTGGTGAGTTTAATCCTTAGGCGGTTTTTTGTTCACAAGCTGAAGTGCTCCTGAACGGTGGTCAAGACTACAACTTCACAGGAATCACTCACTCACCAAA
>Ga0065711_1041597_pt1 | contig 16032 bp, 9 predicted proteins | sample Hoacrofraction12_FD_59098 | JGI IMG/M metagenome (GOLD analysis project Ga0065711, IMG submission 59098) | Hoatzin crop microbial communities from Cojedes, Venezuela - Epithelial fraction 12 v2 (version 2) | ecosystem: Host-associated > Birds > Digestive system > Esophagus > Crop | place...
AACCCTGGGAATGCAACTTTTTTTTTTTTTTTTTTTTAATTGGTACAATTTAGGTCATGGTTGAGATGTCCAAGATCCAAAAATCTGGAATTTCGCTTCCTACTGTCCCTAAGGAGTTGATCTGTCAGACCTTCCCTCTGCATGCCCAGCATGAATGACCTTGACTTAAAACACAGCTCCCACCACAGCATTCAGAAAAGCCACTACTTAGGGAGAAGATCAATGTTTTGAGCACTCATCCAGGACATGGGACATGGAGGTTCATCATTCATAAGACACATAAGGCCAGGAGAAAGGCAAGGACCTTCTCTCATCCTGCATGTTTCATTATGGCTAGTTCACCCTGATGGCTCTGGATCCCACCCTGAAGAGTTTAGTTCCTCTCATGCACTATTAAGAGTGTACAGCTAATTGAAACTGGTTTCTGTGTTCAACTCTGAAACACCTAAAAGATGGATGCTGCCACAGTCACTGCATCAGTAAGCAAATCTATTTGGAACATAGATCTGAATGCAATGACAGTCATTTGTCATTTAGCAAAAGCAGAAAAAAATTAAATCCTGATAAGTATTAAATCTTTCTGCACGTAAAACCAGCCTTCTTAATCAATGAATATTGATTGGCTCACCAAATGGTAAAAAAAAGCAGAGGAAAGCATCTCATCTTCTAAAACTAAAAACTGTGCCAGGACAAGTGCAGACTCTTTTCTAGATCATTTCTGAGACAGAAAAAGCTTAGCACTGCCACTAACACGGTCTGTGAAGTAGTTGATTTCATTGAGTGCATCAAAGCACATATTTAAAAGCCAGAGGTGAGTCTCTGTACACCCCACCAAATGAAGGATTTCACTCTGCCATTGAACACCTGACTCCAAAAGTGACATGGGCGGTTGTTCCTTAGTTGTTGGCCTTGATTTTGTCAGGATGGTTTTTGCCCAGAATTGCTTGACTCGTCACTGCCTGCACATTGCCAATCTTGTATGCAGCTCAGGACCCAATCTAAATCAGTTATCATTAGTCCACTCACCTAATATTGACTGTCTTGACTTTGGATTTAAGCAACAGGTAGAAAACAGACCGGCCTTTGCGCATTTTGAAGGGATTGTGCTGCCAATTCCCCTCAGATTTCTTCAGCTACCTGAACTTCATTTTTAGTGCATCAGAAGTTCTTTCAATTACAGATTTAGCAGATATCATGCTGCATTTTAGTGATAATCTTCTGCAGTTTGAGGGCTAGGAACAAGAGGCTTTTGTTACTTCAGTTGTACCTTAAGGGAATGAAGCACTGTCAGCTAAAAAGGAAAAAAAAATACTATTTCGGTTTTATTAAAATTGTTCTTAAAGAGGTATATTCTGCTCTCAGAAGAACTGAATTGATCTACAAAGAGGTGCTCTGCATTCTATGGCGGTAGTACTGAAAAAAGGACAGCCTATGAGCTATATGACAAGATATTTTAATTTTGGAAACACCATAAGGAGCCAGGGAGCCAATAGCTTTGGTGGTATTTCATCTTCAGACACAAAACTGACTTTTTTCTGGTTTAAATCCGCTTCTGTGTTTGCATGTCTGAATGGGTGACAATTTCACCTCTTTCCATATCCTCAGTTGTTTCCAAAAAGGAAGTGGCAGGGAATAACATAAAAGATACTCCAAGACCACAGTCTAAGATAGGTATAATGGTAAGGAGAGAGCAGCTGGTTATTTTCTTAAGAAATCCCTTTTGTTCCCACAAAAAGAGAGACAACCCTTGAAAAGCCATATATTTCTCCTTCTTGCACCTTTCTTTGGATGTAGGCTGCAGTATCATACTCTTAGCTATGTCTCAAGTCTTTCATCATTCTGATGCACGTAAAATTTGTTTAAATTTAGAATTAAGCACTGAGGGGCACTATGAGAAGAGCTTAAGGTATCACTTGCTCTCTTGACTAACAATTCAGATGCTTGTCTCCATAATATCAGTCCAGTAAGGTTTTTGCCTCAGAAACAGTGAATTTTATGATCCAGCTTTTGAACACTTTTATCCTGGGATGTCATTTTGAACTCTGGAAGTCAGGCTGAGGCAGAAGTCATGGCAGTACTTTTGTTCATAACAAATTACACTCACTTCACAAGCAGTCCCCTGGGGACCACGAGGCTCTTCTTGAATCACAGGGGAAGCCCATGTAACTGCTTCTTCCTCTTACTGAAGACCTGTCTCCTCCTGTTGCCATTCATAAATCCCTTATTTGGGATTACAGCTGAGTATTTTTATGGGCAAAATGTCTTCCCCTGTCTTAATTTGGTGCTCCGCGTTATTAGGCAACCTACCATACTCCTTGTCACACAGGATGTTTCCCAATGCCTGTATCAAACTGTGCAGGCAACACTGCTACAAATTTAGATGAGTATATACGGCTTCCTATAGTTATCAAATTCAGTTACTCTCCAAAAGTCTCTTGGGATCTAAACAAGGAAACAACACAAACTAGAAAGACAGGTTTTAAATTACTATCCTTCATGCTTTAAAATAATAATAAAATAAGAAATAAAAATAAATCATAATAATACTTATTATAATAATAAAAAATAATAAAATATTTTTAAGGTAATTTCTCTACCTCTAGCTGTAGAACAGAATTTCTGTCTTGTAGACGTCTATTTCCCCATGCCTGCCATGCCCTTTTCAATCTCTGTCTTTTTCCTGTTAATATATTTAAAAAGAAAAAAAGAAGAGAGAGTTGGAAAAAGTGTCTCATTTGATGGGAAGATGAATGGACTTGAGTAAAAGTGGAACATCTTGTAATTAAAAACTTACAACCTGGTAGAAGCACAGCTCTTGCCTCTTCAGCTCATGGAAATTACGTTTGCAGGTGGTGGCAATGCACTGACCTGCCTGGGATGCTGTGGGACCTGGCACCATATCTTCTCTCAGCCACCCTCTTCCTCAGACCAGGTACCCCATGCAACAGAAACTGGGATGCACAACCTGGAGATCACTTGTGATGTACTCTTGTGGTTTCCCAGACTGCACAGGGCTGAGAGACTTGCCAGGGAAAGTGCTTCTCTCCCACAGCACAGAGAAGCCAAAGGTACCACAGGAAAAAAAATGACCAGATCATTATGATTTTGAGGCAAGCAGAAGAAATCGCTTTAGGAGCAGAGTCCTGTTTCAGTTGTCTTTCATTCCAGCTTGACTCTCAGCCTCACAGCACTCTCAGTCCAACCAGCAGCTCTAATTGAAGTTTGAGAAAGCATCAGATTTTTGTGTAACAACACTAGTTTTCTGGCACTTCAAGGAACATTTTGTCGCTGCTCCAAGACTTTGTACAACACATCTTTTCAGTGCTGTAATGTTTTGGAACTTTTGCATGACAAACTTGCCAAGGAATGCAACTTTTACTGGCTTAGAGACAGGAGACTCAGTCCTCAGCAGGCGTGTACAGTATCAGGCCTATCAACTGATATTCACACTCTTCAAAATTTACCCAAAGAAGGATACAAATTTACTTCCAATTTTAGATAGAATATATAATTTCATTACAAATTATAGCATTTTCTGAAATGTTTTACTTTTAAAAATTTGATAAAGCCGACAAGGGAATCTTAAGCATTTGCTGGTCAAATATGATCAAATCATACTGTATTATACATGTATCCTATTACCACTCCTGCAAGCTTTCTTACAATCCATTTACAATTTTCACAGCAGCATGATTTATTTTTCTTTCAACTTTCTTTTTCCAAAAAAATCTTTTTGGCCTTCTAAAGAATCTTTCCTCTGAATTTGAAAATATTCTTTGAGTCACACTTCCTAACATTGCTAAAGCTGGGTTTTGGCCATTTTCCTTTCAGTTACCACCTCTGTTTTCATTTGTTTTGACTGGGTTTCCTGTTCAGGCCATCAGTTCTAATGAGCATCCTTCCATCTTGTTTTGTTGTGTAGCAGCACATTCAGACTGAGCTCTTCCTGAACAGTCGTGTGTTAACTCCTGTCTGTTTCAGTGGGCATCAAAGCCTGAGCATTTTCTAGCCTCCACTAGCTCTGTTACTCAGCATTTTGTAGTATTTGGTCTGAAAGACACATATATTTGTGCATGCCCCCACGAAAATTTCCAGGGTCAATGTCTGATTTAGAAAGGGATGGGAAAGAAAGAAATAGAAGATCATAGAATCATTAAGGTTGGAAAAGACCTCTGAGATCATCAAGTCCAACCATCACCCCAACACCACCATGCCTGCTAAACCATGACCTGAAGTGCCATATCTACAAGTTGTTTGAACACCTTCAGGGATGGTGACTCCACCACTTCCCTGGGCAGCCTGTTCCAGTGCTTCACAACTCTTTCAGTAAAGAAATTTTTTCAAATATCCAATCTAAACCTCTCCTGATGCAACTTGAGGCCATTGCCTCTCGTCTTATCTCTAGTTAGCTGGGAGAAGAGCCCAACACCTGCCTCACTACAACCTGCTTTCAGTAGTTCTAGATAAAAGTAGCTGCAGGCAAATAGGTCTTCCAAAGCTTCAGCTCGTTTCCTTCACTAGTCTACGAGGCACCACTCATACATTGTGAGAAGATGTTAGAAATTTTTTGCAGCTGTCACAGCTTTGTAAGTGACAGCCCACGGCTGAGATGCTGGAGTCACAGCTCCCGCTCGGCTGCAGGAAACCCCTCAAACAGCTGTACTCACATGTACCAATGGAGGGTTTCTCTCTCACATCTAGCTCTTCCTCCTCTGAAATGAAAGTATTCTGTTCAGTGGAGCTTGAAGAGTAGTGTTTCACCACAACAGACACATCTCTGTTTCCAAATTAATAATTCAACATTCCCCATTAATCCTCTAAAGGACACAAGCCTTCCGACAGGAGTTGGCTATAAAATGCAGCTAAGGCTCTCAGCTTGTAAGTCATTAGAGCACGCATCAACAGTCACTAAATTTGATGAGTGCTGACACTGGTCTTGAGTCCTTCCATGTTTTATCATTAAAACTATCTCAGGTTTCTTATCCCAAAACAAGTAATTGGGGAAAGCAACCACTTCTCATTTATTTTCTGTTAAGGTTAACTTGGGAATGAGAACAACATTTCTGGTTTTTCTTAAATAATTAACTTCTTGTCTCCAATATCCTTACTATACTCTGTGTAAAATCTATGGCTCTTCCTAGGTACCCCTTAATGTTTTCTGAACCCAGTCTATATGTGCATTAGACACTTGGGATTCATAACTGGTGTTAATCTACAGCCATTAAAAATGCAAGGTCATTTTGAAAATGGAAAAAATCAGGCAAGCGTCTTTCAAATTGTACCTAGTTCTTTCCACTCCTCATTAAATTTCAGTTGGTTAAATCTATTGGTCTTTCTTAATCTTTTATCAGGGGGGACTATACCACACACAGACCATCTGGTGGTGAGTAACGGGTTAGCCACAGCGGGCTTTTAGGGGTTCATAACAAAGTAGCCTAATATTGCCCAACAGCTGTCGGTTCTGTTTATGAAAGGCAAGCTTACATTCGTGTGTTCCCATTCCTTAGACTGACCCTTTCAAACAAGTTGCATAATAGTCCAAAAGTATTGGAAGGATATTCTACAAGAATCAATCATAAGTAAGTGCCCTGTGAGAGTGAATGAACTTGGTTGTTCATATGGTGAATTATAATATCTTTCCCCTGGCAAGCTCTGGTTTTCATCATGTGGGCATCTATTGCTTACTTCAGAAACTCTCGGGTGATAAAGCTGTCTGGGGGAGATTCACCTCATCATCACAAAGCACAAAGCAAGTAGTTCAATGAAAGATGCTGCGGAATGTTATGGAGCCCAGCTCTAAAGAAGATCTTCATTGTTAATGAGCTGACCTTTTAAAAATACCATTCATCACATCAATCAACAAAACCACCAAAACATTTCAGGTATTCCTGATAATTAAAATGATTACACCTGATTGATTAAATTAGCAATCAAAAAAGGGGTAAATTTAATATTTAGCATACAGGATGCATATATGCTTAGCATGCAGGATGCATATATTTCACTGCATCATTGTAAGTAGCCCTCCATTTTCCATTTCTAAGATATTATGTGAATAACCCTTGTTTCTGTCATCGTATTTTATGTTTTGGAGAGATAAAAGCTTCACTACTACTTTACTTACTGTTTCCTAAGGACATACATCTTTATATGCAGTTTGTGAGGCAGAAAGACCTGGGTACTCAGAGATGGAGTTATGTTAGCTTTAAAAATATTTATAGCATCCTTTCTTCTTTTAAATTACACCCGTCAGTCAAACACAGCACTCACTGAAGAAGCCTCAATCCAGAACCTGTGCAGTTTGAACTAATTTCTGTATTTCTGCAAAAGAACATAGATTGCTTGTTTTGCCTGCAGAGCAACTGATGACCCTGTATTGATCACATACTTTTTCTTTATTTGACTACTATTTGTTTTTTTAATCTTTCTGACATCAGCATGCTTTATAGACGGGCATAGGATGTTATCCATCCTGTGTCACTTTAGAAAATCTAAGCTTCAGGTGGCAGAAGTGTCCCAAGTCACCGCCAATGCCAATGGAGCCTAGTAGCAAGACCACAGGCAGAGCCTGGGAGAGACTAGAGCCAGCACACCAGCCGCTCCCCAGGACCGCTCCCCAGGATGTGTGGCAAAGCTCCCTGGCTCCCTCTTTGCAATGTCTCAGCCATTAGTCCCACAGAAAATTTTCCACTGAGTAGTGCATGAGAAAGATGGTCTTTTCCAGCCATTGTGTGATACATAATGCAGTAAACTGGTTCTGGCATGCAAAAGCTTGCAGTTTGTGGTCTTATCAGAAGGCTAAGTTATGCCATCTCAGCAGATTTTAATACTTATACCTTTCCTACAGTGCCTATCAGTGTTATCAACCCCCAACTAATCACCCTTGCAAATAGCAAAAGCCACAATGTGCTCTTTAACATACTGGAGAGTGACTGAGGTTTTGGATTTGACGGTTTGACACTACAAAATATATAACCCACTTCTAAAATCTGAGCTGATGGGCAAATACTAAAAATCCTTTCATCCTAGTACTGCTATTTGGGTTCTTTTTTCCCCCAAGGGCTGAGCTGATTCTTCCAGTATCCCCAAAGGCACAGTGGCCACGTGCTTTCTTGCTTCACCTGAATTGCCTGGCTGTATGGACTCTTTTCTCTTTGCTACAGTAGAAGGGATGTGTGGTCAGCACATACACGCACCTATGTCAATCACTAAAACAACTTTACGCGTGACCCGGGTACAGCAGTTAAATCATTTGAGGATGGCAACTTATTGACTACCCTTGGAGGACAGCTTTGCAAGACAACTATAAACAACCCCTTTTGCTGTTGTTTGGTTGCTAAAACAGTGTTCTCCAAGTCACAAATATGATAATATTTTTCTTCATTCCTCTTCACAGTGAAACTGGAAATAAGAAATACTGTCTTATCATCAGTGGGCTGGAAGTAGCTCATTAAATCACAGCAGAACTACCACAGAATTTGTCTTGCTTTCGTCTTGTCTGTTGGCTCTAGAAATGCACAGACCTATCTAAGGCGATGAAAGAGACAAAAAATTTTACCAGCTTGTTCACCTTACACCTGTTAGATCTGACAGAGTTGCAGAATAACTTTGGTTGGAAGTGACACCTGAAAGTTGCCCTGACCAAAGCAGGGCCAGCAGAGCAGCTTGCTCAGGGCCTTCTCCAGTCAAGCCTTAAGCATCTCCAGAGACAGAGACTCCATCAGCTCTTTGCCAACCAGTTCCTGTGTCCAACCACCCTTGGCATGAAAATACCCCGAAACATCTCCTCCAGATTTTCTAGTTATATTATTTTGCTCATTAGTAAACCACTTCAAAGAGAGTAACAACATTCAAAAGTTACATTGAGGCTAACCATTGGATTACTCTCAGCAGGTGTACTTCAAAGGCTGCACTAGTGTTTGACATGTCTTAGGGCTTGAGTGTCATCTAAGGCACTTGGGATTTAAGGAGTTTGGTTAAGAAAGTTTTAAGCTACTGACCTCTAAAATTTCCATTTTTCAAAAAAGTTAGGAGGGAAGGACCAAAAAATTGAATGACATCATTAGAAATATAATCCTTGAGTGGCTCATCAGAAAGACCATTTATTCTTACAGGTGTAACTTCTGCATTTAACCTAGTTAAGCTAGATTCTGAGTGTGGCTTTTTCTTTAAACCTGTACAAGAAAGTCAAGTGAAGTGAGACAGAAAAAAACACCATGAAATTTTTTTTTGTACAGAAAAAGAAAAAGAAAAGAGAGAAAGTAGCTGTAGGGCTAACACCGTTTCCCTTTTTCTAATAAATTTCTTGGGTCAGTTTTATAGCAGAAAGTGATTTTCTGGGATCCTGTGCCATTGTCATAAATGACACAGGGGCAGAAGGTGATTCATTCTGAACCAGCAAAAATAAGAGGCTAAAAAAAAATAATTGCCAAAAAGTTCAAATCTTGACATGACTTTCAATTTGAGAAGGGCTCACAGCGAACCGAGCAACGGTAGCACACACATTCCTCCACTCCCAAGCACAGGGTAATGCAGACAGCAGCAGAGGAAAAGTCAGCTTGTTAATGTAGACATATTTTCACCATTGCATAAATTATTTGCCTTTGGAGGAATTTTTAACAAACAAAAAGAGAGAGGGAGAGAATTTTAGTCTGAACACAGAAAGCATAGGTGGAATTATGAAAAGAGGGGGGAAGAGCTGTATATCAGTAAAGTCTGAATTCCTGTGTACCCATCTCGCATCAGAGAAGCCTCAGCCTGTTCTCAGCTACAACCCGGAGCACTTCACTAGACACAGTGCCCTGTCCTCTTGCTCTCATATAATGGATGATGCTTTGAATTCCCTAATCACTCCCCAGATTCAGCAATGGCTTCACACAGGGTTAGGAAAAGGCTGCATCTGCCGAGCACATTCTTGCCTTTCGTATCACATTTTTTGTGCAGCCTTATGAAGCATTGTGAAATATCTCTGTGACCCTTGAGCCTGGGTTTCTCCTGTTTGCCTCTGGTGTGACTGGCTTTGTCATGCCCAGAGACTGCCACGCTGACCTCGCCACATCTTCCAGCCTGCCCTTTGCACACAACCACCTTTGAATTAATCCTTTCTCTGGAGACAAGGATGAGTACTGCAGACAAAAGAGGGGGGCTGTGGAAAGCAAAAAATTTAAAGCATATTCCATGTTTCCTGCTACCTCACTCAATGTGGTTGAATCCCACCCACAAATGAGAAGGGCTCACCATTATCCCAAGGGAAGAATGTAATGGGGTGTTGTGTGGCCCCATCACCAAGCCTTGCTTTTGTAACAGGAGAGCAAATGAGCTGTACAGACCCAGGGCGGTTGATTGCATTCAGGCAAACAGGGTGTCGAGGGACATCTCGGAAAGAGAAGTGCAAGTGGCCTTGGTTGCAGAGAGAGTACTACTCTAGACACCCAAGCAATACATTGGGACCTTATTACAGAAGCATCTGGGTACCTGTGATGGCACTTATTTTTATCATTTCCATTTAATGTAAGTGACATAAAAGATCACAATAAAGCCCCTGGCACTACTCTGGTAATACGGCAGCTCCTGGACAAGCTAGGCTATACTGGGAGTGAAATCCTCTAGCTCAGATCCCCATCACCAGGGGGGTCACAAGCCATGAGTGTTTGGGTCGCTGAATGCAAGGACAGGCTCGGGTGTAAAGGCAGGGATCTCGGATAGGGAATTCTAGCTCTGGTGAAAGAAATGGGGAAAGAATTGCATTCACTCCACGTTGCTTGTGTTGGAGGAAATAATAGGTCTGCACAGAGCACCCTCTATTACTTGTCAGGCAGGTCAGGAAGATGCACATGGAATTTCTGGGGTGAGAATCTGAGTTTTCAATCAACGAAGGAACTCTAACTTGCACGGTCCCTGTCTCTGCTTCTACCCTTCCTCTTCCAGACTCTTTTTGCTGAGTACCTTCTGAGAAACTAATATTTTAATTTGTCTTATGCTTTTAGAGCTTTGAACCATGCCCAGGCAATGGATGTGCCCACACTTTTAGCATAAATGAATTTCAATAAAGGTAAGGCAGGAAGTTTTATTTCTCTAATGTATGCACAAACGCTATACTTTGTTTTCAGGCAAGAGCCTGATGTTCTGTACAAACACCACTAATGAGTCCCTGTAGGCTCACCACGCAGCCCAGGAAGTCAAGAGCAGAAGGCATCTCCACAGGACCTTGTGTACCACACAAAGCGTGAGCAGCACAGATCTGCCAGTGGGACCTCTGCTATGACCAGGTGAACCCCTTCCACCTCAAACATCCCCTCGCGTGCTCACACACACCAGGAAGACCACAGTGCACCTCAGTTACATGCATGATATCAGTCATGCCAGTCAGTGAGCACTGGTGGTTTGCCTTCAGGCCGCTACAGGCGTACTCCACTGATCAGATCCGCTACCTTATTCTCCTTGGCTTGAAGCACGGTATGGTGATTTCGCTACTGAGAAGGACATTTGCCTTGACAGAAACTGCCCAGGCTCCAGGAACTCCTACAGCCACATATGCCAACACTACACCTGACACTGGTCCCCATAACTCGGCTGTGCTGGTCCCCTGGGGCTTATGCACGAACCTGTGAAAGCATCACTTTTAGATATGGTGGACAGAGGAAGGGTAGGTGCATGCTGTCAGCAAGACCAGCAGAGCCGGGTAGTCCCATCCCTCCAGCTGCTGGGGCTCACATACACAATACCAGTAGCCTTGCAGCAATTCACCACCATTGTCCTAAGCCTATATTTACCTACCCTGAAGCATTTCCAGGGTCTCTGCTATAGCCTGAGGTGCCCCACAGGCCACCAGTGTGCCTCTTACAAACAACCAGCTCTTCCACTTCTGTGCTTGGCCAAGTGCCTTCACCTGGCACGTTTGCACATTCCTCTGGTCAGTGATCGAGAATTTATTTCAGTGTTCACAGCTGAGCACTAAACCTGGATTTTCTTTTATTTCCATTAACCACCCAGGGAGGGAAAAGAAAAACAGTTAAAAACCTGTGATCTACATTTGGATCTTCCTAGGAAATGGGGCTTTTATATTCCGCTGGGTCACTTATTCCTATACCTTACTCACACAGTCCCCAACAGCTGGCAGTCACCAACAGCTAAATTATAGACGATGTTGCAAAATATGCATAGCTACAAAACTTACAGCAAGTACCAAGAAGAAATGAGAGATTTTATGATCTTTTTTCTTGCTTATGTAAGAATCTTCCCCTCTTTTCTCCGCTCTGTGAGCTAATAAGATTTAGGAATATTTCAAAAATAAATATCCCACTCCATATCAGGCTTTAAACAACATAACTCTGTAAGGTCTGTTAGGATAAATTCAAGATGAAGAAGTTTTCAGAAATCTGTGACCATTTAAAAGAAAAAACCAAAACAAAAAGCATGCGCTGGTGTTTATACAAACCAAGCTACACCACATCCAAATTGTATTGATAAACAGCAAACCTGCCAGCTGCACTAAAATGTGCCAATTCCTGAAATTTCTTCTTAGGCAAACTTCAATGCAGCACATAAAACAGCAGATTTGCCTGAATACTGATGAAAGAAATGTTTCAGCACTTGTGGGTCTATGAGAAGCTGAAAGAAAACTACCCAGTAAAATCTAATGCTGAACCAAAATAGGGAACCTGCACCCATGCCTCGGTCTCAACCCCTGAGCATCATCAGCCATTTCTGAAGTTCCCGGGGCAGACAGAGATGTTCCTCCACGCTCCCAGTCTCAGACCTCCCGGTGTCCCACGTGGCCAGCTGCAGGGGCCATCCATATCAATGAGTTCCAGGTATTGCCATAAAGTTACACCAGCAGACAAAAAGTAATTTACGAGTCAGTGGGAAAGCAAGGCGAGTAAGGAGTGAGAGGCTATGCATCCTGGTGAGGAGAGATCCCTAGGAAAGATAGAAATCAGAGGGTTTGCTCCCATTTCTCCTGCTGCTTTCTTTAAATTTTTGAGTTGTTTTTTTAAATATTTAAGCTGGCAAATTAGATTTAAATTCCACCAGAAAAAAAAAGAAGGATTTAATGAGTATTCCTGTACTTCTGTGTACTTCAAAGCAAGTCACAGAATATGAAAGGAACAAGTCAATCAGATCTGTTGAATGAAATCTAGGCCAGCTATTTAATTTGTCCAGGTAAGAACTGGCACATACCTCCATCAGCAGCAACCTAGAAAAAGAGTTGTGCTTCCTATGGCTTGTCTTCAATGCCTGTGTAAAATGCTTACGAAAACTGTGAAAGCACATCATGGGAAGTACGAGGCCGGAGAGCAAAAACTGAAAAGGACACCTTTTTCTTTCCCTGCCATAGCGCCAGCCCAACCGAACCAGTCCCACCTTCCAGCAGGCTGTGCAGCACATTGCCTGGATGCACATTTGTCCCAACACATCTGATTGATCCGTTATGAGAAAAGGAAAGGACTAATGTGATTTCTGAATAATGCAAATAATGGACAAAGAGGATTGCTGGACTGATCGCAGACTTGTGAGATCCAAGTCATCCATTAAACTTACTCCTCCTTCTACTCTTGTTATCCACCACCCTTTCCTTTAGGTAGGCTGTCAATAAATCTTGTGTCAGCAGTCAGAAGGGATGACAGAGTTCCCAGCATCAAAGGACAAATAAAGCAAAAACCAAAGGCAAAGGACCTCAGGAAAACATTAAAATGCTTTCTTTGCTGCATCTTCAACTACAATTGTCCACACTGAACACAGATAAAAACACCAATGAGATCAAAGAACTAGGAAATACATATACAAAAATCTATATTCTATATATCCTATATATAAATATATAATATATAATATATATAAACATGATATGTAAACCCCCATAGATTTATATAGGAGCAATAGATATAGATATATAGAGATATAAAAAGCCTAGGACAATAACACAACCAGGTCAAATATGTCACTTATTTAATAATGTAATTTCATTTTTCAGTTTATAAGAATGTTTCACACAGCATAATTCTCCGAGACCCTTAATCCAGAATTAGAAATATTCTATACCTTGGTAATGACTGACTCAAGCAAACTGAAGGGAAATATGAAGAGGCATTTTTGTAGAGGATCCCGGGGAGGAATACAGTCATAAGAGTCCAATCTGATGCAAAATAAAAGTAGAAGAGTCAGGCATGATGGGCCAGATAGCGACCTGCAGTACTCACATATGTAAGAATCATTCAGTGAGGTGGAGCATTCACAAGCTCGTATGAAATGAGCAAATAGAGTCACTGCAGTCTGACTTTATGAATTACGGTAAAATCTAGAACAATTCCACAGAAAGATGTATGTATATATATGTAATCCAAAGCAAAGTCAAATCAGAATCTGTTCTTGCACCTCTCCCTTTGACTATATCATCTTCCACTCAGACTACTGGTGTGTACTGCAAAACACACCTTTAATAAAGAAAAAAAATGTACTGTATGTGGTTTCCAAGATTGAAAAAGACATTCTATCAACTAATTCAGCCATTGCAAATGAACAGATTCACAAAACAAAAGATAAACTTTCCACAACTCATTTAATTTATGCTATTATGTTTCCATTCTTCACTGCACTGAGAAAACAGCTCTACCCATTCTCTAAAGTATTCAAATGTTATAAACGTTAATAATCAAAACAAAAACAAATAAACATTATTAACCGCTTGACAGAATATTCTAAATGAGCAGGAGAATAAAGAAAATATTCCGAATTCACAAGCATTTGCAGTTTCTGCACTAGAAGTCTCCCTAAGAGTGCATACAAAAAAATGTGCAAGCTGCATAGAGTAGGGGCCAGAGACATACTGCTGAGGACAGAATTTGGTTTTCCACACAGACTTTATTCTTACAAAGACTCCTAAGGGTATCTAAAACCTTTAAAAAATGAAAATCTTATTTACTGGGGTTTGGTTTTGTTACTTGTGTGGGATGCAGGTTGAGATACAGATCTCTGAGGATGATTCTGCCAGAGGTTTGAACAATTTATTGTATCCACATCGTCTTTTTGAGGTTCCATTGTCTCTAGTGCTCTCGCTTTCTAGATTTTTTAGGCAATTTCAGATTTATCCCTTGCCCGCACCCTTGAGTTACATTTACAAAATGCAACGTTTAATTTAGCTGAAGGTACCTCAGTTGAGCACAGAGAAAGCAGGCTCATGGAGCTTCCTTAGCTGCCTTGAAGGAGGGAATGGATTTCTGAATCACAAACATCTCACTGCAGATTGCAGCCCTGCACTATTAGAATCATCCTAAAATTTTAAATAAGCAAAGATTTCTATTCTGTGTCTGGAAAAAAAAGCAATTTTCAATGATTTGTACAGATCTTGAGCTGGGGTGATATCTTCAGACAGCCTAATCTCAGCCACCAAACTGTCATTAGCTAGGAAACCAACAACAAAACCTGGTGATTTTCACCGTTTTTACAGCCAGGCCTTTTCCTGAAAAGGACAAAAGTCAATAGCTTTGTAATTGTACATTGAATTTCTGCAGGAAGCTGTAAAATTCTCTCATGGCACAAACATGAAGAAACTAGAACTATTCCTCCCATTGTTAAATAGGACTTATAAATGATTTTTGAAAATGCCTTAATTCAAAGTCTGTTTTTCATTTTTGATCCATTAAAGAAATACCCTATCACGTATCCAGCAGTAATCACACTACCTGGCATGTTTCTGTCTTACAGGCTACAAAATACCAAACTCCATTTCCCTTAAAGTACCTCTCATGAAATGCATTTCTCTCTTTCTTGACACGTACAAATATGTATCTAAGGGTAGCAATTTTACAGCATCTTTTGCCTTTTGTGTAGGCAGTTGAAGTTATCCACTCACCTACAGGACTATTTCTGTACTCTAATGCTGGTTTCAATCCTGCCTTGTCCTTGAGTGCGAATAAGAAGGAGAACACACATCCAAGCTGCATTTTCTCTAAGGCTTTAGCTTGTAATCTCCTTTAATTAAGCAACCGTGGGGATGTTTTCAGCAAAACGGAGGCTGGATCTTTCTTGTGAAGCTCGGGCAAAGGACAACAGGCTACGTATGTTGTAACGGTAAGCACATTTCCTATGTCTTCAAATGCCCCAACAATCCAATTTGACAGCTGAGACATGTTACTTTAGGCCTGCTGCTGCTTCTGAGAGCTTCATATATGCTGTTTGTCTCACAGTGGGAGCAATCAACCCACTGCAGGGTTGGCCAAAGTGCTCCCAGAGAAGGCTAAGCGCACTTTGCCAGGACCAGAATTAGCCCCACGGTCTTCTGCTGCCACAAGCTATTTCTGCTGCAAACTACCCACAATTTTGCCTGGGTCTAAAGCAGTTGTGAATAACGATATATATTCCTGAGCACCTTCTTTTGTCATTATTTCAGTTAGAGTGATTTTAGGAACATTTCTTTTGTAGAATTGCCTTTACCTGGGCCAAAGCTGAGGCTTTTTGAAAGAGTCTTTTAAATAACTTTTTCCTGATCTCTTCAGTCTTCAGTATATGATCCAAGTCAAAAATTAGTTGCTACTCTTTATCTCTGAATAAACATAGGATGCAAAAACAAAAAAAAATCTGGTTTCAAGAGCAAATCCTTTCAACAGCTAGTCATTTTTGAGCATGTGTAAAAATAAAGCTCTTAAGTTGCCTTCTTCTTGTCATTCATTTTCAGTAATTACTCAACTTTCTTTCTTTCTTAGGATTCATGCAAAGAGTAAACTGGGCACCTCTCCCTCATTTTGGCAGCAATAAGAAATTAATTATGCCATAGAGTGATTTTTACCCCCAATCTTATAAAATTATATACATTTTCAACTGGACAGAAATGGCCACTCACCCAACCAACTGTTTTCTTAATGAGAGACCGAATTCTCATCTGTGTTGCACTTCCAAGTGTCCTGGGTTTGGCCAGGACAGGGTTAATTTTCACCGGAATCCAGGAAGGGGCACAGCCGGGTGGGCTGGCCCAACCCCAACCTGGCCAAACAGAGCCGGGTATTCCATACCATGTGCCGTCACGCTGGGTTCCGG